>Ga0065711_1031207_pt1 | contig 30282 bp, 13 predicted proteins | sample Hoacrofraction12_FD_59098 | JGI IMG/M metagenome (GOLD analysis project Ga0065711, IMG submission 59098) | Hoatzin crop microbial communities from Cojedes, Venezuela - Epithelial fraction 12 v2 (version 2) | ecosystem: Host-associated > Birds > Digestive system > Esophagus > Crop | place...
GAACTTCTTCCCTCTGAGGGTGACGGAGCACTGGAACAGGCTGCCCAGGGAGGTTGTGGAGTCTCCTTCTCTGGAGATATTCAAGACCCGCCTGGACAAGATCCTGTGAAGCCTACTGTAGGTGACCCTGCTTCGGCAGGGGGGTTGGACTAGATGACCCACAGAGGTCCCTTCCAATCCCTACTATTCTGTGATTCTGTGATTCTGTGAAGGCCAAGTGCAAGGTCATGCACATGGGTCAGGGCAATCTGAAACACAAGTACAGGCTGGGAAGAGAATGGATTGAAAGCAGCCCTGTCAAGAAGGACTTGGGGGTCATGGTTGATGAGAAGCTCAACATGAACCATCAGTGTTCATTCACGGACCAGAAGGTCAACCATATGCTGGGATGCATCAGAAGCAGCGTGGCCAGCAGGTCAAGAGAGGTGATTCTGCTCTGGTGAGACCTCACCTGGAGTCCTGTCCAGCCCTAGAGCCCTCAGCATAGGAAAGACATGGAGCTGTTGCAGCGGGTCCAGAGGCGGGCCACAGAAATGATCAGAAAGCTGAAACACCTCTCCTATGAGGAAAGGCTGAGAGAGTTGGGCTTGTTCAGGCTGGAGAAGAGAAGGCTCTGGGGAGACCTTATAGCAGCCTTCCAGTGCTTGAAGGGGGCCTACAAGAGAACTGGAGAGGGACTTTTTATAAGGGCATGTAGTGATAGGACAAGGCGTAATGGCTTTAAACTGAAAGAGGGTAGGTTTAGATTAGATATACGGAAGAAATTCTTTACACTGAGGGTGGTGAGACACTGGCACAGGTTGCCCAGAGAAGTTGTGGCTGCCCCCTCCCTGGCAGTGTTCAAGGCCAGGTTGGATGGGACTTTGGGCAGCCTGGTCTAGTGGAAGGTGTCCCTGCCCATGGCAGGGGGGTTGGAACTAGATGATCTATAAGGTCCCGTCCAACATAAACCATTCCATGATTCTGTGATTCTGTGACTGTCTCTGCTCTTTCTGGAGGTGTCGCTGGTTAGGGTGTGCTGGGAAGCATTGTGAGCCTCTCAGATCTTTTTGCAGAGAATGGCAACAGTTTTATAAACAAGTGCAAGCAGATGCACAATTGGAAAGAGGTGAGGGACATAACAGATTGAATGCGTATGTCTGTGCATGGCCTGCTGCCACCTTGCCGACATAACGCAGCCTCCATGCAGCAATGATCTGGGGAAGGCTGCCCCTCTCCAGCTTCTGCTTGGAGGTTTGTGTGCCTGTTACTGTGTACACGAGGGAATCAGCCACCTGCCTGATAACAGTGGCGTGGCACAGGTGCCTTGCCTGGGGGCAGCATCTCTCTGCAAAACACATTACAAATATGTCTGTTTGGAATGTCACCGTTTTAAATCATTGAACAACAATCAGCAGTGATTCAGAGGCTAGTTTTGACAGTTTCCTGGAATTATGTAATGTCTTTCTTATATATATTGTAGATTTATTATATACATTACATTTTATAATTTAGTGTATGTACACTTTATTTTATATATATAATGTGGGCACACATACACATTAGTACCCTTGTTAAAAATACGTACAACCTTTTTATTTGAAAAAGATGAAGAGTATAATCAAATGTCAGACCCTGAAAAACACACATGATGAGGCAATGCCACGTAATCCACAATCTTGCTTCTGTGGCAGGTGACTTTCAGGGGCTGCCAGAGGAATCGTATGACATGGAATAAAGCTGACTGTGCAGTTTGTTTCCTTCCTAGGGAGTGAATTTTTGGAAAATTTGGATTTTTTAATTTCTTACTTGAAGTGCAGAGTCTCCAACACACAGTATTTGTGGTGTTGTTATTCTTCTGATTTCTTTAGCTCCCTATTTTGCGTCACAAGTCTTTTGTTTAGAATTGTTAGCAAGGCTTGCTAACAGGCAGCCCCTGTAGACTCACTCTGCCCACTTGCACGTCAGCCTGGTGAGCTGGCTAGCAGACCAAGGCACTGTTTTCTCCTGAAATAGCAGCCAGGTTGAAGCTGACTTTTCCTCCAAGCTTTTTGTGCTTCGCTTGAGTTAGCTCCAGCTGCCAGGCTAGCCCTGAATTGGGATGCAGAGACTCCTAACCGGCAGACCAAGCAGAAGAGGGTCCCCTCACCTCCTCACATCCCCATCCAACTCTTTTATTAGTCTCTTTCTGTTGAGAGGCCACCATCAGTTGGGTGTAGCTCCTTCTTCCAGGTAGGAGCCTGTGCGCATGTCTTGGGCATCCTCTTGCCCTTGCTACAGGAACAGGACCCCAGCATTATCACCTCTTATGGAAAAAAACTGCATGCTAGATTCCTATTTTGCTTTTTGACAAACCAGGTATCTGGAGTGCATTACTCCAATCTACAATTCATATTTAAACTTTTTTTTTTTTTAATGGATACTCAGAAAATATCAGATGTCATTTTTCAGCAGCTTATTCACACAATGCATTTTACTGCTTTCCCCTGATCTTCAAACCTCGACTTGTTAGGGTTTATTTGTGCTATGACAATTTTCTAGTTTTTTCCATCAAGAAGGTACAGCTTCAGTAATTAAAGACTACATTGTGGTAGTCTTCATTTATGATGAGCAAGTCATGGACTGTTTCAATATTTTTAGGATAAAGAAATGCTCAATATGAGAATTCCTCATTCTCATGAAATGAGCAGCAAAATATCCTTCTATTCCAAGAGGTGGGATTTCATCCAGCTTGACAAAAGAGTACAATATTCTGGTGCAAAGATATTTCATGCTAAAATATTTAAAGTGTATGATTACCTAAATCATATGCTGGTGACTTCTTATGAAGGAGAACTAAAATTTTACTGAAAGCAGCAAAATGAGAATCACTGTAAGGGATAGCTTGATACGTTTTTTTCAGTGGGATGCGTCCCTTCTCTAAAGAAATTATGTCTAGTGCTTGCCAGAGATTCCCTCCAGCTCTCACGGCAGCAAAAATGTCAGCTACTAAAAAGGTGCCTGCATCAGCAAAAGTGGCAAACACTGCAAGATCCATGACACACAGCTTTGGAGTAGGGTAGCTACAATAGATTGAGGAATTGAACTTTGCAATATTTACTGCGTACAGTATGATATAGATGACGTTTTTTTCCCTTTTTTTCTCCCCCTCTCCCCACCCCCTGTTCTTTGAGGGCATCTAGAAGTAAGCTAGTGCTGGGAATATTTTATGGTTTTTGCTTACATAAATATATCATTACAGGTTTTCTATTGAAAGTAATGACATGATCTAAGTGGTTTCAAAATAAACCTTTAATTCCTGCTCTGAAGGAAAACTATTTACCTAAGGAAATTCTGTTTGTGGGTCTTCAAAGTGTCCTCTGGATATTACTACTATAAGACCTATAGCAATTTTCTATAGCAGTAGCAGAGGGTTCCCCTCTTCTGTGTGAGGGGAAGTTATCAGACTTTAAAAATGTTTTGGTGGAAATGGTTTGAGTGTAGGTCAAAAAAGGCAGTTAATAGAAACCTTTTAAAACATAATTGAGTGCTGTTAAAAAAAACCCGAGAATGATATGACAAATCATTTAGAAGCCACAGAGGAGATCACAGCCTTCAAAGATTTGTATTCAAGTGTTTTCACAAAAATACTCTGCTGCTGATTAAAAAAAAAGTCTCAAGCTACAGCTGGTTCACCACAATTACTTGCTTGTTTTCCATTAAGAAACTTGCCACAAATTAAATTGATAGAAACAGATGCATGTATTTCTTTTCCCAGGAGAAAGTCTGTAGCTTAGTAATGCATTAAACTTAGAGTGTTTAGAGTGTTTCTCCTGACCTAGGTGATACCATAGGTCTTTTCATAGAGTGGAAATGCAGATTAACCAGTGGGCAGTTTCACCCTAACATTTAGAAAGGGAAAACTCAGTGTTTAGAAGTTTTGCTGCCACTAAAAAACCTAAAGTAGGTAATCATTCCTCCTAGGATGAGGAATAGGTTTATGATATTTATTTCTGCAGCCTCTTCAGAAGGTAAATTCTGGGTTATCACTCAACACGTAGTACTTGTATCGGATCCAGATCAGCAGGTACAATAAACCTTTAGAATTTCTCTTTGATATCAAGTTTTGTTGTTCCTCCTTGTACCTGTAGGGTAACTCAGAAAATATACTCTGAAAGACACCATTTGGTACCCTCAAGAGTACAGACAGAAGCTGACCTGAAGCCGGTCCCACAATGTAAATAAATTTCACCTGTCCCCAAACATCAGCTATTTAAGAACCTGATATGTCTGACCAGTAATAGTGGACTGCCCAAACTGCTTATTAAAGAAGAGTCTAAAAACAGTCTGATTTTGTTCTTATAATTTTGGGGAGAAACCTACTTCAGAAGTTTTTTAACAGAATGTTACTGTTTCTCTTATGTCTTTGGTTGTAACTCTCCTTTCTGCTGCCTTACTCTTCATAACCACATCACAGAATCATAGAATAGTTTGGGTTGGAAGAGACCTTTAAAGGTCATCTAGTCCAACCCCCCTGCAATGAGCAGGGACATCTTCAGTTAAATCAGGTTGCTCAGAACCCCAGCCTACCTGACCTCGAATGTTTCCAGGGATGGGGCATCCACAACTTCTCTGAGCAACCTGTTCCAGTGTTTCATCACCCCCGTTGCAAAATATTTCTACTTTATATCCAGTCTAAATCTATGCTCTTTTCATTTAAAACCTTTATCCCTTGTCCTATTGCTACAAGCCCTGCTTTAAGGAAAAAAAAGTCAAAGTCTGACTCTTTGCAAATAATTGTGTTAGCTGAGCTTCAATGTTAGGAGGCCATCCACAGCTTTCCAGAAAATAAATCCACATTGCAGAAAAGACAAGGCAAATACTTTTCAGAGCTGGTTCTGCTGCATAAATTTGTACTGAAAAAATATGTTTCCATTGCTAATGTGGTGATAACTTGACATTCATGTAACTTGTTGCATATTGAATAGATGTGGATGATTTTTAAAAGCATTTTTCAAGATTCCCCTGGAAAATAATGAAGCTGTTTGTTAGAAATTATTTAGTCTGTTCACTGTCCTTAAGGCATTTGCTATGGAAATAGGAGAAATTTTTTAGTTCTTTGGGAATGAAAATCTGTTGTTGAGAAATTATCTTCACAGTCTTAGTCATAATTATATCAGTAAAACACATATCTGAGCTATGTCTAGTCAGATAAAGGTTTTGGCTTGTAACATCTAAAATGTGGACATATTTTAGGGACTCCAAGTATTTAATATGGTTCTGACCCTATCTATTTCCCATTTTAAGAGAGAATGCATAACGAAGAAGTCCAGATGTTATGCCAACACTGTTATAATTATTTAGTTATAGAACAGATATGGTAAATTAAAGATTAGTGTGAGCTTCACCGAGCCCTCCCATCCTCTACCATTTTTTTTAAATTGTGCCAAAATTCAAGTTCCGGTGAAAAAAGTTATTTAAAATTTTAATCTTCTATATGTTTTGACCAGTTAGCACACATACCTTGGGGGGTCTAGGTATCCCAGTCCTACAACCTCACTGCACTAGCTAGCAAGATTTGTTACCCAGAAAGTAATAGCAGGACAGGATTTTTGATCACAATACTAAATTGAAAGAACATTTGTGCAGTGAGTCTGGGTTTTTTTGACTAAGGACTTAGAGAAATTTTAGCTTTATGGGAGAAGAACGTATGCTTCATGGTCCACCTGTGCTCTCCAAGTGTTGCTTGAGGATATGCATACTCTCATGGGAGTACATGTTGCAGATCAAATTCGGGCACTTGAGTCAATCTGTGCATGTTGGTTAGTCCCCACTCTGCTCTCGCTCGGCAGCCTGAAGGGCAAAATGTGCTTGCAGTGGGTCTGCACATGCCCCACAATATTTCCTCCTCCTGCATCAGGCACGTGTCCCCTACTCAGCTCTCGGCAGCCCCACATGAACCCTGTAGTCATGCCAAGGGTACAGCCATGTCTTCTGCACACCGGCACTGTCTAACATGTGTGGCAGCAAGGTATTACCTGCTAGCACTGCCCTCGCACTCCTGCCGTCATCATCACCGCACCCCTGGTGCATGCTGCCGTGTCTGGGGAGCTGGTGGTCCCCCAGCTCTGCTTCCCAGGGTCGGTGCTGCTGCTGAGCTGCAGGATCGGTGTAGCAACCTGTGCTGGCCAGGACCAAGCAGGACGCGGAACCTGTGAGGGTCATATTCTGCCATGGGACCTTGCACGGTGGGCTGTGGGTGCAAAGCTTTTGTATGTCTCTGGCTAATTTCACAGCCCATCCGTCACCAAGCACGTGCATGTCTGCGAAAATCCATTTTGTCTGAAAAGAGGGCAGCTGTGCAATGCCTATGGCACACCTCTGGCTGAGGAGTGATTTCTCGTCACCCCAGTGTGACATATGAGCTGCATTGCATACTCTTTATGAAAGTTAAAAATAAATGTGGAGTGACATGCAGAGTCAGATAATGTGCCTCCAGCTGCCAATCGAGCCCCGTTGACTATAATGCAAGCTTGGCACCTAGCTCGCATGTAAACACCTATATTTAGCTACCTAACTTCAGGTGTCTTAATCCCACTTCTTTGGGGTGGGAATCAGTTACCTGAACACAGACATTTAGTACCATTTCAACGGCCATGGACTTGAAATGCCCGAGGACATTTGAGCCATCTAAGCCATCTGACCCATCTGATAAATTACATTAGTTACTTATATTTAGGTGTTATTCGCTGTCTCCAGCCCAAAGTCTAAGAAATGAGGGGTACAAATCCTTTCTTGTCCATCCCACCAGTCTCTCAGACAAACTGCAGTCTCTTTGAGTTCATCACAAGTTCAAAGTAAAGCACATGTGTAAAATCTGAGAGGGATCACAGTTACTGAAAAGAATTGTAAAGATGGACAGAATTAACACACAGTACCAAGAAAACTTGACGTTTCATTTTTAGGGGTGAGAAAAGACAAAACTCTGATACAGAATAATGCCTTTGGAGATAAAGAACTTTTACAACTTAAAAGTTTCGACAAGATCACCATGACAAATACACTAGGGAGGAAATTTATATTAAAGTCATAAATAAGACTAACTGCTAGAAGTGACAGAAAAGAAAAAGCTGCAACTGCAAGGCTTTATAATCAGCGTAGCTTTCTGTACATGGGGAATGTAGAATATTTTCAATGTAAACAAAGAAAAATGGATTTAAATTCTGGGAAAAAGAATTCTTGATGAGCTACAGGACTCGTGAAAAAGGCAGTTTAAAAATATCATAGGTCCATACAAGAGATCTCACTTGTTTAAAATCGTGCTGCGGTTAATTTCTAGCTCTCCATCATTTGAGGTTCATCTTCATTTATGTACAAAACTCCAGCAACAGTGGTGGGGGGGGGGGAAAGAAGAGACCTTTCATAGTTACTAAAAGACAATACAAACTTATGCCTGAATCTGAGAACAGTACCCAGGCATCATAGCTAAGTTCCCACTTTCAGTGGGACAATGAAAATTATTTTATAGGCTAGTGATCAATATACTTACCTACCTGAGGAGGCGCCTAAATACTGCTGTAGTTTTACTTCTGCATACTTAATAGTCATCAAACCTGTCAGACTTATAACCCTTATTCTGGTGAGATGCCCTAGTTCACCAGGATCAAGGATTTCATCCTCGTCCTTTCTCTGAAATAATGCATATTGACTTCTTCCAGGCAAGGGGAACAAGATCCAGAGGAAACATGAATATTGCCACCCTGTCCTGTGCAGTTGACTGTGGTGGCCTCAGATGCGAGTCAAATTTCTCTCGCAGATGTCCAGTGCTGGGGTGATTACAAAAGTGCTGAACAAGTGAAGGTGATGGCAGCTAAGGGGTCTGCATCCGTTATCTTTCCTTGCTGCATTTTTTGTGGAGACCAATCAGTCAACTATTTCCCAAGCAAGCTTGCTCATCCAAGGTGCACCTCATGCAGAGGTCTAGTGGGGTGGGTTTAAGGAGAGCACAGAATCATAGAATGCTTTGGGTTAGAAGGGACGTTTGGAGGTCATCTAGCCAAACGCGTTAGCTCTTCGGCACTTTGGGGCAGAGGGCTTTCAGGAATCTGCCATCTCTCATCCAGGATAAAATGGCTGCAGAATAGCTGTTTTGAGGCTCTAAGTTGCAGACTTCTTTATAATCTCCTTTGTGATTGCAGTCCTTGGACTTCTTCCTTAGAGGAGAAAAATAGATTCTGCGTGAAACAGTAGTTTTGTCTAAATGCAAAGTGCCAGATTTACAAGTGGTGTCAGCTGGCCCAGCTCCAATGCATGCGAGAGCATTGCGCTTTACCAGCACTCAGAAACACTGGGAGGGAAGAATGTCTGACCCTCTGGTCTTTGCAGGAATTTGTATGGCCGTAATTTCAGATGTTTCCAGAGAAAGCCGTGCCTGTTGTAAAGGAGCACAACCATTCCACAGGAGACGAAAACAGACAAAATAGTCAATAGAACCTCAAAAGTGCATTGTACCAAGATGCTGCCCAAAGCTGCAACTAGAGCAAGCAGGGTTTTTTTTAAACAGGTAGATGTTCAAACAATAATACACTGAAAGGAGGCCGTGGCAGTGCATGATCAGCCACTAACTTTGTACCTGTAGTTGAGAAGAGTGGCTGATGTGTGAAACAGAAACAGTTAATTTCCAAGGGAGATATGCAGAGAAAATCAAACCTTCTCTAGCTATGGGCAGATTCAGCGCAGGCAGCTGTACCAGCGTGTAGGACATGGAGTCCGGGAGCCATCTGTGCCCAGGGCTCCCAGATGGTGCTGCCAACGGCACAGCCCTGGCCCTTGCAGCAGCCCCATGGTGTGGCAACAGCCCCATCTGGCACCTGCCAGGGAGGGCTCTGGCATGAGGGACCGCAGGGGACATCAGTGGGTGCTGCAATTGCTGAGCTTCACTGCCGAGGAAGCTGCTGGGATGGTGTGTGCAGACCGTGTAATCTACAGTGGTAAAGGGTGTCAGGCTGGAAAGTTCTTATCTAGTGGTTAGGCTCATGGTAGGAAGGTTTTTCTCCTTTAATCAGTGATGTGGAGAGGTAGAATACCTCCTGCTTCTCATGTTGTTCGATGCCTGTTTTTCTGCAAAAGTCGGAGGAGGATTTTGGTCACAGTGGAGGGGTGCTGTGTGGAAACAGAGTTTGCGAGTCAGCATGGAAAAACCAACCTACAAGTGAGTGCTCCTCTGAAGATACACTCCCAGCCTGAAGAGGAAGAGTTGTTTTACTGAGGGAATGAAAAAGCACCAGTAAAAATAAAATATGGATGTCTTTAGGGTAAGAACTGAAGCATATAGTTTGCCCAGAGAAGTTGTCAATGCCCCATCATTGGACTTGTTCAAGGTCACATTGGATGGGGTCTTGAGCAACCTGATCTAGTGAAAGATGTCCCTGCCCATAGAAGGGGGGGCTGGACTCAATGATCTTTAAATGTCCCTTCCAACCCAAACCATCCTACAACTCCATATTTCAAGTCAGTATGCTTAGCCCTCCATCAATAAAAGATTTACGGAGAGGCGAAATGTGGTGCTAAGTGATGGAAATTCTATGACTGTGCTTCAGAAGTAGGACCTAGTTCACGTTCTCTGCTAAGATGCTAAGACAGGGGTGTCGGTCATTCAGGTCAGAATTGGAAGAGAAAGCAGGCAACAAATACGTTGTTTTCCTGTTCACACACTGGGAATGTGTTCTTTCAACAACATCATTTGGTAGCTCAGAATTTAATTTTATTTCCATTTTGCTGTGTTAGACAAGGAAGTTTATTGAAATATATTTTTTAAGGGACAGTACAAAGAGGCAGCAATTTCCTGTCAATGCTTAAACAGCTAAGAGACTAAAGCAATTTCTACTAAAAATCAGCCCTCTCTTTATACATATGTTTCTTCATAGATGTCAGAATCTGGGGGCTGAAATTACTCATGTTCTGAACTTTCTGAAAGTGATAATTTTAGGAAAGTCTGAGCAACAGTAACTGAAAAAATCAGGAAAGCTAAATATTATTACAGTCAGTGCAGTGTCGTAGTACCGTGTTCATTTCATACATTTTGATACACAAACAATAGTGTTAGCTATTGATTTTGCATAATTTCACCTTGAGTTTGTCCTCTCTGTTTCTTGTCTTGTCTTTGTCTCCACATGAAGGTGAAACTTAGGAGAGACCGGTTCAATGCACTAAGAAATAAGAAGAATTGAAGAAGATTGAACAAAGGCTGACAGCTGAAGGCTGCAGTTTGAAAAGTATGTGGCACAAACCAAATCACGTATTAAACAGTAAATTTGGATTTAGATGTGTCCTGGCTTTAGATTTGTTCAAGACAAAACACCTCAAGACTGTTGTGGAATTCCCAAAATTAACCTTTGGACAAAGCCATTCGATTTTCTCAAGAAAAGGAGCCTCCCTGTCCAGAATGATGTGCATTAGGAGTGGACACCTAAGCCCAGCAAGACATGCAAAAAGAGTGACCCAGGACAGAAAAGTATACGAGAGCTCTAAACAAAAGTCCACAAAGAAATAACACAAAAATCTGTGTGTCCTTTTGCCAAACAGCACTGCCAATACCAAGCATGTGGGAAAAGATACAACACAAAACCTTGGACGCACACTTCTGTAGTGTGTAAGCACAGAAGGAACAACAAACACCACCATATTGCTGGCTCAAACAAGCCTCACAGGATGAAGATGCAGCAGACGACAAATGGACAGTCAGCCTGAGAGCTAATGGGTTATACTACTCGTAACACAGTCAGAGGAGCAGAACCCAAAGTGATGCCAAAATCCAAGATGTTTGCTCTGGGGGAAAAAACCCAGCAACAACCTTATGCACAGAAGCAGACTGCCACAAGCCAATGCTTATAATCAGGGAAGTATCACAGAGCTCAGTATTGGTGTCCCTCGTGTGCCTTGGGGCAAGAACCCGTGAGCCAGGGAAGCCCCTGACGAGTGGCAGCCCAGCCTGATGCGCATCCCCCACACATGGTCCCCTTGGGATCTGGCCTTCCCTGTGCAGGACACTCTTGCTCGTGGGGCCTTTCGCTGCTGGGTATCACTGCCCTTCCCCAGGAATGGCTCATTCTGCTTTCCACTGAGCTTACTCACCGGCCAGCCATGGGCTGTGGCTTCTTGGCTTCACTGCCCATGTCCTCTGGCCGGGGGCTGCTTTACTCCTGCAACTCTGCAGCCCGCTGAGCAACTGCCCCCTTCACCATGCCTTTGCAGCAGATTTTCTAATTGGTTCTCTGATCTCAACTTTGTGTACGTGTATGTGTGAAAAAGCAAAAGGAAGGGTATGGTAATGATGCCTTTTCATTAACTTTTTCAATTTCTTTTCCATGTAAGGAGTTTACACTCCATTTTACAGGGTATGGAAAAAATGTTCCGTGTAATAGTACTAAGGCAAAAGACCACATCATAAATCACTCTTGGTTTCATCCAGCAGATGCATTCACTGGAGATGTCAGGGGAACCACCTGCGTCAAACACATGCCAAGGTTATCTTCAGAGGAAAAAGAAGTTCACACCTCTGTTCTACGTACTATGTACTACACTGGAAAAATCCCAGCAGTCTCACCAAACCTGTTAAGTCTGGGGCAAGAGGATAGGGAAGGAGGCTCATGCTTCGGAACCATACAGCAATGAGGAGAACCAACAAAAATCCAGGCACATGCAATTCAGTGCAGGAAAAGGACCTTTCTTAGATGTCAACTCCAAGAATCTAAATAGTCACAGTACAATGGAGCATTTTCTATTATCTGGAAAGAAAAGGAATATTTAGAGAATTGGTAAATACAGTGATGTCTTCTGCGCTTAATGAACCAGGAGGCTGTAGTAAATTGGTTTCCCAATAAAAACAAAAAACTCTATTCTGGCCCTTAAAAAAAGGAAGAGATTAAAGCAGTCAATGAGATTTCAGTCATGAGTTGCTATGATGTTAAATGCAAAACAAATTTGTTCACTGATGGCTCTAAGAAAAGCATTGCACAATCCTTTACAATGGTGTGGTCAAAACTTAAAAACCCCAGTAGAATAATCATCATAGGAATGAACAAAAGCCAAGCTTTCAATAAACTCAAATAAAGAATGTGGCTTTGGTCTCAGTCCATGGGTGAAAAATATTTCATGTTTTTATTTATGGGAGGTGACTATTAGCTGACACTGACCATAAACCACTTGTTGACAGTGCCAAAAGGGGCCTGGCAAACCATATGCTGCCACTAAGAATAGATCTTGTTTTTTCAGCTACAAATATATGATCTGCAAATTGAACACCAAGTGGGGAAAGAATTAGTGGTTGCAGATGCACTCAGAGCATTTTGACAGTGCAATGGAGCTAAGTCAAGAGGTATGTTGTGTACTGTGAATCTGATTAAAAATGTGGTCTGGTTTCAGGTGGAAATGAGGACTATTATTCCTGGCACCATTGTTAGGAACAAGGCCCTACAAAAAATAGCCCTGGAGAACCAGTACGGTGTATTCCTAGACCCCATTGTAAGAGAAGGCTTTCAGTACTGTCAAGATTTTATTTGAAAGATAATGATTGCTAAGCTATTATAGAAAAAAAAATGCTTCAAAGGATGGGTATAAGGATGATTTACAGAATCAAAAACCTAAGAGTAGGAGAAGACTTTAATGTTGACCTAAAAAGAACAATTACTTTCATTAAGGCTATTTGGCTTACAAAAAGTACAAAGACTATATAGAGCAAGTCATCTGAAACAGCCAATACTTGTGATACAGGAAGATTTGGTCCATTAAGGAGCTACAGGTAGAGATTTTTTTACGTTATATATGTTTGTTTATGACAAAGCTTTTTTTATAGTTGTTCTGCCTTCCCTGAGATTACAATACTAGATAGAAACCATGCCTAGACAAATGCTCATATACATTTATTTTTGTGTAATACAGTATTCCTGGTCTGACTACAGCATGTTTTCCAGTATGCATGATTTTGCAGTGAAATATGCATTTAAAAATATGGTTAACTAGCTCCAATTACCTCTATCCTAAGTAGCTGCCATAAGTTAGTGACAAAAATACAGTGCCTACCTGAAAAGATATTGAGATTGACATGCATCTGTGTTTAATACTATTCAGTTAAAGTAAGAATATCAGTAAGAAGTATAGGGCTTCTTTCTTCCTCCAGAAAAGTGAAACAAGATACCTTCACTGCTATACACTCATATCAGGCATGGAAATCTTTGGAAACAAGCAAAAAAACAATATAAAATTTCATATGGCTTGGAATGCAATTCCTTCAAATGGCATTGTGATAGCATTGGGGTAGCAAGTAGCAGCTCAATCTTTTGATGACATGGTTACTCAGGATGGGTGAATATGATAAAGACACATACAAAACACCTTGATTTACCACCAGAAAAATGGCCACAAGTTATCCACCATGGAGAAGGCAGCTGATCAACCAATATCAACTACCTGGACTTGAGCAAAGCATTTGACAATGTCTCACACGACATCCTTGTCTCTAAATTGGAGAGACATGGATTTGATGGATGGACCACTCAGTGGATAAGGAACTGGATGGGTGGTTGCATTCAAAGAGTTGTGGTCAATGACTCGACTTCCAAGAGGAGACCAGTGATGAGTGGCGTTCCTCAGGGGCTGGTATTCGGACCAGCACTGTTTAACATCTTTGTTGGTGACATGGACAGTGGGACTGAGTGCACCTTCATCAAGTTTGCCATTGACACCAATCTGTGTGGCATGGTTGACACATTGGAGGGAAGGGATGCCATCCAGAGGGACCTGGACAGGCTGGAGAGGTAGGCCCATGCAAACCTCATGAAGTTCAACGAGGCCAAGTGCAAGGTCCTGAACATAGGTCAGGGCAATCCCAAGCACAAATACAGGCTGGGTGGAAAATGGATTGAAAGTAGTCCTGCCGAGAAGGACTTGGGTCATGCTGGTTGACGAGAAGCTCAACATGAACCATCAGTGTGCGTTCATGGACAAGAAGGCCAACCGTGTGCTGGGATACGTCAAAAGAAGCGTGGCCAGCAGGGCGAGGGAGGTGATTCCATCCCTCTACTCTGCTCTGGTGAGACCTCACCTGGAGTCCTGTGTCCAGCTCTGGAGTCCTCAGCACAGGAAAGACACGGACCTGTTGGAGCAGGTCCAGAGGAGAGCCACAAAAATGATCAGAGGGCTGGAGCACCTCTCCTATTAGGAAAGGTTAAGAGAGTTGGGCTTGTTCATGCTGGAGAAGAGAAGGCTGCAGGGAGACCTTATAGCAGCCTTCCAGTACCTGAAGGGGCCTACAAGAGAGCTGGAGAGGGCCTTTTGACAAGGACATGTAGTGACAGGACGTGAGGTAACGACTTTAAACTGAAAGAGGGTGGATTTAGATTAGATACAAGGAAGAAATTCTTTACTCTGAGGGTGGTGAGGCACTGGCACATGCTGCCCTGAGAAGCTTTGGCTGCCCCCTCCCTGGCAGTGTTCAAGGCCAGGTTGGATGGGGCTTTGGGCAACCTGGTCTAGTGGAAGATGTCCCTGTCCATGGCAGGGGGGTTGGAACTAGATGATCTATAAGTTCCCTTCCAACCTGAACCATTCTATGATTTGATGAAATACAGCAGGATGAGCTAGTTGAACCAAAGCACAGCAAAGCCAGAAAGAGTGAGTGTACCACTGCCTAACAAAACTGGAGTATTGCTGTGGGGCAGCCATAGGTCAAGCAAAATTATTGCAGGTAAATTTTAGTGTAGATGAATGTAAAACACATGGAGAAAAATAATCTAACTAGACATACTCACTGAAAAACTCTAAACCAGCTATTATGTCTTAGGAAATGAATCATGGAAGGGCTGTGGATCATTCTGGGAAGATGTCTGCTCAGTACTTACAACAAAACATTACAAATCATTACAAAAGGGAAAGAATCAAAGAAGAGAAAATAGAAAAGAAAAAATATTGTGCTACTGTCTGTCCACATCCTGAACATTATATACAGTCCTATCCTCCCAGCCCGAGGACATGTCTAGTAGAATAAGGACTGTGGAAAGTGACAGAGGAAGGTAGCAAGGATGAGTAGGAATTTGAAAAAACTGCTTCATAAGTACATAGATTAACATTCTTTAGCACAGAAAAAGATCACTTAGGTGAATATTTAAAGAATGTATGAAATCATTAGCACCATAGAGAACGTGAAGAGGGAGTGATTATTCACTAGTCACAACACAGGAATAAAGAAATTAATCTAAGCAGCATCTTTAAAGCAAACAGATGTAGTCAAACACATATGTTGTGCAATCATTGCTGCAGGATGTTAGGGAATCCACATCGGTTCAAATTTACTTTGAGAAATGCATGGGTCAAAAGACCATTGAGAACCATAAAGACGCAAGTAAAAACACTGCCAACAGCCAGGCTGCAGGATGTTGGGGCAGCAAAGGTACAGCAAGGCAAGCATGACCTTATGATATCTTTTTCTCACCATCTCTTACTGAGAACACAGATGAGACTATGGACTGTATGTACACCTTACTTTAGCCTGAGCATAACGCCACACAGGTCCCGAGTAGTGGTAGTGTCCAGGACCTACACTTTAGAATATATGGAGAAAACTCCACAAAATCCTTGAAGACCCAGAAGACCACAAGCAAGAGGTTTTTGAGTATTTTAAGGGGGAACAGAAAGAGAGAGCTGTAATGCAAGCAAGCTCCACCCATTTTGTTTTCTGCAGATAGTTTGTTGAAATGTCAGATTAAGAGAGAAAAAAGTCATAGAATCAGAGAATCACAGACCATGTGAGGCTAGATGGCATCCCTGGAGATACACCTCGTCCCTGCTCACAGCAGGGTCAGCTACAGTGCTTTGCCTGGGACTGTGTCGGACTAGATTTTCAACATCCCCACAGACGGAGACCTCACAATCTCTTTAGACAACCTGTGCCAGTGCTCGATAACCCTCACAGTAAATAATTTTTTTCTTGTGTTTAAATAGAATTTCCCTTATTTCCTTTTGTGCCCATTACATCTTGCCCTGTCACTGAATACCCCTAAGAGTCTGGGTCCATCTTTACTCCATCCTGTCAGGTATTTATACACATTGGGAAGATCCCCTTGTGCCTTTTCTTCTCCAGGCTGAACAGTCTCAGCTCTCTCAGCCTCTCTTCATACAAGTCTCAATCTCATCATCGTCTTTGCGGCCTTCTGCTGGACTTGGTCCAGTATGTCCATGTCTCTGTTGTACAGGGAAGCCCAGTTCAGCACTCTGGATTTGTCTCATCAGAGCTGAGTGGAGGGGAAGGATCACCTCCCTCAACTTGATTGGCAATGCTCCCCATCATGCAGCCCAGGATGGTTTTGGCCTTCTTTGCTGCAAGGGCACATTGCTGGTTTATGTTCAACTTCACATCCACCAAGACCCCCAGTGTCTTTTCTGCCAAACTGTTTTCTAACCCACTGGACTCCAGCAGGAGGGTATATCCCCACTGGCATACGGGATTATTCCTCCCCAGGGGCAGGACTTGTCATTTCACTTTGCTGATGGTTGGACTTGATGATCTTAGAGGTCTTTTCCAACCTATGAGTCTTTGATGCTATGATTCTATGAGATAACCACTAGCCCTTTCTTCCAGCCTACCAAGGTGCTTCTGAATGGTGATGCAGCTATTAGATGTATCTGCCACTCCTCCCAGTTTTGTACCATCTGCATACTTGCTGAGGACGTACTCTGCTCCATCGTCCAGATCGTTAATGAAAATGTTAAACAGAACTGGCCTCAGTATTGACCCCTAGGATGCATCACAAATGACGGGCCTCCAGCTGGGTTTTATGCCACAGACAGATCATAACCTTTTCAGCCCAGCACTTCAGCCAGTTTTTTGATTTACCTCTCTGTCCACCTACCTAATCCATACCTCCTCAGTGTGTCTATGAGGATGTTATGAGAGGTAGTACCAAAAGCCCTACCAGAGGCAAGATAAAAAACATCTACCGCTCTCCCTTCATCCAATGAGCCAGTCATGTCATCATAGCGGGCTGTCAGGTTGGTCAGGAATGATTTCCAGGGTTTTGATCCTGCTCCTTGCCTTGCTCTTTTTTTCTCAGAACCCTGAATTTTACTGTCCTATGCTACCAGCTCAGAGCCTTCATTGACAAAGCACCCAGCCTCTCCTCTGCTACTAGGGCACTGACCCCATTCTGGAGCTGCAGATGGGGCTGGAGCCATCCTCCTGGTGCCAGAAGTCACCAGCTTCCAGCCTTCACCATCACAACAGTGTCCATTTCCCGGTGCCACAAGCATGGACTCTGCCTCCTCTGTCGATGCAGCTGAGGATTCAGGCTGTGATACCTGCAGGGTTTTGAAGAAGCTCCAGTCAACCTCTTGCTTGCCATCTGTGATGCTGTACAGCCTGTGGACCCCCTCCTGCAGCTCCTGCAGTTGGCAGCATGGGCCATGCCCAGCACCCATATGCTGCAGGCAAGGAGCACACCTAAGCTGGGCCACTGGTGAGAGGCCTCTGGTGTCTCCATAGCCCCTGGCTGCAGAGCTGCATCCACCCTTAGGAGCTCACTCTGGTCTGAGGTCTCTGATGTGCCAGGGATGATAGATGGTCCTGGGGAGCTGGAGACCATGTTCTGCCACACGTCACCACCACTGCGGAGGATGCGGATGCTGTTCTAAGCTGACTTGCTGGCCCCCTCTGCGTGTTGTCTCCAAAACCTGCTGTGTCTGGGAGCAGGTTAGACAAACCAGAAAGATGTCACTTCTTTTCAGTTTTGCACTGGACTTGTAAGCAAAGCATCAACTTTTGGCAGTTCTCCTTCCCAGCAGATGTATGATCTGTACTCTGTCCTCCAAACCAGCTGGAAATGTAATTAAGTCAAGATGCTTGTCCCTATGTAGACTGTCAAAGACTAACAGAGAAGACTCAAGTCCCTTCCATTCCCTTTCTAGAACATCATAATCTCCTTAAGGTTCACAAGTGTTCATCTTTCTCTTTGGAAGAGCGCAAGGGCTCAGGACTCCATAAAATTCTCTCAGCTCTCTGTTTAACCATGTTCTCAGGTGTTTCAGTTTAGACATAAAAAACATAGGGTTGCCCTAGAACTTTCTTTCTGTGCTTCAGTTTCCTACTTGTAAAATAAGCATAACACACCTTCAGGCCACCTGGTATTTGAAAATATGAAATTGTGAAAACCAATCATGCAACTTAACAATTACAGCTTTGTTCAGTCTGAGCTATTCCACATAAATGGGTCAATTTCTAATTTAAAAATATTTCGCAGGAACATTTTTCTTTGTTTTCTAAATCAGAAATTAAAAAGACAAGACTATTCTATGTAATTTTGTGTAATGCAAATTCCAATTCCCACACAAGTTTCACAGTCTATACTATTAGAGACCTGTGAGGGAATTAATGATAATGAGAAAAATCTCCTTAGGGGGGTAATTTTAAGAGCATGCTATAAACAGGGAATGAGACCACATGCTGAACAATGCAGAATAAAAATTTAATAAGTTGTACCCTTTAAGTAAGATGCCATCCATCCTTTTCAGTAAATGAGGATGAAATCTTGAGAAAGAAGTAGCATTTGTTCAGGTAATTAGAGTCTCTGTCATAGCACATGCCATATGCACATACACAAGGAAACTAAAGTAAAGTTGAGGAGGAAACTTTAATTAAGTTTCCTAAAGTTAATTAAGGAAAATCTTACAAGCATCCTTCTAGGACCTATGATGAGGTCATCAAGAAGACATAGACAGGAAGGATGAGAGACAGAGAAGCTAAACTGCAAAAAGGAGAGGTTCAGACTGAATGGAAAGAGAAACTTTTACACTGTGAGGACAGCCCAGCAGCAGAGCAGGTTTCCTGGGGGCTGCACATTTTCAGGACCCATCTGGATAAAACAATGGGCAACCTGGTCTGACCCTCTAGCTGCCCCTGCTTTGAACAGAAGGCTGGACTAGAGACCCAGGTGGGGTCTCTTCCCACCTGGATTATCCTATGATTCTGTGAATTTGCTTTTTTCTTCCATTAGACTGCTTGACTTTGCAACCTTATTATTCTTTATATATCATATTTATGCATTGTCACGGAAAGCTTGCAAAGGTAGCTATTTGTGCTTTCTCCTGTAGCTCAACTGCTTTCAGCGAAAAACCTTCACAAACCAAAGGCCATCTGAAATAAACTGATCACTCGAAGTTCTTGTTTCAGATCCTGCATGGTAATTTAAAATAAATGTACATACTGATCCCTGCAACTATGGATTGCAGGGGAATGGCTCTTTCCACTGAAGTTTCCAAAGAAGTTATATAGCACTACCCAAATTGATTATTTTATTTCCAGCCTTTGCCTTTAAATTTGAATGTGCAACTAACTGTGCTAACTGTGCAGGAAATTAGGACCAGGCCAATTATTGCTCCAGCTTCTTGTTATTATAAATTTATGTAAATTTGGAATGGTCCAGTGATCTTAAAACATGAGACATCTTATCACAACCCTCCCCTGACCTCATGGTAGGGCAGCATACTTTAGCTTCACTAACAGTGAAAGGGCTAAAAGGATCAGGGAAAATAAATGACTCCAGATGATACTTTTGCTTATGGGAGAAGATAATCCATCACCTCCCTTTTCCTTTTTTTACTATGCAAGAGTCTCGGGGGGAAGGAGGGGTCAAGACCAGGGTGTTTCCCATGGAATATAACCTTGGAGAGATTTGTAAAGGTCATTGGGGGAGACTTTACTCCTTCTCAACACTAGCTGGGTAGATTTTTTTCTAGTGAATAATAATTGGTAAAACTAGGATTTCAGTCTGCCTGAATTTAAATAACACATTCAGTCCAGCTGTATTGAAAGGTTTTATGTGGGTTGGTTTGTTTGCTTTAAGAACCAGACACACAAAACCAGAATAATATAAAAAGAAATAGTGTTCCACAGTCACAGAAGGGCTCAAGAACCAGAGCTTTTCAGAATTTTTCAGGAATATGCAGTATGCTAGAGACACAAATTAAGTTCCATTTTCTGCTTGAAGGAACCAAAACGTGCCCTCTTACCTTCCTGATGTAAACCTACCTAACAAATTGCCCTCACTCACACTCTGTGATATAAAGAACATAATATTTGATATCCATCATATTCGAGAGGTCGTGCCGGTTTGGGGAGGACTGGAGAAGGGGCAACATCAACCCCATTTCTAAAAAAGGAAAAAAGGAAGACCCGGGGAACTACAGGCCAGTCAGCCACACCTCTGTGCCTGGCAAGATGATGGACAAGATCCTCCTCGAAACCATACTAAGGCACATGGATAACAAGGAGGTGACTGGGGACAACCAACATGGCTTCACCAATGGCAAATTGCGCCTGACCAACTTGGTATCCTTCTATGATGGGGTGACAACATTGGTGGACAAAGGGCGGGCAACTGACATCGTCTACCTGGACTTGTGCAAGGCATTCGACACTGTCCCGCTTGGTGTCCTTGTCTCTAAATTGGAAGGACATGGATTTGATGGATGGACCACTCAGTGGATAAGGAATTGGCTGGATGGTCGCACTCAGAGAGTTGTGGTCAATGACCCGACATCCAAGAGGAGACCAGTGATGAGTGGTGTGCCTCAGGGATTGGTACTGGGGCCAGTGCGGTTCAATATCTTTGTCGGTGACACGGACAGTGGGACTGAGTGCACCCTCATCAAGTTTGCCGATGACACCAAGCTGTGTCATGGTTGACACATTGGAGGGAAGGGATGCCATTCAGAAGGACCTTGACAGGCTGGAGAGGTGGGCCTGCGTGAGCCACATGAAGTCCAACAAGGTCAAGGGCAAGGTCCTGCACGTGGGTTGGGGCAATCCCAAACACAAGTACAGGCTGAGCAGACAGTGGCTCAAGAGCAGCCCTGAGGAGAAGGACTGGAGGATACTGGTTGACGAGAAGCTCAACATGAGCCTGCAATGTGCACTTGCAGCCCAGAAAGCCAACCGTAATCTGGGCTGCATCAAGAGAATTGTGGCCAGCAGGTCGAGGGAGGTGATTCTGCCCCTTTACTTCACTCTTGTGAGACCCCACCTGGAGTACTGTGTCCAGCTTTGGAGTCCCAAACACAAGAAGGACACGGACCTGTTGGAGCGGGTCCAGAGGAGGGCCACGAAGATGATCAGAGGGTTGGAGCACCTCTCCTATGAGGACAGGCTGAGAGAGTTGGAGCTGTTGAGTCTGGAGAAGAGAAGGCTGAGGGGTGACCTTATAGCAGCCTTCTAGTACCTGAAGGGGCCTTACAAGAGAGATAGAGAGGGACTTTTCACAGGGGTGTGTAGTGATAGGACGAGGGGGAATGGCTGTAAACTAGTAGAGGGCAGATTTAGATTAGATATTAGGAAGAAATTCTTTACTCTGAGAGTGGTGAGGCACTGGAGAGGTTTCCCAGAGAAGCTGTGGCTGCCCCCTCCCCGGCAGTGTTCAAGGCCAGGTTGGATGGAGCTCTGAGCAACCTGATCTAGTGGAAGATGTCCCTGCTCATGGCAGGGGGGTTGGAACTAGATGATCTGTACGGTCCCTTCCAACCCTTACTGTTCTATGATGCTATGATTCTATAAATTTTCTTCTTCTAGTGGACTATAAGAATATCAACAGGGATTGGAAAGAAAGCTCAACCCAAAGTTGTTCTACCAGGCTGCAGAGTGGAGTGCTTTGCAAGGGTATGGGCCTTGTAGGGGAGGAAAATACTCAGTTGGTCACAGCTTGGGTGGGAAATCTGATCCCTGAACCGATGGAGAAAAGGCATGATATTGCTACATCATATTTTATGAAGCTAATGCTTTATTTCTTTGGCTTTTCTTTCAAATACCTTAATGGTTTTGTTTGTGCCAAATAGGAACATTCTGTGTCAGAACATCTTTTTTTTTGTTCTTGTCAAAAAAAGAACTTAGAATTTGGTTGGTGCCAGTGACATTTTTATTCCTCATTTCCTGTTTTACAGCAGAACTAAAAAAAAAAAATAAATCAGTAGTTCATCTAGAGCTCTGCTGCAGGTTTGCAAGGGTTATTCAGTTCAGAGCTGGAACTAGAGACCTCCTTCCAGCCCTGGAATAAATAGGCACAGCTCCTGTCGGCTTTAAAGTTTATCCTGGTAACTATCCAGGGCTGTGTTTGAGCCATGGAATAGAAAATAAATGTAACTGAAGAGGAGTTAATAAAAGTTTTAGTCACCCATTAAATAATGCACCTTTAGTGCTCCAGACACAATAATCCCAGTGCTTCTAAAATTAACTAGGGTTCTTTTTGTCCTTGCCTGACTTGTGGTGTAGGCCTTTCTCATATTACTGATAAACCCTGGAAATACAGGGACCGTTCCTTCTGCATGTATCCTTCACAGCTCAGTTCTAAGGATACATGCTGTACCTTGGGCTGCGTCAGGATCTACTGTGCTTTCTTCTCATCTATTCACTCCTTTCAGTCTTTAATGTGCAAGATCCTCTCCTATTGCCATGGGGATAGCCATTCAGTCAGAAAACTGTTTATTTCATTTCAGACACTTACATGGTAACAGTAGTAGGCTCAGGTTCATTCCAGCTTTTACTCCTGGTGAAGATAAAAATAAATCCTTCATTTTATAATATGCTTTGATTTCCAAGTTGCCCGTTCGACTTTGTTTGCTTCCACTAGCATCTAGCAATGATCCTTGGAAAAAATGATCTTTCTTTTTCAGTACCATAAATCTGAAAAAGAAAGATATATTCTTCCTTTTCCACACTGGTTCTTTTCAGATGTCTGCTAGATTCAAAAAGTCTTTTCAGACCTCCATTGCTACCAAAAGTGATCCCTTGCCAGACCGGTCAGACTTACTGTGAAATAAGGTTTCCTGTCCTATTAAGGTACAGCTGTCATCTTAACCTTCAGTGCTGTAAACAAGCAGTTGCTGGCAGTGGATCATAAACAGAACTACAATCTATGTACCTCAGTTTTCCACACGTCTGGCCAGGAAAGGTATCTCTCCATGACATCATACCATTTCATCCCTTTCCCTCTCTCCTCAGCCTTACAGTGTTTTTATCCTCCTTTCTATTTCTCCTGCATCCACTTCCCTTGCATCCCCTTGAATCATTTTTCTGTGCCATTTTCGTTGCTGTATGTAGCCCAGCGGTGACTCATGGAAATGCCTGTAGACTCCTCGCCTGTTTATTCTACCAGCCATATCCTGTTATTTATCTGTCTCCCAACTATTCTTGTAACTAGACACTTTCTGCTTGACTTTACAAATGTTGCTTTTCTTGCTTAGGATTTTCATTCTTGAACATGTAGCCCCAGTGTTGCTTCGGTACTTCTCCTGTCTCTAATTTTCCATGCTCTGCCGGCCAAAAAAAACCCTACGTCTTTGGCAGCTTAGTGGAATGCAGCTATCCACCTTCTTACTTATGCAGTGGAAACCAAATTGGCCTCTTCTTCTTACATCAGCTATGAGCTGTTGGCCCTCTTCTGTTGCTTCAGGGAGCCCAACCTTGGCAGAGGCCAAAGGACTGTCCCTATAACCCTAGTCCCTTTGACCCCAGTCCCATACTCACAGTATGATGACTCAGTCCACCCTGCATGTGGGTTTTCTATATCAGTACCTCTTGTCTACCACAGAAATTAAAATATTAACCACTTATGTATGTTTATATACATAAAGGAAAAGAGATGACAAAGGATCTTTTCTGTATATTTTCTTTCTTCTTCCATAACATTTCCTATTTCTTTTTCTTGACACTAGTTTTGTAGATCCGAGGGGAAAAAAGCCCGTATTCTGCGCTCTGCTGTCTTTGAGGATACTGAGACTGCCATTAGAGATGCCATCCATGGGATAAAAAGCTGTAATGCTATGTCTCAATAACATCTTTGTTAGCATTTTTGCTACTAGTATTTTAAAATTGTATTAGGATCAAGTACCATTTCTTTCTTGTTCTGTTTATATTTTCTTCCCCTGCTGTCGTCTGTGCTTTTCAAAGTATCGCAGACTTCTCTTCCTTGTGGTGTAATTCTATTCAGTCTAGAGGCTAGCATTCTGCTGCACAAAGACTTCTGAATTTAAAAGAACAAAGAAAGTTTCTAGCCCCTTTCTATAGCAACTGCACTTAGTCTTGGAGCTGACAGTTTTCATAATTTTTCCCACGGGGTTTATAGCAATCTCAAAATATATACTACTAAAAATTCAGAGAGTAAGAAGACATGGAAGACACATCTATTTTGACTGGATTCATCATACATTGGTGAAAGATTTATTTTTCAGCAGCAAGACAGCGGCATTCTTGTAACAAAATCAATAGGTCAAAAGTATTTCTGACACAGAGCTCAGTGACTTTGAGGTTGGATGCCACTAGGCTTGGCATAAACTTTTGGGGAGTTTCTTAATGTCTTAGAATCCCAAATTTCATTTTCTAAAGTGACTTTTGACTTTTTGGGTAGGACTTACATAGTCTTATTTCTGTCTAAGCTGCTATTTGGGTAAAGTGTTGTACCCAAATGTCAGTCTGTAAATTTTAGAAGATCGTAAGGATGGATTTGAGTCCACAAAAGCTAAGCAATACCTAGAACTCAGGCCACTGACTACTAACATTTCTGTGGGTTCAACGATTTACTTGAATCTCCTACACTATAGGCAGGCTGCACCACTCCTCCTTTTCTTAAAAGCCATGATGGTTGGAGACTATTGTTTATGCTTGTAACTCCTCCATAGCAGATGGATATAATGGCCTTTTTCTGAACTCTCCTTCACAGTCCTTCAAGGAAAAAGGAAAATGTAGGCTTCTGTTGACACAAACTAAGCTTGCAGGAAGGAGAAAGTGAAGCAGAGCCTTTACCAGATCCTTCCACAGAACATTTCTTGACAATCTGCTGTTTAAAGGATTTGGCAGTTGTCACCTCCCCACTTAAAAGAATTTCCTATCCTCACCTAAGACGTACTTTTCCTTGTATTGGTCTTTGAAAAAATTATATGCAAGTCCTTGTCTAAAACTGCCATTCATGAATACTTGTTCTGGCTTGATTCAGCACTTGAGATATCAAAACAAATCAGTGGCAAGGTTCTTCTTGCTTCATCAAAAGCTCAAACCAAGTAATAAATGTAATGCAGGAAGTGCGTCTCAAATGTCCATCATTTGCTCCAAAAAAGGAGGAGGGATATGTGATTTTTATTCTGCTTTTGTTCACTTCGCTGGTCATAAGGTTAGGCCTGGAAGAACAGTCTTTTGTTTTCTTTTCTCTTTTTGTTCTAATTGCATATGAGAGTCTGTTGATTGACAGAGAAAACACACAGAAATAGATCCTGGTCAAATTGTCATTGCTAGTGTCCTGAATTGGTGCTTCCTAAAGACACCATTGCCTACAACTGTAAGGTTCTGTAAACTCCAGGATGCTAGACTTTTTTTTTTAATGAAAAAAAATGTCAGTAAAGTAGGATAGAAACAGTGAACTACTTTTCAGAGACTCCTTCTTTCCAGTTAATAAATTATGCTCTCTCTAGGAAAACCTTTCTTGTTCATTTTAAAGATCAGCAAGACACTTTGGCTGCCTGAAGACTTAACTCCTTTCCCTAGCCTGCATTCAGCATAGGAAAGTCTTGGACTATTCTGCTACTGATTTTGTGCTTCAGACACCAAAACACAGTATTGATCTCTTCCTGTTTGATAGCAGAATGTGTGAAGGGAATGGGGGAAACAGCCTGCAAACAAACAAACAAACAAATCAACAAGCCATAAAAAAACCTTAAGAAAAACTGGACTTTCTTGTTAAGGGGGGGAACCATCAGTCCCAACACTAAGCACACAGCAAAAAGGAAGAAAGAATAAATGGTATGCTTTCTGAGTTTCAAAAAGAAACCTGTTTACTTAAAGAGGGGAAATATGAGTACCAGGATGCATACTGCATTAAGATACCTGTGTCTGATTATGGACTCCAGCTCCCAAAGCTGAATGATCTGAAGTGGGGATATCCCTCCCCGATTTGGGGCTGAGCCTGAGTGTGGGCTGGTCCCCTGGCAGCAGCCTGTGCCTCATTCTTCCTGCCCAGGCAGCCATTTGCTCTCTGCAAAGTGGGTGCTAATTTATAAACACCAGGGACCATTAGCAAGTTTGTATTCAAGCACAGTCCTTAATCCCAGGCTAACATATAGATCTAGACTGAAGATACAGGTGAAACTTTAAGCCTGAAGGCATCGATCTAAATTGTTGCAGGCTTATGAGAGGCACTACTGAAAACTACCATTCCAGTAATATGAAATATTGCCAGCTATGACCATTTGTATAAAAACAAATTATTTTTTCACAAGTAACCCCAAAGGATGATATACACTTTCACAGCAAAAGCCTTACAGATTTAAAGACCCGAAACCTACACATCTATGTTTAGAATAATGAATATAAGGTAAGGAGAGGCCTAAAAGGAGGTTTCCACAAACACAGCTTAACCAGTGCAAGCAAAAAAAAATAAAAATAGAAGGAGTTGTTTAATAGGAATATATGCTCACACAAAAAAAGGACAGTTAAATGAATTAACAGAACTGTTTTTTTTACATGAGTTCATTGTGGCAACCATCAGTTTTAAGACTTATGTCTTTGACATTGCCTTAGTGGATACTTGCAAACATGCCTGAGAATTCTGGAAAATTCCTTACAAACATGCCTGAAAAATCTGGAAAATTACTTGCATAACTAAGAAAGAAACAAGCATGCAAACATAGTAAAACTTTATTTCCCTCCAGTAATAATTGAACTGTTTGAAGCCTCAGGCAGGACTTTTAGCATCACTGATTCAATCCTAACATTTAGATCAGAAGCAGCAAACCCACGGTTGTGATCCCACGGTGATGTTCATCATCTGCTGTCTGGCAGTGGAAGTGCATCATGCACGTGGTTGAGCCCATCTCCCATTCTCTGAAAGCCGACTGAAAGGGTAGGCTTTAGAAAAGGTCATGCAAGGGGCAGCATTGACTGGCTGCAAGGTGTCTGGAGGGCCTTCTGTGACTCCATCCTTGGAAAGTGTCTCACATTGGAGTGAGGTCAAACACATCTTGAAGAACATATCTGCATTTATACACAGACAAGCAGTACTGCCTTTGGTGTCGTTTTGGTATGAGATGATTACCTGTTAGCAGGCTGTTCACACAGGTATCGCTGCAGTTCAGTGGAGATGGGCAATGTTGCCTTTCAGTGAGGGTATGTTGAGACTTATGCTTAGGAACAGGATTAGCTTATTCCTTCCCTTTGCATTCAATTCACATTCTGAATTGAAGTCACAGCTCTTCAAAAGCTCACAATTTACTTTCCCTGTCTCTGTTACAATACTAACCATTTTTACCATGAAAAAATCTTTTTTGTGCCTCGAAACTTAATGTTGTTTTCAGTTGCAGTTAAAACAAACTGCAGGCCTTGAAGAGCATTCTTTCACTTTTTCCATCACCAGATGCACAAAACAGGGTCCACCAGCTGTTTTTCTCTCTCTTCAATTCTAACGTTCCTGCTCCATCTTGCACTGAAAGATGGATTCTCTCATTCTCCATTAACATCCCCCAAATGCTCAGAGGTGAGGTAGTAACGTGACTGGTCCAGCACTAGTCCAATATTTGATTTTGTTGACCTGTAAGAGCTCCATCAATGCAGATGTCTTTCCAACTGGATGCCAGGTTTTGGGGCAATTTAGCCTACAACCTTCAGTGTTGGACATGAAAAGCACAGAGAGATAAAAACTTCTCAAGCAGATAAGGATACAGATTTTCTGGAGTGAACTCTTTCACCTCTCCAACTGCACAGCATTCATAAAGGTGGGACCCTGCCTCCATCTGTTCACTGGAATTTTTCACCACCTCGTTTCATGCATCAGTTACAGGTAAGCAGTGTGATAGAGAAGAAATTCTGTTGCTACTTGGTGGCACAAAGAACAGAAAACGTTATTTTAACCAAGGAAAGAATACCAGTGAGGTAGTCCCTTCACTGGCATGTGTGAAGAAGTGGGAATTCAATCTCAGCAGACCTTCTTCTTCCCCAGAGTTACTGTTTTTCATATGACAACAGCCTGAATCACTTGCGTAGGCTCATGGAAGCAAGATTTTCCTTTCCGCATGTGCTTTAATTGTTGCCAAATATTTTACTCTCCTATGCAGTCTGCTCTAACTGCTTCTCTGCTGGGGTACAATGACATAGCTTCTCAACCTGGGAATTTGTGAATTTCCTGCCTTTCCATAGTGATTCGAGGATCTGGAAGAACCGAAGTATCCAAGTATGTATCCCCAGTGAAGTGATACTGGTACGTAACCCCAGTAAGCAAGAAGTTGGGAATCACAGCCATGATGAGTTGGTTAACAGAGTCACAGACTCACTGAATGGTTGAGGTTAGAAAGGACCCCTGGATATGATCTTGTCCTACACCCCTGTTCAATCAGGCTCACCTACAGCAGGCTGTCCAAGACCATGTCCATATTGCGGTTGAGTATCTCCAAGGAGGGAGACTCCACAACCTCTCTGAGCCAGTGTCTGTGCCAGTGCTCGGTCACCCTCCCAGTAAACGAGTGCTTCCTGGTGTTCAGACAGAGCCTTTTGCGCTTCAGCTGGCTCTGTCTTCTTTGCACCCTTCTTTCAGATATTTATACCCCGCAATGAGATGACACCTTAACCTTCTCTTCTCTAGGCTACACAGTCTCAGCTCTCTCAGTCCTTCTTCATAGGACAGATACTCCAGTCCCTTAATCATTTTAGTGGCCCTTTGCTGGCTCATGTTCAACTCGGTGTCCACCAGGACCCCCAGGTCCTTTTCTGCAAAACTGCTTTCCAGCCAGTTGATCTCCAGCGTGTGCATGGGGTTGTTCTTTTCCAGGCACCGGCCTTGGCGCTTTCCTTTTATGAATTGTCTGAGGTTCCTGTCTGCCCATTTCTCCAGCCTGTCCTGGTCCCTCTGCATGGCAGTATGACCCAATGGGGTATCAGCCACTTCTCCCAGTTTTGTGTCATCTGAAAACTTGCTAAGGATACACTCTGACCTGTCATCCAGATCATTAATGCAGATGTTGAACAGGACTGGACCCAGTATTGACTCTTGGGGTACGCCACTGGAGATCAGCCTCCAACCAGACTTTGCACAGCCCTTTAGGCTTGTTCAGCTGATTTCAGTCCACCTCACTGTCTGCTCATCTGGCCGATACTTCATCAGCTTCTTTATGAGGATGTTATGGGAGATGGTGTCGAAAACCTTCCTGAAGGTGAGGTAGACAATATCCACTGCTCTTCACTCATCCACCAAGCCAGTCATCTCATCATGGATGTTTATCAGGTTGGTCAAACATGACTTTCCCTTTCTGAATCCACGCTGACTACTCCCAGTCGCTCTTTTGCCCTTCATGTACCTGGAAATGGTTTCTACCATTAGTTGTGCAGGGACTGAGGTGAGGCTGACAGGCCTTTAGTTCCCTGAGTCCTCCTTCCTGACCTTCTTGAAGACAAGAGTGAGACTTGTTTTCCTCCAGTCCTCAGGCACCTCTTCCAGCCACCACAATCACACAAAGATTATCAAGAGTGACCTCGTAAAGACGTCAGCCAGCTCCTTCAGCACTTGTGGGTGCATCCATCAAGGCCCACAGACTTACTACGTCCAGGATGCTAAAGTATTCCCTGACCTGATCCTCCCCAGCCAAGGGCACATCTTCCTTGCTTTTCCCTGGTCTTCAGGGCCTGGCGTTTCTTAAGGCTGGTTTTGCTAATAAAGACTGAGACAAAGAAGACATTAAGCACCTTAGTCTTTTTCATGTCCTGTGTCACCAAGGCCCCTGCCCTTTCAGCAGGCCCACATTTTCCCTACTCCTCCTTTTGTCACCAATGTACTTACAGAAGCCCTTCTGTTGCCTTTGACATCCCTTGCCAGATTCCACTCCAGCTGGGCTTTGGCTTTCCTAACCCCACCCCTGCATGCTCAGACAGTGTTTCTATATTTCTTCCAGGTTATCTGTCCCACTTTCCACCTTTTTTATGCTTCCTTTTTGTGTTTGAGTTTTGCTAGGAGCTCCTTGTTCATCCATGCAAGCCTCCATTTGCCTGACTTTCTGTTTGTCGAGACGGACTGCTCTTGAGCTTGGAGGTAGTAAAATCATAGAATCATAGAATCACAGAAAGTTTTGGGTCGGAAGGGACCCCTAGAGGTCATCTAGTCCAAATCCCCTGCAACGAGCAGGGACACTGCTAACTAGATCAGGTTGCTCAGAGCCCTGTCCAACCTGGTCTTGAATGTTTCCAGGGATGGGGCCTCCACTACCTCTCTGAGCAACCCGTTCCAGTGTTTCACAACCCTCATTGTAAAGAATTTCTTC
>Ga0065711_1003010_pt1 | contig 30281 bp, 24 predicted proteins | sample Hoacrofraction12_FD_59098 | JGI IMG/M metagenome (GOLD analysis project Ga0065711, IMG submission 59098) | Hoatzin crop microbial communities from Cojedes, Venezuela - Epithelial fraction 12 v2 (version 2) | ecosystem: Host-associated > Birds > Digestive system > Esophagus > Crop | place...
AAAAAAAAAAAAAAAAAAAAAAAATCAGAGATCTCATTGAACTTCCCAGATCTGCAGAGCAGAAACTCATATGAAGTGTTTCCAACTCTCGCAGATATACTGCCAGCAAGGGAAAGAGTGCAGCAAAAAATCTATATCAAAGCAAATATATTCAAATATATATATTCAATGTATATATTTCGATTATTTCTTGGGAAAAATGTAATCATGCAGCTTTACGGAGGCTCTGTGATTATGAAGGCTGTAGATTATGGAGGCTCTTCTTCCCCAGGAAATCTCCCAGGGAGCTGACAAAGCTTTGTGGACATTATTATCCAGGCTGTATTGTCCTTTTCTTGAGCACAAAATAAACTTAAAAAAAACCCATCACCAAATCTTGATGATTCACTGTTAGCCAGGTGACATGCTGCATTCATTAACTGTGCTCCATACCCTTAAGCTCAGCAAACAATATTTAATTCACTTCTAAGGAGGACGCTGAGTGCTTGAGCATCCTCCACCCACCCTTCCTCACTCAGCTGTAGTGCTGCTGTTGTCTGGGGACCATGCCATGAGCCTGAGCAGCAAATGGCAGGGTTAACAATAATCCATCTTTCTAAGAATAACCCCAGATTTAGGAATAACCCCCTACTTCTAGGTCCTTAAAAGCTGTAAAACACAGCAGCTTCCTATTCTTCAGCACGGTTACAAGGCAGGGAACATCACTGCAACATCTGCTGCATGACTGGGCAGATATATAGTGATGCATCGCTGCGTTGCTCCTAAAATAGAAGCAAACACCAAAGCACCAGTCGAAGCAACCTCCAGGGATCTCCAGTCCAAGCTTCTGCTCAAAGAAGGGTTATTGCCAGCATTACATCAAGTTCTGCGCCTGCAAATATTTTCATACAAGCCTGGGATCACTGTCTGAAAGGTATTTAATGAAAGAAAAGGAATGAGAGATGTTTACCTTTTTGGAGCACTTGGTCGTGGTTTTAAGACAGCACTTCTTGTGACAAGCATATTTACATACTGCAACGAAAGAAAATAGTATTCAATAACCCAAAAAAGTCAGATCGCTGGGGAAATACATATTAATATGAATCAAGTAGTTCCTCTCAGGACTAGCAGGTCAAAAGCACGTTGAATTTGCAGTTCCCAGGGGCCAAGTCTATATTAGACCCACTTAATTCAAAAGAAATGAGTCCTTAATTTTAAACCTCTCGTATTTAAGCCCTGAAACATTAAAAACCCCCCGATACATCAACTTGGAAAATAATCCATGAGTCACTCTGAGCTATCAGACATGGATACCCTCACAGAGGCTGGAAATAGCACCTAATCTGTATTGTTCCTGAACTGGACATCAGCCTGAAATACTCCAGGGACGATAGTTTCAACTTCACCAAAGAAACTCCATTTTCCTGATCTCTCAAAAAATTCATGTGCCTGGAGGTCAAATGGGCTAAGCCAAATGAATCTGCCATGGTCCCGAGACCCACAGGCAACCCAACAGGCAGGTTGAAGTCGTAGCATACGTTCGAAACACCCAACTCACTACCGTCCTTCTTACCCTGACACTTAAACACGGTTTGACCTTATGGAACGATCACAGGACCTTATGGGATAAAACATGTAATGCAAAGCTCCCGCACACAGAACTAACTGTACTGTGAGGACTGGAAGGACTGCTGGGATGGACTTACTACTTGACTTCTTCAGAAACCCTTAAGAGCTGTCTCAAAAGGTCTTATAATGTGAGAAAACTCAAATTATTTGAGAGTGGGGTTTCAGGAAACAGCACTGAAAACCTTTCAAAATATGAAACCTCATCACTGTGATACAACCACATGAAAAAAGATCAAAGAGAGCGTGCTTACATTTACAAACAGAAGCCCTGTCCATTATCCAGATCAAGGAGGAACAATATTCACAGTAGGTGGGGATGCTGTACTGGGTCGCCTTAAAAATGTGACCGTTGTGCTCCTCCACCTGCAATAATAAAGGTCGAGTGGTGAGAAAAATGAGCTGGGTGCTTAGTCTGCTGCAAAACGGGGAGATGAACGTGGTCGGCTCTCCAACTTTTAGCCATTATTTGCTTTCATTTGCTATTTTTGTTTCCTTTTCAGCCCAATAGCCCCACAGGCAACCCAAACAGACAGCCTGTATGGGAACCGAATGAGAAGGCAAGCAGGTTAGCAACTGTGTTTGACTGAGCTTGGCTGGTCAACTTCTCCATGTTAAGAAGATCTTCTATGCACCCCCTTTTTGCTCTGCACCTGTGTCCTTCCTAGTACTATCGTATCCTTTAGGAAAACAGGAGAAGTAATCTCCTACATCTCTGAGATTAGAGATGTAAAACACACACTTCTAAGTTTATGCAGAAACCCAGAACACAGCATTTCTGTTTCGCTCTCAGTTCTTCTACAACAGCTCTTGACATAACATTTACTGTCTTGATGTGGGATGTATTTTCAGAGAACAAACTACGGCGAACCTTGATCAAGCAAATCAAATCCACCTTATTCATCTTTCTAGCATGTCCTTTCACAGCTACACAGTCATTACAGTGCAATGTCCAGATCTCAGCACTGGATGTCTCATGAGCAGGTCTCTTACTGCTCATCATTCTGGCCACAAGAACATTAATTTTATAATGCACAGGTATAGAGTACTCAACTCACCACATCTGCTTCCTTTTTTCTTCTCTTTTTTCGTTCTGTTTTTGGCACCTGGTATTAGAAAGAGATTTAAGCATACTCATGGGCAATTTCCCCAGGTAAAGCCCACTGCTTTCCAGCCCCATCCTCCAGTGCACCTGCAGCCCCAGGAAAGTTCCCCTAGAAAACTCTCCTAGGGATCCCCCTGTTCTCAGAAATCCCCTGGACACTGTCCCCATCTTCATCTCAGAGTTGAGATTAGCTGCTGCTCTAGCTCCAAGTCCAGCATCAGTGATTGAAAGCTCTTCCATCTCATGCAAGACACCCAAGGAGAATGCGGCACAGCACTACAGCCCAAGCTGATGCTCAGCCCCCTCTGAAGAAAACCTGCCTAGAGAGGAGCCTGGAGAGGACTCAGAGCAGAAGATCCAGAAGATGGGATATTTGTACAACAAACACCATCTTGCAAGCCCAGCCTGGACAACGTGGTTGTCCTCGCAGACAATATGAAGGAGAAAGTGAGGAGATCAGGTTTGCAAAGGCACACTGCAAGCTCTGACTTCTCTAAAAACTGTACCTAGACCTCAAGGACCATCACTGCCCGTGTCTCCTTCTCCTGCAACCCAACCACTGGTGAAGTACATGGTCACTTGGGAAGAGGTCAAGAGACTAGGAAAGCTTATATCTCTTTCACTTTCCCTCACAAATTGAAAAAAAACCCCAAAAAACTAAAAAAAAAGCACAAGGAGTTGCCTTTCCAACCATCCACAGATGGCTGCAACTTTGCCATGGAGATAACATCTACACGTTGTCATCAGACAAGGCCCAGCTTAGCCCAGATGTGAACTGGGGTTTGCTGAGCCCGGTGAAACATAACCAATGAATCACGCCTTGGATGCTGGCTTATGCTGTCCACCTCAGCTTAAAGCAGAGGAGAAGACAAAATAGGTTCCCATGTGTCTACACAGAAAGCACAACCCCACGGAAAGACTGTTCCCAAATCTTCAAGGACCTTAAGGAAAGTGCTAACTACCTTCATTGCGGTGTAGTCCAGGGGTTTGTACTCTATCATGTATTCATCCAGAAAGACTTTGAAGGTATTGACCCAGACTTTAACTGGAGACTCACTCCAGTCCCTCTGCTCAAGCCTCATGGTCTTCTCCAGAATCTGCTCGAATAAGGCGTAGAGGTCCTTATAGCGGATGCTTTTTCCATCATCCATCTTTTAAGGAAACAGAAGCAAAAACAAAAGCGATTTTTGTGCACCCCAGACTGCCTATTCTGCTCCAGACAAATATTTCAGCCTGACTGGCTTCCAACCGCTCTGGCAAAGTCGAAGTATGATTCAAAGAAAGAAAAAAGGATCATCTAATAGCTGTTTTGTGACCTTTAACAGGGTGGCTTCTCAGTGTGCAGAGCAGAAGCATGTTAAGTGTCAGCTCAAGTCTTAGAGGGAACTTTTTGTACAGTCTGGGCAATCAAACAGCTTTTTTTGATCACTGTGATCATAAGCCATAGCAATCATTGCTCAGATTCAGAAGTAGCAGAAGAGCAGAGCTCCGCATAGCTCAGGCATCTCCACCACTCGCAAATGTAACACAAAGGTTTCCGGGCCCTTTGGGTGGCAAACAGGAGTTTATTGACTGACTGTCATCTCCTATTTGACTGGGAGCACGCTGTAACAAGGAGATCAGAAATCTCCACTCAATGTTTATTGAGAGCTGGCAAATAAGGAAGAGTTTGTCCAAATTTACAGCTCATGAGACGGAATGTGAAGGAAGAACATCCATCCTTTAGGATGAACAGACCAGGAATGGAAAGCTTAGCAACATCACCACCAGGACCACCCAGACCATCTTATGTCTGCTGGAGGTGGAAGTTCTCACCCTTCACCTGGTCACTTACCGCCAATGCCGAGGAGTAAAAGCTGAAGATGTTTTGTCGGAATTCCTTCAGCGCTTTCTTGAACACGACATCCACCAGCGTGTCCTTCTTGCTGTCCTCATTATCCAGTTCATTCATCTGGGAAACCAAAGGGGTTTACGCACCCATGTGACTTTTGCTGCAGCAGAGCACCGCATCAGATGAAGCAGCACTACTGAGTAGTTGCTCCACCACGGGCAGACGAAGTTAATCATGATTACAAGGTGGTTTCTCCTGCATGAAAACTAGAAACATGTGCATTTCCCTGCAGCCTTCAACTCCTGTCCTCCTAGGTCATCCATTTCTGATGTCACAAGGGGTAGCTCAAAGCAATGGAAGCACTGAAGCCGCTGTGCTCGTGCAGGAGGACCACATGGTGCATGCACAGCATGGCCATCTTTTCTCCCAGGCCTGCCTTGGTGCACGCTGTGCACCCTTAGATGAATGCTACTGCTGCCCCCAGAATAATTTTGGCTTTGTTGCCTCCGTCTGCTCTTCGAGCTCTCTGACCATTTATTTAGAGCCGTGAGGACAGGAGTTACCTTTTTCAGGAGAAACTCATCCATGCTTTTCAAGTCGCTAGCGCTGGTTATGATCTGCAGCGAGTCGTTCTGCCACTGCACAGGCTCCAGTGCCACGTTGCTGATCTTGATGCTGCGCTTGCGTTTCACTTTGGGAGAGGGCTCCTTGTTCTCCTTAAACTCCCGCCGGTAGATACCGGACAGCTCAGGACTCTGCGGGGGCGTTAGGTGGTGAGGACCCAGGTCTACGTGCGATAATTAAAAAGGCAGAAGAGAACGAAGAGCAGATTAGTTAACAAATTTTTCCCCAAGTTCCAACTATGGCCTGGAAGAGAAGTGGAGTTATTTCTTGGGAAGTAACAAAAACTTGTGGCTCCTGATGCACTCTCATGAAGTAAAACACATCAAATTTAATCTCCTAGAGCTGCAACACAGCAGGGTAACACAAAGGAAAAATAGTTCTGCCATAAAATAGGGAGATGGGCATCAGAATAAACCTGCGGAGGAGAAAAGTACTGCGTGGTACTTGCAGGAAGATTAAATGTCATTTTTCCTTTGGTCATTTCCTCCATCAAGAGTGGAAACATCCGTCGATGTCCAGACGGCTGCTGGGAGGATTAGTGACATGGAATTCCTTGAGACCTGTTCTGGATCCTACCCTCTAACCTACTTGCCACTGTTTCAGGTTGATGTTGTCCATGAATTCAAGCGACGCGAACCGGCATGGACATTTGATTTGTGTAGCTTCCCAACCCATTTTCCCACAGCAGCCTCAGCTAGACCACACCATCGTACACGATACTCCCATTTATAGATACCCTAACCATATAGGTAAGCCAGCCTTCCTCAGTTCTATATCTTTACCCAAGTCTCTATACGCTTGGCTTTGCTTGGTTGTAGCATAAAACCAGATGTACATTAGCTCATTCCTCTGCCATGGGAGCAAGTGCAGTTTCTCTGCTCCTTACACCACCGGCACCATGCCACCCCACGACTTACTTTCGCCAAGCTGCAAGCCAGAAATCAGCTCTCTGCTGGGGGCTTCTTGCTCCGCGTACAGCTCCAGCAGCTCAGACTGGGTAGCAAGCTTCTCCCGTGGGTTCTTCTTCTCTCCCTGCTTTCCCTTCACCCAGAACCTCATCTTGGCTCGCTGAGGCCTGGAAATAAGTCATGGAAAGAGGAACCGCCTTAACTAGGAGAAAGTCCTTCTACCCCAAACTACCCTGAATCTCCTGGGCCTTCATGGTGTTTGAGGAGGAGTTAAATCCACAAAACTTCTACCAGGGAAACCAGGCTACTCGTCCTCAGGAACGGCAAGAAACTCACGTTTCACACATGCAGTTGGGTGGTTTGGGATGGGATGTCTGTCCCATCTCGTAAAAACTTTATCGCGGTATGAGCAGGACACCTTGTCTAATTGGGCACGTCCACTGTCATGTAGGAAAGGTGGGACGAGTAACTTGTGTGATGGCTTTGGCTGGTGGAGCTCCAAAGGAGCCAGGATGGTTCAGCAAGGTGATGGAAGCCAAGAACGACACGGAAGGGACTCGTCTCCCGTCTCCAGCCATGCTTCCTACCTCCCATCTGGAGCCAGGCTCTTCTGCGCGGCTGCCAGCTTCCTGATCTCCCCCTGAGACATGGTTTTGTGCAGTTTTGTTTGGCCTTCCCCAGAGGTGAACCGCTGCGCTGTCTGTAACGATTCCAAGCACGAAGCATTTAAAAATAAGACAGCTGATTATTTTTTTTCCTAGCAAAAATTAGATACTTCATCTGTTACATCTTTATTTCTATCTGCCTACAGGTGAAAACCTACAGTCCTGTGGATCTAGCTACAACCAGAGAAATATTTTAATGACTCCTAAAAGAGAAAGGCATTTCCCTTGCTCCAACTCTACATTGAGGCCCAATCTTCTTTCTCCTTGAGCAACCAGTGATCAAAATCAGTGTGCACCAAGACATGGGTCCTCATCACTCAGCCTGAACAACTGCTCCACCATCTTGACCTCGACAGCCCAGTTCTCCACGGCAGAAGAGCTATGTTAGCCACAAAGTGATTTGTGGTGTTCCTAGCACCAAATAAACCTTCAACCACATGGATCTGTCCCAGCAGATCTTTCTCCTTCAACTCTTGTTGAGGACTTAACAGAAAAGAAGACCAACATCTTTGTGCCAAGGACAGGTCAAAACGAACCCTTCAGAAAGAAGAGATTTTGCAGCTTTAATACAAAGGATCTCCACTTCTGCCACCATTTAAAATGCACTGGGATCATTTTTAAGGGTGAAATGATTTTGCAATAATTCAACATACAGCGATTCCATGAAATAGCACAGAAATAGTGTTGCTGTATTTAAAAAAAAAAAAAAAATTTTTTTGTTGTTCTTTCCCAATTTCAGCTGCGCTTTCAGAGTTGGACTCCTGGAGTAGAGACTTTTGGCATTAGTAAAGCAGGGAATCAGATTGAATGAAAGGATTCGGGAGATGACAGTCAAATGTCACCTGTAGCTTTCCCATCACCTAAATGTCTCAGCTGAACGCATTGTGGTTTTAAGCCTTTCTTTTTCTTCTGCTAAAAATCTTTCAAATAAAATTACATAAAATATGGGCTGCAAGGGAGTCACATTTATCACATTTACTTGTCTTCAATGTTTTCTTTTTCACTCCTGGACTAACCTCTCTACCAGCCAGGAGATGGCAGCATGGAAGGCAAAATTGCCACTGGGAAAGAAAAAAAGCTGCTTAAACCATCAAAACGTTTTTTGTTCCCACCGCTCTTACTTTTACATTGTAAATTACTTGTGTGATGATCACACATGTAAATTGCGGATGGATACTGGGAAAAAAAAACAATCCTCAAAACCCATAAAAGTGATTTCCATCCAGCCCAAACTTACTACTTGCTTTTAAAAACGACCTATTAAAATATTTGCCCCATGCTAGTTTTGTTCTTGAGTAATTTCAACCTGTTAATCTGTTTCAGTGCTTTGTTTCTTTTTTAAAGAAAGTATTTTGTGGGGACATTTGCTCCCTTTCTTTCTATTGGTGTGTGCTGACCATGGCAGGCAGGCTAAGGGGATCGCTGGAGCAATGCAGAGGTTGCTCTATAGGACACCACATACACTTTCTTTTTTAAATATACATCATATCTACTGCACAAACAGATCTAGCTTACAGATTTTGGAGTAGAGCAAAGCAAGTGAAACCCCTGGCTCATGCAGAAGACTGAGTCAAAAACATCTGTAATGCACGAAAGTGGACAAAACTGGAAGAAAGATTTTCTACCACTACTAGCACCACCCCTCTCTGCTCTGCCCCTATTCTTCACCTACTATTGGTTCTGCGTTTCCTCTGCTACCACAGCAACCTCTTCACCTTTTGAAAGTAAGGACTAAAAGGCATTTCTGGCACGAGATCCTTCTGTCTGAGGGACTCCTCCAAGAAGCTCCGAAGGGGATGGTCCTTGGCTGGATGGGAAACCTTCTCAGATGCCAAGACAATCCTCTGCACCAGAAAATCCCCAGCTGGGGAACACCACAAAGCACCACACGTGGCCGAACGGCAATAGCCAGGGGGTCTGGAGTTGTCCCCTGGATGAAGAGGGGACCAAATATTTTGCCTCTGAGAAAGCAACCTGTATTTTGCCTGCTGGTACTAGGAAGAGGTAACTGTGGCCAAGTGAGATGATTTGTCCCAGCAGGCAGTAGTGCCACGTGCTGCATCAAAGAGCTTCGTAAAGTGCAACGCTCCCTCTGAATGGCTTTGGACAAGAGATCACTTTTCACTGTTGGCTTTTCAAGCATGCTTGGGATCAGCTGGTGACAGATACTTGGACTCATGTTTGTTAACTCGTGGCTTTAGTACAGAAGCTGGGGCTAAATCACAGCTTCGTTATCCAAGACCTTCTCTCTAACAGCCTCTGCTGAAAGTATTCAGAAGATACTTCTGGTATTTCTCTAACCAAGACTTTCTATTTATCTGCTACAGGAAAGCTCTCCAGGCTTAGGTGCAAAACAGAAGTGGTTGACCACAGCCAGGAGCTATTCCTCCCACTACTTGTCTCCCTGCAAGGCAGGTTAATTCTCAGCTATTCACTAGCCAAAAAACTCAAGCAGCCTTTGAAGGACTGGTCTTGTCAGGAAGCCCTTTAGCCTTAAAGGCTCTTCGGAGTCAACTGTACATTCAGCAGCTACATGAGATACTGGTGCACCTTGGGTTTCAGCTTTGGTCTTTGCTGCTCTGGGATATCACAGACTAAGGTCAGGAGCATTGGTTTCTGGTGGACCTCTACTTACCAGCTGCTGATACACAATCATTGACTTGATGGTCAAGAAACCACAGGGCAAAAATGGTCAGGTTCACACCAGTGTAGCTGGTGAGCCATCACATGCTCAACTTCACAAGGTGACACGTGATCTCTCTTTCGTCTATCCAGCAGCCCTTGGCCACTGAGCAGCAATCAAATGAGGCTTTATTGGAAGTCACAGCCGGGGGCAGGAGTTGTATGAATAAGCTATTCACTAGAATGAAAACCAGCCCGTGCATGGCAGCTGCCTGACTCGTCTTCACGTGAACATCACAAGATACAAAGAATGTGTCTACACAGACATCAACCTACTTGAGTTTGTACCCAAACCAACATGCATCAGTATTGTTCTATCATAGGTTGCTCCATTATCTGCAACACCCAACCGGGCTCTGCTAATAAACATGAATAAACAGTCCCTAAATTTTGTTACTTGTGGCAATCCCGACCCAGAAAAGCCACAAGTCAAAGGGCCAGTACCAAACCTGCAATACAGAATACAGATGGAACACTGTACACGTTGTCAGGACATACAGACACAGGGTATCGCAGAGCACACGACTTTAAGGGTAGCGTTTGCTAGAAAGCAGAACTCAACCACACAGGGGGTGAAAGTGCTGACCATCAGTTAGAGCTAGTGACGGAGAGCAGAGGAGAAGAGGGACACAGGAGAGACAAGAGACAGTTGGCACCTACTACTACTTGCATGCGGTGAGAGCTGTTAAACCAGGCAGGCAAAGTCCCAAGAAACATTTCCAAAGAGTGGAATGAGCCAGGTCCCTCCCAAGGATGGAGCTTGCCAAGCACCAGCCCAGCACCTTTTGCATCCCAGCGGGAAAGATTTCTACAGCTAAAAAACCCATAACACTTTGTAAGAGGGTAAGCCTCCAGGAACACAGCACGGCACTCCGGGTATGGCGCAGACCCTAGCCCAGGGCTTTTGCAAGGCTACGTAAAATCATAGAATCACAGAACGGTTTGGGTTGGAAGGGACCTTATAGACCATCTAGTTCCAACCCCCCTGCCATGGGCAGGGATGCCTTCCACTAGACCAGGGTGCTCAAAGTCCCATCCAGCCTGGCCTTGAACACTTACTATATTTTAGTAGATAAATTTCTCCCTTTCCTGACATACAAGCAGGGAGATGCGTGAAGATGCAGCCAAGCAAGCTCAGTTCATAGAACCGTGTCTTTCAATCAGGTTTTGAGTATTCCTGGCTCAAAAGCCCTGAAAATTTATGAAAAACTATCTTAACAATTAATGGAATTTGTAAATCTCTGCCCCCTTCCTATGAGCAAATTATCCCGGGAAAAAATTATCCTCTATAATAAAAGCTGCTAACAGAAAAGTCACGAAAAGCCCTCCTTGGCCATCTGTCTCTCTCAGAAAAGCAGATTTTAGGATCACACGAGGTATTTGTCAGACCCACAGCAACACTGTGGCACGAAATAAATTGCTGACTTTGGTTTTCATGCTTTTGTTTGGTCTTACACTCAGCTGCACATCCAACACCGCAGCTGGAGCAGAGGAGCCAGGCAGCTCTCTGCAATGCTCCACCTGAGCTCTTACAGCAGGAGACGGCTCCTGGCGTTTATCTGCACTTCTATGGGAACGTCTCTACCACCTCAGGAAAAAAAATACAAGTGGGTTGGAAGCCATTGGCTTCTTCTGTTGCTGAAACCTCTCAATTTGTGATTTTCTGAAAGCAGCTTATCCAGGCAGGAGATTAAGCCTGAGATGCAAATGCTCTGCAGCACAGGCTCACGTTGCACGGCGCTGCAGCCCGTGGACCTGCCAAGGGACACCTGTTCCTGTGCTTGAAAAAGCCAGTAAAGGTTTTTTTGTTTGTTTGTTTTAAACCCCACTATTTCATGCTCACTATATTCTTATTGCTTAACTTACATTTTTTTGCTTTCTTTAAGACGCTGTCTGCCAGCATTACTCCGATAATTCAGGACTGAATAAACATCAGTTACTGTGGCTAAGGATGCAAAATCAAAAGTAATAGGAGGTGCACGATTTATGTCATTTTCTTAGTTGTTCTTCAATGTTCTTTTTGTTGCTTTTTGGAGAATGTTTGCTTTGATCTTTTATATGGGTTTGTTTAGACCATTTTTGGAGCAAAAGGATCCTAGGGGGACTTTGTTATTGAGGTTAAAAATAAAAAAAAATAAGGTAGCTGTGCAATACAAGTTGCAATGCTACAGGAAAGCTATGGAAACCGTAGCTGATATTGAATCAAGCCAGAAAACATCCCCATGGCCAAGAAATGCAAATGATTTCCTCATTTCGCATCCTTTTCTGCTGTGTTCGCTGAGTTTACCCATCTACAGCATTCTTGGAAGTGGGAGAAGCAGCAGTGGAGGGATCAGTCCAGCTAAGGTTAGCAAAGAAAGGCTCCCGCAGCTCCACTCAGCCCCTTTTTTCATTTCCCCCACGATGTTAGAAAAAATTACCATTTCGGAGTCACTGTAACAGGCCTGCCCCAGCCGGGCTGCAGGCACAGCCTCGGGATGAGGAGGTTGGTCAGAGGAGAGAAGGAACTCAAAATTGCCATCGTAATCATCTTCCTCCGTATCCCCCTCCCCATCAGCAAAAGTACCTCTAGTCAAGAAATCGGAGCGCGTCCGCGCCATGCGGGCTTTCTTTTTATGGGTCAGTCTGGGAACCTGCTTGACCAAATGACAAAAGAAACAAAAAAAAAAGGTTTTTAAAATGAAAAGGAGATTCTACCGATGTTTGGCATCATAGCGTAGCTCAAGTACAGCCTTAAGACACCTCTGAGTGACACGGCACCCCACAGAGGGGACACAATATTACATCTAGTGCAAAAAAAAGGACCAGGACAAAAAAAAACCCAAGACAGCACAGTGAAAATGGACAATCACGGATGTTACTCAAACATACGTTAAATCAAACCAAGACAAGACTGTATTGGACAGTGTTTGCCATCACAACCACGAGATCCTTTTTATACAAAGCTGCTATGAATTAATGTTACAGGGGCTTTTTATTTTTAAGAGAAGATGTAAAGGCTGCTGTACCGTGACAACCCCCTTCCCTATGCGTAGCAGCCCTTGCGCTGCACAGTTCACTTTTCTGAAGCTTTTGAGGGAAAACCGGTGAATAAGGGTGTTTTTCCCCCTGTTCAATTAAAAGAGAAAACAAGCAAGCCACAACTTACCTCTCCTCTGCCTGACCCCGGCATCTTAAACGGCTTTATAGCTAGTTCACTCTTGGAAAGGCATTGATGATTTACTTCTCTGCTGAAACACAACAGAAGAGAGATGTTTCATCTTCTCCTGAAAGCCTTCCCACCGTGCCAGCCCGGCTCACAGGAGCATACAAGTGCGCAGCCGAAGCAATCCAGACCAAATCTGCAAGTTTGAGGTCATGGGATTTCACAATCTCTTTGAATTCTTCAGGATTTGAGTTAATGCCAAAGGAGAAGAAGATAGGAAGTTCTGCCTGCCAACTCTACCCATCACAGTGGTTGCGGATGCTACCTTTTGACTTCTGGATTCTCAAATGTGATTCTACTGTTGCAGAATAAAAACTAAACCACAGGAATTTTTAAAACATTTTTTTTTTTCCTGTTGCTTGTTCCATGCATCAACCAGGAAAAGAAACAGAAGGAATTTTTTCTGGGGGAAGACTATTCTCAAATACCCACTTCCAAACCAACTCTCCAGTACCTCCTCCAGATTTTCATACAAACTGGTTCAGCACAGCATCCTTGCTTCGCATCTAACACAGCATTAAAAAACGCACCCACTTAAGCTGCTTTTTGCTCAGCTCACTCTTTCTACCACCACTTCTGAATAAAACCCTCACCATGCCCACACACAAGGGATGCCGCTGGCTCTATCGGGGGGCAAAGGGCTATTTTTTTTATTGACTGCTCCTTTTCCCCACCACATGTGTCCGAACTTAGTTAAAGAATCGGCACAAATTAAACGGAAATCTCCTCCTGTTGCAACAGCACATAAACCACAACACAACTATGCACAGAGGTACCTTAAGTTATCGACAATGAACATTCACTGGTAGCTTTTGCCTTTGAAACGGCACAGCAGGATCTGGGGGGGTTTATGTCTTTATTGAGCTAAATGGCCAACATATCTCCAAAATTAGGCAAGGCAGCTTAAGCAACACGATAGAGTGGGAGCAAACACAGACCCAAGACCTCGCTGCGGTCTCTAGACCCTGTACTGGAGCAGTCAATGGTTTAAGCAATGCACGGCGTAAATGCAGCGGAGATGAACGACTGCTAAACCTATGACGTGTAATTATATATGTAAGGCACACGCTGTCAAAAGTGCATTCGTGTCTCAAGCTCCCCCCAGTCAGTTGCTGGTTTTCAACCTGTAGTGATAAGATTGTCCAAAATGGCTTTGCTGGCTGGGTTAATTATACAGTAAACAAGAAAAATCCTGAAATTTTCTGCCTTATCTAGTAATTTCTACTCTGACCACCCAAAAATCCTGAAAATTTTTTCTTCATCTTTTACCTTGAGAAGTAAACTCCTACCACCATTCATCTAGGGTAAATCAGAACAGTGTCGTCTCTCTATTAACTCCCTTCACCTGCTAACGTCTATGATTATCTCCCCTGGCTTACATAATGCCCACCACATAAGAGATCAAGAAGTTGTATCTCCAGCTTTTTCCTTTTCCTCTGATCTCTGCCTGCTTGTTGCTCAATGATCAAAAAACTCGTCTTTGTTTTGCTAGGGGTTTTGTACAGTCTCCAGAAACAACGTCCTGGACAGTTTGCATAAAACGGTCTCTAGCAGAGCAAAAGCCTATGGAGAAAGTCTACAGAGGAAACCCATCATCTTTTTACTCACTGGAGGCCAAAGGGATTGTCTTTCGGCGTGAAGAACATAGTGCTTGCCCTCATCTGCTCGGTGGCCTGGTTGGGCATTCGCGGCTGCCGAAGGCGCTCAGTCTTTAAGAAGTGGCTGCCCGGGAGGTCCTTGGGGTCCAGAGCTGGTCTGGAATGGCACCAGGGTTCCAGCACCGATCCTGATTGACCTTCTCTTCGCTCCATGAACATGCTGACGGGTCTGTCTTTGGAGGCACTGTGGGCTGGAGAGCTTCCCCTGGTCCCAACGGTGAGACCTTTAATGTCCACCGATGAGGTTGGAGTCACACCTGTGGTGGGGCCATGCTCTCCTCTGCTCTGGGGGTGCAGGATGAGGACCGACTGAGGTCGGCTGTCCGATTTTTTGGATGGTTTGAGGGAGAAGTCCTTCATTCTGCTCTGCTCAGCCCTCTGCAAAGCCTCCACCCTCCCTTGCTGCTCGAAGGCTTTGCGTTGTCTCTCCAGAATTTCCTTCTGTTGACGTATCTGCTCCATCATCTCCCTCTCATTTTGCAGCTGAAGTTGCTTTTGCCGTTCCTCCTTCTCCACGTTGAGCTTTTCCAGTCTCTTGATGACAGAGTCTGGAGAATGGACCTGTGTCGCAGCCGCTGTCCCACGTTCCTCTCTCTTGGTAGAGGACTTCTCTTCATTCCCTCCCAAGGCTCTGCCCTGGTCTGGCTCAGAGTCCTTCCTCACCTCAGAGAATGTAACTGTCCTCTCTTCTCTTTCCACTGCTTTATTCCTTAGGTTATTCTCCACCAGCTTCACCTTCACGTTGTCTTGTGGTGGAATGTAGAAAGTAGGCAGATTGCTGGAAAGGAAGGTTTCTCTCGGATGAGCCTTGTATATAACATTCTGTGGGTCGCAGACCACACGCTCCTTCATGGTGAGGTTATCAGGTAGCTCCAAGTCTGAAGGCATCCTTCTGCAGCTGGGTAAATTGCTGTTCACATCTGCCATACAGAAGGATTTCTCATGCAGCTGCGCCTGGGGGCTGCTTGGCAAAGAGTCAGCAGAAAACAACTGTGCATCTTGCTCGTCTAAAACTAAGGAAACCAGTTTATTACTTGGGGTATCTTCACAGCTTAACATCTCAAAGCTCCCTTGAGAGCTTTCACTCTCTGGGGTTCCCTGAGGGGAATGAAGTGCCTCAGACACAAGATCAGTAGACCACTGCCGCTCTTCTGAAGGTGACAGCCTACCAGTGGACCGGACCTTGAGCAGCTCCAAGCTAAATTTTGCCTGTTCCAGTTCACGCATCCTCCTGCTTTCTCTTTTTGCACGAACCACTTTTTTCTGGTTGAGATCCTCCAGTGACTTGGGTCTCTCTCTCACAACCACCTCCTCTTTGGTGTCCATCCCACTCTGGCTACTGGCTCTCTCGTGCCTTTTGTACAATAAATTTGCAGAAGTATCCAGTGGGTCTGTGTGATTCACCCGATTATTCTCCATCAGTGATTTATGTTCCTCTATGGCTCTCAGCCGCTCTTCAAATGAGCCGTCCTCCCACTTAGATGGATCCGAGCCCTTAATTTCCAAAGCATCATCTGCCTCCAGTCCATCCTCTTCTCTAACTGACAGGCCATTCTTCAGCTGCATCTCTTTTAATCGCTGCTCTTTCAAAGCTCTAAAACTGCAAGAAAGCAGAAAAACAGTACATTTTACATTCGTGCCCACCCAAATTGCTTCAAAGCACTGCACCGGTGCCACTTCATCACCATGGGCTTCACCATCACCACCACCACCATCTCAAGCCACCCTCCTTGCATGTCTAGTGCAAGACAATGCGAATGCACATTCGGTTTTCAACCTTCTCCTCTTATGCCATCTCTCCTACTCAAGAATTGCCCCAACGCACCTGAAACCTCCTCTCGTGCTGATGGCAGCAGCTCCAGCCTCCATCCCTGGTCTAGCTCGTTTGTAAGCTCACAGAGCCAGAAGAGCCTAACACATCACACTCCCGTGGCTTCTCCATCTTCACCATCCTGCCTGGGCTGCCTCTGGTACAGCTAGCAGGGACTTCCACCTTGCACCAAGAGCTCTTTCCAGCTCCCAGATCTCCCACCCTATGTCAAGGTGCTCCACACCTTGCAGGGAGTGTCTCCAGAGAGCAAACCACGACCTGCCCCACGGCCAGCAAGCCAAGGCACGGTTGGAAACCCTCTCCCCTTTGCAGCAGTTGGCTCCAGCATCTCCTGTCCCTGCGAGACAGCGCAGCAACCAGATCGGCAAGCCAATCTGAGTTAAAAATAGGCTACTTAAACTGGTGCTGCTGCCAAAGGGAAAAAAGCCTTGCGAGTATTTATGGCCTCGGCTTTCCACTGCCTACGTGCTCCAACCTGAAATAGGCTGTTCTTATTCTAAGAGTAGGATGTGCAGCTAAATAAACTCCTTTGTTAGAAAGCATGGACAAATGAAGGATCAGGGCAGGTCAGGGCAGGGTCAGGGAACCTATGAAGGGACACCATCCTCAGTAAGCCACCGTAGTCCAAGCAGTGCCCAAATTCACATTAACCACCTCCCTCCCCAACAAGCATCATCAGAAAATGTTTTCTTCTTTAACCAAGGCCAACAGCATTACCTTTGTCGTGCTAAATATCCTCTGCACACTGCTTGCAAGCAGACGACTTTGCTTCTGCTGGCTCTGTATGACTGCTTTGTGCGGTGCCCTCGCCAGGCTGCCTGGATGCTGGTGGCTGCATCGTACCGCCGCTTGGCATACTCCCGCCAGCAGCTCTGGATGAGATGGGCTGCAAACTGCATCTGCAGGAACCTCCGCCTCTCCACAAAGCCACGCCAGTGGGTCTGGAGAACAATGGCAGCTTTGCCAAGGACAAGAGGGTCCAGGGTTGGCTCGCCTTGCTTTCGGCTCTGGTGACTACGCCAAAATCTCTGCAAACACACCAGGCAGCTCCTTGTAATAGGTGTTGCATGGGGATGGGAGAGCACCTGCCTTCAGACAACCTTTCCAGCTCTGTCTCCCCCATTCCCAACTTATTATGGCACTAGGAGTCAAATCCTGATTGTAAGCTCGTTCCTCGGAGGGAGGACCTGATTTTCTCCATCGACTGTATCTGTAGGATTTGTGGATTGCAATTTGCAACGAAATCAGGCACCATCACCTACCTGTATGATCACTGCGGCTTGCCTTAAGCTCAGGAACTGCCTCCTGCAGAGCACACAGCGGAACCAGCGCTGCAGCAGCGTGATGCGGCGCAGCACCTCCTGATGGAGCAGGTCCTGCAGAAGCTGCCGCTCCCACTCCTTCATGAAAACCTGGCCAAAAAAACCCCCAAAAACCAGTAGCATGGAAAGCTTCTGAGACCACAAGACAAACGACTTAATGCTGCTGGTTTCTGTGTCCTGCATGTTCCAAACAATGTTCAGCAGATGATTTCAGTTACGCCACCTCTGGCAGGTTTCTGCAGTTTCATCTGCAGCCTGCGATGTCCAAGCTCTGAATTACAGAGTCACTGCTTTCCCTTCAGGGGAGACAAAACAACTATCGTATCAAGCTGTGTCTACACACAGACACAGTTTTTTGAAGGCTGCCTTGTTACAACCAGACTTCTGGATTGGTTAACACAAAACAATGACGTTCCTTACTATTTTGTGTTAACATTCAAAGCTTCATTTAAGCCATTGGCTTCCAGCAAACAGAAGAAAAATAGTTCTGTTAATTAAAAAACATACATAAAGATGTGAGTTTATCATTACAGAAATGCAGGCAAATATTATATCTGTATCTTAAACCTAAGTCTCAGCTAAGGATAAACATTTACCATTGTTCTTCCAACTTGGTAATTGTCTGGATCGAGTTTTGTTTTCTGGAAGAAGTCATGGATATTGTGCTTAGATGGGCTGATTCCTTGTGGCAGGAGGACATGGAAATGGTTCATAAAATCCTGTGAAGCAAAAAAAGATTTGGTTATACGGGTCCTGCTGTGTCCCTTTCTTCCATAAATAATGGATTTGCTCCACTGGCCACATGAAATAGGATCTATTGAGCAAGCAGAAGGAGAGACAGCATTTTAGGGACTGGGGGAACACCAAGTTTCATCCACCGTCTGTGGTTTAACACGAAACACACCAGAGCAGGGACCCAGCAACGTTCAAATGTCTTTCAGTGTGGGAGGAGAGGTTCTGCACAACCCACAGGGTTATGTCGAGTGAAAAATACTCCAAATAGCTGCTATGGAAGGGGGTTACCAGCATCTGCAAAGCATCTCTGAGATCACATCCGCTACTGCTGTGAGGACTCAAAGAGTGGAGGAGGTACAAGAGGAGAGATCCTCCCAAGTAAGGTTGGGATCCATGCTCTCGGCGAGAAAAAATTGAGCCGTTCTCCTTTTCTAAACAGCTGCTGCGAAGAGCACAACATCTGGCCCAAAGCAGCTGCCAGCAGGAAACAAATCGGCACCAGCAATGCATGAAAGGACCAACATGTGCGCAAAACCTGGCAAAAAAATGGAAAAGAAGCAAACAGGAAAAACTGGATAACTCCTGAGCAGTTTAGAGGATGCCAATCACTCTCCCAATGGAACGCAGCCAGCACCAACACAACGGGGTGAATGTCATTCCCAGGTGATTTCAAAACACGGGTGGAAGCGCGCAAGCTAACTGGATACCTTTTTTTCAGAAAGGAAGACCACATTATGAAAAATCACTGCTTCTGGACAAAAACTGTGACATTATCTACACAGGGGCTTGCAGCCTTCACCTGGGTCTAGACCAGCTTGCTACAAATCAGCAGTGCAGCAGAAGACCTCTCCGTGCCAGACATCAGCTCATTACATCCACTGCCTTGCATGAGCTATAAATTCATTACATTATTAAAAAAAGAAGAGCTAGAAACATTCAGACAACTCTGAAAATGATGCTACGGGTGGTGAAAGACATAAAACGCTTTACTCAACCTGGAAGGTGTATTTGCAGCTGTATCCCGACTGGCGAATGCGAACGGTCTCCAGCATCCCCGTGTACCGCAGCTGCCGGAGCACCAGGCTGTCGTTGAAGCGGAGGGGCAGCTGGAAGGGAATAAACAGGCCAGCAATGAGCAAATATTTCCTTTCACTGAAGCTTTTAAGTGCGCAGATGGGTAAATGGATTCAGCACATGAAGCACATCTGCATGACATGCACGTTGGCAACGATGCTATGGGAGGGAGGGAATGCGGGTCCCCAGGAACTGTGCTAATCCCACCAGGGCTGAATCCTGTTTGCTTCCAAGCAGCCATCAGATGGAGACTGTCAAACAGCTAACTAGGTGTATAAAGCTATAAAGCAGGTTTTTTGGAGCCCTTGAACTGAATAAGAGCCCCCAAGGGCACAGCTAATGGGTAAGACTGTGCGCAACTAAATAATCTCCTAGGCATAAAGCTTCATCTTTAAATATCTGGGTACAACTCCAAAGGATTAATCCACAAGAAAACATCACTACTGCAACTTCCATTTTACACTGAAGGTCCTTAGCCCATGAGAGAAACGCCTAAAGTCAAATTCAAGAGATACGATGCATCACTGAGGCAGTTTGAATACCGTAGCATATTTTGAAAGTATCTGCTTTTACATGTAGAAACTTTAAAGAACCTTTAGGCCTCAGTAACAGCACAAGTGAATTCATGGGTTTGTAAATCTCTATTATAGGTGGCAGGAGCTTCAGAGGAGTCAAATTCCTTTATTAAAACCAACAGATTTTTCATATAAATTAAAACCATATATTTTTCATATACGTGTTGCTACAACTACAGGAAGAGCCACTGCAGGTTATGAAGAGCAACACCCAAGTGATAATATCCATGCTTCCCATTGCTCATACACAAGTATCTTCTAAATCCAACTTCACTTTGGGCTTTCTTTTCCTTTTAAGCCCCTGTAAAATTTTACAAAATATTTCCAAGATGATTTTTAGCAGTGCTGCTTTCATGGGATGAGATTTACCTTTTCGGCGTTAGATCGAATGCACTTGACAAAATAAGGTTCTGCTTGGCCAAGGGTCTCCATCAGCTTGTTGAGCGATGCCTGCAACAGAGAAGACCTCTTCAGTTGGGAAATCGAGCAGATACCATGATGAATAATGAAAACCCAAGCACTTAAATCAGAAAACCAAATAATTGGAATAAATGATGAGTAAACTAGGCAGACAGGAAATTGTTTTCTGAAATGAGTGTCTCAGCCCAAGCAACTTGGCTGCTTCTGTCTTTGCACCCAACAATTTAGCTAGAGATAAATATAATGCTGGGCTGCATTTTGAGATCCTCAGTTCGACCTTTTCACGTCAGTCACTGGAGCCCAAAGTCACATCCTGCTCCGCACCAGCAAGCCCCTTCTAGACGTCAGCAGGAGCTCTGAGACACGGATTTACCCCTTGCACCAAACAATCCCTAATGTTTTTTTAAATAAAAGTAAAATTTTCCCATATCAAAAGTGACTCCATGCAGCATTTATTCCTGATTTTTAATTGTCAAAACTTTATTGCTGGCCTAAAAATGAATTTTCTTAATGACGGTTTTACAAAGGGAAGATCTGGAATTTGCAATGATTCTTGAAGCCTGTGAACCCTAAACACTTCATAGGTTGTTTTTAGAGGAGAATAGCTCCAATGCTGGCATGTTCCTCACCATATTCCACTGCTGAAATGCACAGTGGTAATTACTGAAAACAGAGGGTTTTCCAGGTTTCCATTTTATATTTCCCCTTATTTCGGCATCATCATTAGAAGTCTAGCCCATAAAAATGAATTCGTTCTGGCATCATTGCTATGCCCAACTGCTCCAGCGGGACATCACACCAAGTACTCCTCCACCTTGCAAATCTTTTGACTCTTTTGTGACGAAGCACAAGCTCTGAGAAAAAAAACATACCGGAAATCAGAGCATGCTGAGTCAGTCTGTGGCTGGCCAGGCTCTTTGACTGCATTTTTTTTTTTTTTGCTATGCCCTATAAATACTTTGAACATCTCTAATTGCTGAGCACATTACTGACACGGTATTAGTAACACGCTCCAGAACTGACAACCCCCGATTCTAACAGCATTTAAAACTCAGTTGTGTAAAAGACATTCTGCTGTATATTCCCTATAAGCAGAGTTATAAATTTTTGAATCTATGTGTTAATAAAACAGCGTGATATTAGAAAGAAGCATTTCGCCTAGAGATCTGCTTGCAGGAAGCCTTTTCTTCTCCTTCTGATCATTTCAAAGACATCTTCATGGGAAGCCTTTCATGTTTAGAAAAATTTATCTACACGGGGGATCTGGAGAAGAGAAGGATGGATCCCACGCACGTGCGATGCAGCTGTGTTACACATATATTAACCGCATGCAAATGCCCCATCGTTCCCATCCAGGGAGCAGTGGGAATGCCACGACGTGGCAGACCTCCGCTTTCTTAAATGTAGGCTGAAATCACTTGTTTTTTTTTTAAATAAAAGAAGCTCATTAGCTGATATTCGTCAGCAATGATGCTAGAGCATCCCACTGTGCCCCACCTCGGGCTGGTGGGAGGGAACTGGGGGACACACGGGATACATCCCCCTTCCTAAAAAGCTCTTCCGAAAGCCCAGCAAGCAAAATGCTCCCGGCACTGGAAATTGTGGAAATTGGATCATACTGTGACCGCCAGCCCCATAGGAGGGGGTATTTCCATTTCACCAGCAGCCAGCGACATGCCGCACACAGCAGATGGCTCAGGCACCCTCTGCCATCTGGCAGAAGCTCTGGTCATCAGGAATCCATAAAGGACATGCAAGGTCCCTGGATTAACCCCGTAACCTGCTCCTTTATCCCTCTGCCTGCAAAACTTTCCAGTCACCCACTCTTTCACCACCTGTATTTGGTCTTTCAGGGCACAGTGAATCATTTCAGCATCACTCCATGCTAGACAGGGCAGCATCCTTTTCTCTAGGGTACCACCTGCACGCAGGGCAAAAGGGGAGGCTATAAATCGCCGTGCTGCAGTTTAGGTACCAGTGGTCTATTTTTCAACCGTGAAAGCCATTGCTGCTCTTACAGCATCCTCCAATATAGCTGTTTCACCTATAGATTACCACAAGCACAGGCATGGTTAAAATCAGTAAGAGTCGGAACAGCTGCAAGCCTGGTGTTCAGGCTTTAGCCACAAGGCAGCCTTTATCAGCAAAAACCACCCCCCAAACTCCATAATAGAAAACATTTGTGCTTCCTGCCTGTGACCCAATTCCACGCACTGCAATTTTATTAGCTTGCTCTTGATAAAAAAGCCATCTCAAAGGCTTGCACTAGGCTGCTCTCTTGAGACAATGCTTCTCTCTTACAAGTGTTAAATGAAATTAGTGCTGGAGTGCCTGGCATTTGTCTAAGAGGAGAAGCAGCAGTTATACCAGAGCTGCCTCCGACTTAAATATGTTCTTATTCATTTAAATAAAAAAAGAATACTTCGTAGGCACAGCTCCTATGTTGTCAAATCATCACTGGGGAACATCAGCAAGTGTAAGGAAAAGGGCATTTGAATGATCTGCTTTGCTGGATAGGGGTAGGGGGGAAATCTTCATGGCTTTTAGTGGTCTTTTATTTGTATGGGCCGTAAAAATATACATAAAAATCTCAATCATGCACCCTGAGGCTTTGCAGAGTTTCATTTGAAGGGTGAATAGGTTTCAGGAAGGCAGTTGACTCCAAGACATCCCTGTTTCAACCTCCCCATGGTATTGCATGAATTAAACTCTGCAGAAGTGTATTTTAACCAGCATACCATTAGACTAGACTAAGCTTTATATATATATATATATACAGAGAGATGTGCATTCTGCAAATTATATATACATGGATTTTTATATATACCTGCATGCATACACACATATATTTTATTACTTAATCTTACCCAAAACTACATATGGAGACTTCCTGAAAATGACCCACATCTCCAAAACATCCTCCCAAATTATGTGTCAAAACAAGGCCAGACCTGCTCAGAAACCAATTTTTAACTGAAAAGCTGCTTTCTAATATTACCACCTGCTTGTGCACATCTTGTAGCAGTTTCCAAGCCCTGATGCACATATTGGAGGATTATTTTCACTGCAGCTATTCCTAGGGACAGCTGGCTGGTGCACAGTGCTGACAACACAACAAATGCTGTATCGACCCCTCCTCTGAATTCCTCTGCCTGTCTGGAGAAAATGCAGCAATATTTTGACCTCTCCGCCCCTGTTAAAATTCACATTCTGGCTGGCTTGAAAACAGATTGAATTTCAGATGCTGAATGCAAGTAAAGAGACTGTAAAGATGTTGTTGGGATTTTGCAGTTTCTGGATCCATCAGAGAAAGCGCCATGATGCGATGGCTTGGACGGCGAGGCACCAGAGGACATGGATGCACCAACACCTCTGCTCTGCAGCTCATCCTCACGTCCCAGCTTGCTCCACTGCATCATCCCCCACAATATCCACCACTGTTCTTGTTTCTCTCCATTGACACCATTTAGATACCAGCAAGCTGTCTCCCAACTTACCCAAGCCACCTCCGCAGCTGAATTCATGTCCTAAACAGTGGTGAGGATGGGACAGGACTGTGCCTGCAAATGTCTTCCTAGGCACCCTGGTGACGCAGGGCAGGTATTTGCTTTTAATTCACCTCTCTGCATCAAAGGCAAAGGCTTACCTGGAACTGGGCACTGATGCTGGGTGGCTTTTTCTTCTTATGGAGATGGAGGAGAGATTTGGTAATGCGGTCATGAAGCGTCAGATTGGTTAGGTGCTTGAGGGACTTCACGTCCAGCATGTGCTGTGGAAGAGAAAAACCTCTGTTCTTTATAAATAGAACTACATCTTATCACCATGCTATCTGCACTCTCTTCACACCCTCTGCAGGCCTTCCTAAGGTGACCACCCTACTTAATCTCAACAGGAACCACTGAGGGACAGCTTGAAATGTAGCTCTGCTCTATTTGGCTGGAGCCAGATCCCCCAAACCACATTCCTGCAGCTCCTCTGAGGACTGGCCAAGGGCATCTTTCACCACGGAAAATTTGGCTCTCCTACCCACTAAAGGCTGCAGACTATTTACTACTACTGAGCAGGTCATCCATTAACTGTTTCTGTGCCTCTCCAGGTACACCGTACACACAGAGAGGAGTAAAATCAAAGTTTGCTTCTCCTGGTCCGCCATTCCCAACCACTGCAGCAGCATCCGCAAGGACCACAACAAGTGTTATTGTGCTAGATACAACAGATCTCTTGGCATCTCTTAAAATACAGTAAATGTAGCCAAGACAGAGGGAAATCGAACATTAGAGAAGCCTGTTGTCTATCAGATACCTGCCCCCTCGCATAACCTACCCGCTTGTTATAGAGATTTAATTTCCAAATTTCACCAGCAAATACATACTCCTTCCCCGGAGGAGGAAAAAAGAAGCCAGAGAAAGTCCAAGCAAGGAGGATGTAAGCACTCATATAGTTCCCTCCCAGGGCTGAAATACTTTGATTTTACAGAAATTAAAGAGCTCTGAACAGAGCTGAGTTGACCAAGGTCTTTATGTAGACACAAGCGGTCTTCCTCACATCCATCGGCATCTCAGCATTGTACCTATAGTCTTACCCCAGGGACCAGCAAAGTGGAAAAGCTCCTTCTTGCTCACCTTTGGGAGACTGGGTTTGGCTTTGAAGTTCTTATTTCGCCTGGGGAGATAATAAATGGCTCCGGTTAATCCACATGTGTAATTGCAGAATGGCTAAGATTATGAAACAAGCCCTTCAAAAATCCCCTTTAGCAACTACTTCCTATAACCTGTACAGAAACTGGGCTGCTTCTGCATGCTGCAAACTAGTTTTACAAATTTAGTGGCAGAGGTTTGAGAGAAAGGTATCCAATTAAAGAGAATCGTTACATTGCAAATGATGGAGATGCAGGTAATTTGGATAGAGCAGCGGAGCGACGTCACAACATGACTGACCACCCTCGTGCCTTCTCATACCCTACATTAGTTCCAGCCACCCCAGCAGTGTTCTCTGAACTTATGCTGAGGCTGCAGCGTGAATCACCGACATCACTTTCCCACCTAATTTGTAACGGAAACTTTGGTATCACATTAAAAAAATGGGACTGCATTACATCACTGTCATATCTTGAGACTGGTCTGACCAGCAGATTCATTCCTTCTCTCTCTTCCCCGCGTCTGTTGTTACAAATGAACGATATGAGTTAAATAAATCAGACGTGTAAATCATATTGAGATCGCTTTGACCCAACCATGAAATGTCTCCGCGTCTACCTGACACCCTGATTATTTTTTATTCTGGCTATTTACATTCCTCTAACTACCCATGCTGCTCATTATGCTCCAGGAATAAAGCCAAAATCCCCTCCTTTTGCACTGACATGAGTATGCCGTGGGCCCTCTCCAGCAGCTTGCTGTTGGTCGCGTTGACGAATATCCCATCTTTGTCTAGGAAGGTGCCAGGGCTGGTGAGCCTGCTGTGCCGCATCCCCATCCGGCCGTTCCAGCCAACTGCGTAGGCATCGCTGCAACACCAAACACCGCACAGTGTTAGGAAGATATAAAAAAAAACTGGTTCTATGACAAAATAAAAAATAAGATCATAAAATAATAGATCGGTAAGAAAATGAGAGTTGCTGCTTTACTCTTTTCACCGTTCATTTGCTCCCATATGAGGAGTTCTTGATGCCTGACACCACGTGAAGCAATCGGCTACTTAAGCACCTTCCAAAAATCAAATATTCATAAAGGGAACAAACTACCAGCAGGAGAATAACAGCTTCCAGCTCTCCCAGTCAGAAGGCTTGGGTCTGCAGATACCCTGGTGGTCTGAAGGATACGAGACTACGACCTCTACCATCAGCCTTGCCATCATTAATAGAGTCACTACTTTAGATGATGCTGGTGCTGACTGTCTTCTCTAATTCATGCAACCATTTCATTAGGAAAAGACAAAGCAAATATCACTTGCAATGTACTAATTGTTTGCCACAAACACAGGATGCCAGCCCTGGCTGAACTGATAGGGTGGCCCAGAATCACTCACTGGGACCTGATCACAAATCACATGCCCAGTTTGGTCCTCTCTGATGTGAAACAGCTGCTTTGGTCTCCTGAAACACTCACCTGGCTGCAGGACTGAAGGGGATGGCAAGAGGAACCAAAATCCTCCCTTGGAGGAATGGAAACAGGTACTCGACAAAACTTCACATCAGGGCAAATAATTTCCAGAGTTGAGGAGCCTTCTTGCGGTGTCTGGGGTTACGCAAAGTCTCTCCTGGGATGCACCCAACTGCAATATTTTTGATTTGATGGCACATTTTTGGTGTGTGGTTATATTTTAAATTCAAAATTCTCTATCAGCCTTGCAGAAACCATCATATGAAAGAAAGGTGATCTAAGAAAGGATGCGGGGTCTGCAATCCTCCCCAAGCTATCTCAGACGGGAGGAAAAGGAATAGGAGGCGAGTCCATGCAGCACCAGCGCTCTGGTCATGAGGATGCTGAAGGGCACGGTGGTTTAAATTGGGCCTCCAGCACCGGTCACTTGTGAGGTCTAGCAACAAGGCAGCCCTTTGCCTTAGAGTCTTGATATGGAGGAAGGGCAAATATCAATGGCCTCATGGAAAACTAAAAAATAAAGTGTGTAAAGTTGTTCATTCAGCCAGCTCAAAGCCTAGAGCCAGATCCTTGGCGCAATGTGACGCTGGAGTGCCAGTTGCCTTGCTGCCTCACTGCAGCACTTTTCAAATTCCTTCCTAGTCCCATTAAATCAGCATCTTGACATGTACCACTGTTAAAAGAAAGGATGAATCACAGCAAAATAAACCTCTAGCTGAGCACTCTGAGACCTGCTTTTTTTTAAGCAGTTTGTTTGATTCAAGGAAGGCCAGCGAGAAGCTTTAATATCCAGGTGATCTCTTCTGTCCACCTTCTTTCTCTTTACAGCTAAGGTCCCATCTATCAAAAACCTATTTGCAATGGGGGGGGAAAAATCACCAGTTGACGGGTACCACTAAACCTCAATGGCCACTTTCAGGATCTACAAGCCATCATTAATCCTGGCTGACCCCAATGCGCTCTCAGGCTTGAGACCGACTGTGGTTACATGGACGGTGAATGAGTCTAGAGAACAGAAAACCCTAGAAATTCCCATGTGGTTTTGAAAATGTTAAAAAAAAAAAAGAGACAAAATAACATCTTTGTTTGTTATGGACACTTTCAGATAGATCTGTGCACATGGTGACTGACACAGCTGTTTTGGTACTTGGGAGGTCAATCATCTCACGAAGCCCAGCCAGCTGTTTCATGACAGACTGATCAATGGCTGCTGTCCTGCATGCCGCGTAGACGGCAGTGCACATAAAACAGTTTAATCAATGAACATCAACTGGCAGGAAAACAGACAGCCCTAGCGATTTTGGTGAGCAGTGGCATGGCTTTCATTACTCGCTGGCTGGTGAAGGCACTTTGAGGCACTCTGGCTTCCCGACGCTCTGCTGAAGCCTGGTTTCCGCTCCCCAGCATGTGCAAACCACCCGTCCACTTTCTTCTGAGATCAGAGGAGAGTGCTTGGCTCTCCAAACCTTCTGCAGCGACTTCCTGCGTGATGTCATGCCGCAAATTTGCTTTCAGAAGCAAGCCCTGGGCTATCCTGTGGGTTGGATGTACAATCCAGACTTATCAGTGACCACATGATCATGAGACGGCTTTGAAAGCAAATTACTTTTTAATTTAGCTCTGTAAATCACTTGCTTGTCTATTTGCTGGAAAGCTGGTAAAGTAAATCTCTCTTCTATACATGTTACCTTCACCCGTCTATTTACCCCTTCTTGCTCGACAAGCACAATTTAACTGAAATACCAACTTTTATCAAGTGTGATATGACTCTTCAGATCAAAATCGTCTGCAACAAAAGGTATCAAAATCTCCCACCTACTCCAAAATCACAGGCTGAATTTTAGAGATCTTATGAGAGACATGGTTTGTTCTTTCAGAAGAAAGGGCACAGATTACATTTGGGGACCCATCACTGATGATGCCCAGGAGAAGCAAAGATCATGGACCGTGCTACGGAGGCACAACATCAGGAGGAACACAGGAGTTGGGACTGCTTCAAAGGACATTTTCTGCAAATATATCAGTAAAGGGAATAAACTGACTGTCCTGACCCTGTTGTTCGGACACAACCGCTGAGGACGATGGAAGGAAGACACAGTAGTTGCTGCCCTTGATCCTGGCTGATTAAGGCAACTTGTCTGCTGTGCTGGCTTGGGTTAAGCCAAATAAATAGACCTGACCACAGACTGAACTCCACAGTAAATAAATACATCCCCCTTGTTGCCTGGGACAGGAGGAGTCTCCCTGCCTTTACAACAGCCCCTCGCTGAGATAACTGAAATATTTTGGGCTATGAACACGCTGGCAGCTCAAGCTGCTGCACTAACGTGCCTCCAAAGCTGAAGCTAGACAGTCAGAAAGATCCCCATCCCACTTCACAGGGGGTCTTCACGCACCAACATCAGATTTGAAGGCTTGCTAGAGAAACTGCAGAACTTCTCTTATCTACACTTGAAGATCTCCACAGGGACAAAGTTTCATGTAATGTCACATTTGGGGAAACCTGCACAACCAGAGATGCTAGAAACAGTGAATGTCACCTCTGGAGACACCAACCTTCTCTGCCTCAAATGTTACCATGTACCTACTATCATCCTAACCCAACAGATAAGAGCTGTAGCAGCTATAGCATTAGGAGAAAGAAAAGGAGGGGTAGCAAACTGTGATGTGAGGACAACCAGGGTTGCATCACCTTCCCACAACAGGGTGAAATTGCTTGCACAAGCTGGACTTCTGCCCAAACTCTAGAAGTGGCACAAATTTATGAATTCAGTCCAACAATTTTATGGAAATTACATCCTCTCTGACCACTGAAAATAAGCCAACATGTAATGATAAATGAATATCCAGTTCTCCTTCAGCAGGCTGCCACCACCACTCTCAAAGGGAAGAAATTTAGCGCAAGAGGGATATTCTAGTCTTGATGGCACTCGGAGGGCACGTGGTGAACAAAGCCAGACAACAAAACCCACTTTTGTTCCCCTAGAAAAAAAAAAGGAACAATGTGTGTCTAATTTCTGTCTTGCTCATTTGGTAATAAAGCCAGTAAAAATGAGGTTTAATAATATATTTGGAGGATATTTTATTTTGTGTGGAAGGAAAGCCCACTGAGGTGCAAGGCCCATTACACGGGATTTGATGGACATGTTTCAGGAGACAGTCTCGGACTCCTCTCGACTTGTTCTAGACTTCTCATGAAACTCTGAGCAGACGTGAAGTTACACTCAGACGTCTGCAGCTCCAAGCTATCGTTTTAGGAGCTGAGGATGCTCCGATCATATGTTTCCCCAGCACACACACATCTGCTCAGAGGGAAGCAGAGAAGCACTGTAATCCTTTGGAGGTGGCATCTGGACAATCAGACTTTCTGGAGTCTGCAGAGGGATAGCACAAGAGTAGCTGGAGAAAAGGAGGAGGATCAGTGCCCAGATACCCCTTGGAAACGAAGACATTTTGTTTCACAAGCAACTTAACTCTGAAATGGATTTGGAAAACCTTTTGCAGAAGAGGTATAGATCTGCATCTCAAAGTGCAGACCTGACTCTGAAGCAAAAAGGTCTCATTTAGCAGCTGCTTGAATGGCCAGAACCTTCAAGGAAGTAGTAAAAAACAAAACTGCACATATAAACTGTAAAGTTTGAACCTATTTCCAGTTAGCATGCTTTTTACCTTAAAAATAAGCAAACATTTGACAGAGTACCATCTCAAACCTCATAATTTCCTGGATCCTCCACACTCAGTGGCACCTAGAGCCGTCATCACACCGCTTGCATGCAGTTCTGCACCCAAACAGAATCACAGAATGGTAGTGGTTGGAAGGGACCTCTGTGGGTCATCTAGTCCAACCCTCCTGCCGAAGCAGGGTCACCTACAGTAGGTTGTAGAGGACCTTGTCCAGGCAGGGCTTGAATATCTCCAGAGAAGGAGACTCCACAACCTC
>Ga0065711_1031205_pt1 | contig 30281 bp, 14 predicted proteins | sample Hoacrofraction12_FD_59098 | JGI IMG/M metagenome (GOLD analysis project Ga0065711, IMG submission 59098) | Hoatzin crop microbial communities from Cojedes, Venezuela - Epithelial fraction 12 v2 (version 2) | ecosystem: Host-associated > Birds > Digestive system > Esophagus > Crop | place...
AATGTTCCACTCACTCTGAGCTGTAGCTTGGCTGTTCTTACATCTACCCAGTCAGAGACAAAATTAACCTGGACTGAGACACTGTAGCTCTATTGCTCTGCTATAAAAAAATAAAATAAGTCCATTATACGAAATTACACACAGTGTTCATTTTTCACTACACCTGTACTCTACTTTCTTCATATATTAAATGAGGATATGATTAGTTGTCTTCATATTCCCAGACAGAGCACGTAAAACTTCCATACACCTCAACGGGATGTCATCTGATGCCCAGTTAACTCTCTTCACCACTGAATTGTCAAGAATCATTATTGGACAATTTCAAGGTTTTGCTTCTTTGGTTTTGTAAGGCTTCTGCTTAACATTGTGTCATGCGTGTGGCAGTCTATAAAATTACCTCTTTTCAGCCACGAAGCTCTTTACATGCTTAGCATGCAGCTGCATACTATAGAAAGGTTTTGGTGTACCAGGTTAGTCAGTACGGAAGTAGTTCTGGTACATTTTGCCTTTGCTAAGCAAAAACACTGCAGCATATACACAAGTGAGCATATTAAAAATGAAGTGTGCTTGTATAAACATAACATACCGATACATTTATAAGTAAAATTATTATTAGTCTATGATATCTCTGACATCTGATGATCACTGTAAGAATATGCTTTTTCTAGAAGATGACTACACTAGAGATCAAAACTGCACTTTCGTACAGGAATATTTTATAGCTTTTTAAAGCAATTCTTCAGAAAAAAATAATAGCTCTATTTAACAGATAGGTCTCTATCACGTTGAAATCACAGGAAAAAGACAATAATTTGATGGAAAGAATATGAAAACAATACATTCAATGTTCTTGCAAAACAGAAATGAAGGAAAATAATAAAAACATATCCTAAAGACTCTCATCCCAATAAACCATTCAGAATGTGTTCAGGTAGATTCAACCGGTAAGATTGTCTTTATTCCAACCAAAAGCCAAGGAAACATGCAGAAATAAGCCAGACCAAGTTTGAAGCATATGTCTACAGCTCTACTACTCTTCCATGTAATAACGGACATAAGACAAATAGTTTGATATGTTTTTTGCTTTCATTGTTGTTAGAAAACAAACAAACAAAACATATTGACAAGCATAGATCCAGATACAATAAGCACTGTAACATCAGCCTAAAACTCTTTGACAGCAGACTAAGCAAGGAACTGTAGCCAGAGGCTATAAAGGAAGAAATGTATTTTGTCTAGACGCATCCCAGTATCTCCACTACCTGCAGCAGCCTGGCAGAACAACATCTCAGACCTTTAAAAATAGTAAGAAGAATAAAAAGTGCACTGTTTCCTCAAACACACTAAAATTACACTTATTAAGAATAAAGAACAGTGTTATTGAAAAAGTATTGTATTTGAGTTGCATATGTAGTACACTTTTTTCTTTTAACATAAAGCATATGGCACAATGCTTGCTCAAAAGTAAACAAATTTGTACTTTTTTTTAAAATACTTCAGATAGGAACTTAAGGCATGAATTCTCAGCCCTTAAACTTAAGCAGAATCCTAAAAGAGCTGTACCTGCATAAAAGTAAATTCCTTTCTGTGCTAAAAGTTCAATTTGGTCTACAAGGAAGATACAACCTTACTACCATTATACCAGATCAGATTTTAGATCCCCACCCCTTTTTTTTTCTTCTCTTCTAGCCGGTATTTTGTCTTTTATATCTTTCTAATGCCCTTTTCCTAGATTTTATACACTGTATCTGTTTAAACATTCTTGAGTTACAGTGGCAGTAATATCACTGCTGCCTCCTGCATGAGGAAATGCTAAAGGCTGCCCTCCAATAGCTAACAAAGGAAAACTGAACAGCATAAACATCACAGCACCTGAGTCAATAAAGATTTTAATACAGCTTTTCAGATAAAGCTCCATAAGGTCCCACTTCCCCGACCCCAACCACGAAGCCTTCCATAACTGAACCAAGCATGACCCTACACAAGCATCTGCTTTGTAAGCAGTATTCTAATTTTCAGGATGTTAAGTGACCCATTTTTTCTCACGTAAGAAGTTAAAACCTAGTAATAGTTTGCTGTTATTACAAACGAACGCAGAGCAGGCTCTTCTAACAATACAACAGCTCTTCTGGAAATGTAACAGGGAAGTGCTTACTGTAGAACAGCTTCAACAGAGACAAGGTTATTTGGACTGATACTTCTTTAACTGCCCTTTCAGGAACCAGATTCCTGCACTGATATCTTATTATAATTAAGATATCTTGCAAGGATATCTTAATTGACTGTGAAGAAACGGAAGTGTAACATTGAGTGGTTGGGGCAACAGCAATTTAATTCAGGAGTTCAAAACCCAGATTTCTACTTGTCAGATCTGGCAGTTAAGATATTGAAGACATTCTCACCCCAAATCCATTAAATATTCACTAAGGAGAATGCTCTAGCAAGAAACCAGGTAAAAGACAATGGTTTAAAACACTTCTTACAGGGTATCCAAGCATCTCAATGTTACAGTTTTATACTAACACTGCAAGTATACCAAACAATAAACCCAAGTTATTATTGCTTCTTTATGCAATGACAAATCTACATGACACTCAAATTCAGAAGATAATGAATTTGTCCTCTGCAGGTCCTAACCTGATCTAACCTAATCTAACAACATAAAACAAATTATATTTTAAGCAAAAAAAAAAGCAAAGGGCCCATAATCTTAAATAAAGTAAAAGCATTCTAAGGAGGAACTTGAGGAGCACATAGAGTATTAGTAAATGAAATTTTAAGACATTATGAAAGCAGGTAGTTATGAAATAAATACTGTGTTCACAAGAAGAGACAATGAAATGCACCGTCCACTGAAGACAAAACATGAGGCTTTTAATCTCCTTCTAATATAATAAAAATTCAGGAATAATGAAGAGTCCCATCACACAACTGCCACCCTCGTTTCTGCCTGTATCATTCTGAGCTTTATATACAAGAACAAAATCACTGAAAGTGTTAATCACCAACTCTATCATCAGCCACCAAACAATGAGCTAATTACACCCTCAGAACCACAGTCACTAGGACTAAAAATTCAGAAATAAGGAAAATGTTTTTGTTCCACTTTCCTGCTGTTGATTTTGGATATCAAAGAAAGTAGTATGAGAAAATATTTCCAGGTCTGAAATAATCAGAAAAGAATGAGTGTAAAATTATAGCTTAACTCACATAAAACCAGCTTACAAATGGGAATACTTTGTCTTCAGAATTTCCTAACTTCGTTTGAAAACAGCTCCAACTTCATAAGACACTGAAACAAATCTCATATCAGAGCTATGACAGTTCTGATGTGGACCTTCTTTTCGGCAAACACCACAGAAGTGAAATAAATCTTTATACTAGAGGCAGCAGTATCTCCTAGAAAGCTCCATCATGTTTAGCATCCACTGAGCCTTGCTATAAACAGTATTACCTGGAAGGCAAGACAAGGGGTTTTTTTTTTATATAAGACTTTTGGCATTAAAAATTTTCCCATTAAGGTACAAGGTTAAAAATAATCCTTTTCAGTCAAACTTTATTTCATGTCTGACTGTCTCATTTTCGCTTTTAGGAGCATTTACATGCTTCTGTTTCATGACAACCTCATCCAGTTCCTATCTAAATGGGATTACATACCATCTTGACAGTGTGCCCACATCCATCTGCCTTTCAAAGAACTGCACCCAGAAAATATACCAATCGACATAAAGAAAAAAGTTTCATCTGCACATTCCTCCTTTTCCTATAAGTCTTCTTTCTAATAAGGGTATAATTGTCTAGCTAAAGGACTAACGGGGACTCACATGAAAGAATGGAGGGGTCCGCTCCTTGTCTTCCTGGCCTTCCTCGACCGACAAAAGTAATCAAGAATTTTCTTCCATAGGAGGTAGGTATCAGAGATGAAAGGGCAAGTGTTTATTTCTGAGGGTTTAATGGCTAACTATGTTTAAGATACCCCAGCTCCAACAGCTTCTTGTGTTCCTTTTTCTTGAAAATCATAGAGTTGAATAAACAGCCAGATATCTCAAGTACCACTCAGTGGATGCAGGGAAGAAAGGGGCACAATGTGGTGAACACAGATTTTTATTGGAAAGACCAGCTTCAAGTAATTTCCTCCTATTCTCCTTCTCCATCAAACAGGTTGGAGAACTGACCCAGGTTAGTTAAAATGTAAAGTTACTTCTAACTTGGGCTGGTGTCCTCGTTCAGTTCACTGCACAGGCCCACAAACCTTTGTTTCAGCAGAGCACTAGGGATGTTTGGAGCTTGGTTCTTGGGGAGAGAAGAACAATGGGAGAAAAAAAGGATGAAGGATATGTTTGTAAAAGCACCTCTGCTGAGAGGACTACTCAAGGCTACTATTGCTTCAGGCACTGGAATCAGAGTTCCTAAACTCCTTCTGCTCGAATAACACAGAATATAGGCCTATGCTAGCTCAGGCACCCACTACACAGCTTTCACTTAAATTAACGCTCCCACTAGACACAGTACTCTATGAAATCATTTGTCTTCTACTTGACAGCACAGCCAGTCTGGCCCACTAGCTCTTGCAACTCCAAGCATATTTAGGTCTTTTATTTCAAAATACTTCTAGTTCATCACAGACTTCTTCGGAAATCCTACCAACAAATTCTAGTCAAATAGCATTAACCTCCTACAGTCCTCGCTGCAGGCTGGATGCCACCCTGAGGGGGTACTGTGGGAGCAGCTGCCAGCATTCGTAACATACAGGGTCACAGGGCAAAATGAAAGCCTAGCGTCTGTAAAGCTGACCTTTGTTTCCAGCCCCTCCTCTGTGGAAAAAAAGGAGCAGAAACACAGAGCTGAGACTCACAGACATCTGTTGCCTCTGTAAAGGAACACCTTGTCAGGAAGCACTAGCTTACCAAATGCTCACTAAAATAACTTTCTGTCCTGCAGTTTTCGATGTAAAACTAAACCATGCAACATTTAAAAGCAATACATTTTCAGTAGACTATCAAAATAATCTTATGTTATTTTTTCTTTATTTTTCTAGCCCTGTTTCCTTCACTCTCAGCACTTTGTAAGGACATCTTCATGTGTGTGTTCGACATTACGTCCGTTGCAAAGTTTGGTAAACACTTAAAATATGTTGTTGCTTTCTTTCAAACCCACAATTACGGTTCACTTTACCAAAGGCCAGAGCACTTAGCTCATCTTCGTGCCAACTCAACTCAGACATACCGCGCAATGCGGCTAACTCCCTAGATGTGCCTTCCACCCCCAAATTTTCCACTTAAGCAAATTAATGATCAGGAAAGATGGGATACACCCAGAAGACAGAAAACCACTTATTCAGCAAGTCAAAAATGGATATGCTGGCACTGAAACTTATAGTTGAAAGTGAAATGCATCCTACAAAAAATCCCAGATTTCAGTTGCCTGCTAACTACAGTAAATATTTCAGGGATATCCGTAAGATGATTTTTACTGAGGACAAATAGTACCTTCTTGTTCAAAGCAAAGAGGAGGCTGCCTTGATAGGGAATAGGCAGTTCTTCTGTCCCTCTAACGGATTTATTCCCTTATGTTCAATACTTCTCAGAAAGGATGTCACTTCCACAGAGAATTCTACTGCTCTACATTTTAAGAACTCAAATGTTCCAGTGAAGCCCAACTTGAAATCAAGAAGCTGATAAAATGGAAAAAGAAAAAAAAGAAATGCATCTGGTGATTTCAAATGCTAAAATCTTTCAGACAAAAGGACAGGACGGGCAACTGGAAATCCAGAAGCACACTACCAAGCTAATCTCACATACTTTATGGAAGTAGGTGCATTTATGCTTTGCATGCGTATCTTTTCACATGCAAAAGACAACATCTGAAATGTATGTAACTTGAGAGCTTGCCCTGTAGTCTTAACTATCCTCCCATAAACTTAACCAACAAAAATAATAATTAACATAGGTGTTTCATAATCCTTCCAAAATATTTTCTTAGTAAGAAGGTAAGTGAGGATTATTTTACCATCCAATAGAAAAAGAAGACTGTTTAATGTGGGTGTGTGCCAATATATGAAAACTATTTTAAATGAATATTTTTGCAGTGGTCTGGAGGATCATGAGCCTAAATGTTAAACACTCCCTAGCTGCAAATTCACTTTGCAACCCTGTACAGAACAAACAGCTAGAGGAAAGAAAGTCAAGATGAAAATGACCTAAGCACGCTAATGCTTTTAATTTTGTATTATTAAAGAAGCTGGAAAGTCCCAAATGAAATTTACAACAGAGTCAGACTTAGATGCACCCTTACTAAAGCCAGTGCTGCTGCAGAAGACAGCACAGACACACTGAAGGGGCATGCAAAGCCACCAGTGGCACCACTCACTGTGCCTAGGACTAGTACGTGCCCAGAGGTTATCTTCTGCAGCCCTCAGGGAAATTTCTTCCAGTGCCAACAAGACCTCCTGAAGTCTTTTTTACTTAACAGGATTTAGACAAACCCAAGCATTTCACACCTCAGTTTCCACCTTACAGAAAATGGAGAGAAAACCTGGCTCACCAATAAAATAATTTCAGAGTTAAAAAAGCCTCATCTGGAGGAAAAACAAATTTTACGTATTTGAGGTAATGCAAAATGCATAAATAAAGTGTAGATACCTAGCTTAAGCCAGTAAGAGTTTTACTGCAGTCCACACCTGGATATTTGAGAATGCATACAAATACACATATGCCATGATGAATTAAGTAACAACAGAATCTTGAAACTGAAATCAATATTAATGCATGTGGAGGCTTTTTTCAGCCAAAACCCCCCAAATAAAGGTGCTTCAAATCTATAAAACACAAACTGATGTTGATTCCTAATAAACGTAAAATCTTCTCCTGTATGATACTACAGTTTGCAGCAAACTGGCACAAGGCAATATTTAACCTTGGCCTACAAGCAAGCATCACTTCATTAGTACAAATTAGCAATTTCAGGTATCAGGGGTAGTTATAAGCTTACACAAACTCCCAAGGAAGTCGTGCATTTGAGAGAGATATACATACGTACTTTCTTCCTCATTGTGAACACCTGCCTGGATACTTAAATTAAGTTTTCTTTGTAAAGCTAGTCTTGGAGCTGTCAACGTCATTTGGTAATGCCAACGCTGGTGCATTTATAACAGCAGCAAAAGCTAAGATATACATTAAAGAAAAGGCCGTTCCATTAACATTCTGAGCCATCATTTAACTATCAGGTAAAATAACACTACTTTTCACAGAACTTAATGATCAGAAATGGAAAAAATATCAAAGTTTTATGTTCTGATTGATGTTATCTCAAAAACATCGTATCACATTTATTTAAACTAAAAAGTGGATAAAAACAGAAAAAAAATAGAAATATTGTAAGAAGAGTAGTACTGATGTTATTTTCAGCGAGCAACTTTTCTCCTTCTTTAGTTCAGTAGGTATCAGGAGACAGCTTTGAAAACATCATACAATTTCTCTGCATAATTCTACTAATACCTAGGTTTTGATCTCATTCCCACTATAAATTCTCCTCATAATCCCACAATGTTAATATAGAAATGCCATTCAAATTTGGAACTCCAAAACCTGAAACACAGATGTAGCAATTTTGTTTAAAGTAATGCTGAGGTTGCTTGTATTTGATGTTTGAGAACCTTGGCCAACGTACTTCAGGAAAGAAAACTGACTTGTACTTGAAATAGGAATGGTCTGCACACCAGCTACCACTGCAATCAGTATCACTCCCAATCAAAACTAATTGCTAACAAAAAAAGTGAATAACAATAGAAAAGAGCAAGAGAAGTGACACACTCAGAAATAGAAATATCATTTTTATCAGGTACAAAAACATTCAGGAGGAAGAAAATTATCAAAGTACAACACTACACGTGGTTAACGTGCAAATCTATCCTGAAAGAACTGGGGCATTGAAAGGAAACAAATCAAAACAATCTGCTATCTCACTGTACAAAAAAAAACTTGAACAAAACGTGCCTGAAGCATGATTTCTAATTCACTTAGCTACCACTCAGATCAAATCCTCATGCATATTTGCCATTCATCTGAAATATCACTACTACAGCTGTTCCATTAGGCGTCTTTTAGTAATATGTTCCTCCTCCTTCTCCTGTGTCCTTTGCTGTGTGCAACACATTCCCAAAAAGGATGTAGCCACCACAGTTAAACTTTTCCTGAAACAGCATTAGTGGCATTTAGAGGATGTGTTTTCTTTTCCTTTCTTTCGCTTTATCAGTTGCAAACAGCCTAATAAAACTAACAGTGGAAGAGGTCTCATTTCAAAGGCTGATCAATTAACATATACTTGAGTGCTCTTTACATTTTTAATCTTTGCAAAACATGCCCTTATGAACAGGCATTACATTGTCAAAGTGGCATTAGAACTTAATAAATGTGGTAACCTCACCAGCAAAGCCACAAATCAAGCAATAAAGGACTGGGAAAGTACAGGGGCTTTTTTTTTATTAAGCATCATAGTAATAAATATGCAAGCATAATAACCAGTATTAGCATTCAACTGCAATGTTACTGAATTTTCTATCAAGATTTTACACCAACACCTTTTTCATCTTGGGGACACTAACTATTTGAGGATGGAAACATCACATCTGCTGCATATTACACACTAACAGTGCTGAATTACACAGCTTTTGATCTGTTTGGAGGAAAAGCCAGAGACGATGGGCATCTGTTCTTCTGGGAAGAGTTACTACCACATAGGCAGACTTACTAGGTAAAATACAGCAGTCTATGTAGTACATGAAGTACTCTCCACCTGGTAACAGGAGATAGCATCTGAACAGTTTACCCACAAACACATATTAAAAGTTAGATCCAAATTAAACTGAATACAAAAACCTTTCACATAAGGTCCTAAATGAACAGTTTCTCAGAAATACACATTTAAAATCTTCAGAATTCAAGAAAACTGCTAAGGAAAATACTCTGCTTGGGCTTTTCCACACGGCGTTATCACAAACAGCCCTTTAGCACATAAGACATAATTCTTCAACAAAACTAGCAGACATCAAAATATTCCATAATAGCAATTTGGAGCTTAGCACCACCGCACCTTAAAGAACTCCTAGCTACAGCTCTTTCATAAAAACCACAGTCTCAAAGGAAACAAAATACAACCCAGTAACAAACCAAAACCAACTGCAATACACCTTTTGGACAAAAAAAACCAAAACCAAAAAAACAACACCAACAACACTTTTCTGGAGCAATGCAGACAAGTGGAAAAAATAAAAGGAGGACTGGTCAGTACAGATACTGATTAAGGGTGACAGACAGATGTAGCAAAAGAGCTAATCCTGCTAAGTTAATGACTCAGCTTAAAAAATTTGGAGTTTTCCTACTGATTTCTGTCAGAGCAAAGTAGATCTAATAAGTACATTCAAAAATTCTGCCTCTTGTAAGGTAATCTTTTCCTCTGCATACAAGAACTACCATGGAATTCAGCATTAAAGAAAAGATTATGCTAGTTTTGTCGAAAAATCAATCATGGCCTCCAAAAAAAAATGACACACAAACAACTTAATATTTTCCTTTAAACAGAATATATATTTTTTAATATATCAAGGTAAAGATAAATACCACAATATACACACTTCGACTTATTCAGCAAAATGCCATCACTTCATTTTAAAGATAATTTCATTAAGTGCAAAAGAAAATGGTGAAAAAAATCCAAAGCACACCACACAATGGTGTATTTTCAACATCTGTACAGGTTGAACAAATTAAGAAACTAATTAACCAACTAAGAAATTAAGATGATCATATTTCACATACAGGTTTCCAGTTTGACTTTTATAAATTATGGACCATTAACTTTTAAACATGCCAGCATGCAGGATTCATGACATGCGTTCAGATATTCATGAAGCCTCCTCATTCATGTCTCTGACCATACGGTACAAGGTTAGCAACAGTTGTCAATAACCACAAGATGTATACAGGTCAGTTTTATTATGCTTACTATTATGACAAATACCTGTGACTAGCTTGAACTCTTTAATGCAAATCATTTTCACTCCATCAAGTAACTCCCCATAAAAGTCCAACAGGAATTTGCAGCTCAAATTACTTACCTGTGAACATAATGCAACTGATGAACTGAATCAATAGCTATCACCATTTCAGCCAAATAAAAACGAGCCATATCTTCAGGGAGTCTGTCCTCAAACTTGCTGAGCAGTGTAAGCAGGTCTCCTCCAACATAGTAATCCATAACCAGGTACTATGGAGCCAGAATGATATGCAAAGAGAAGGGGGTAAAAACGATTTATTGAGTCAGAGACTAAAAACTAACCGAAGCATAAAAATCAATTTGTTGCAAAAATTATCATGGGCATTACAAAAGCTAACCAAGATGCTTAGATGTTCTGGAAACAGTAGCTGGTTCAGCCTTCTTTTAATATTTAACCTATTTGAATATTTTTCATCTTTAAACCTCTCCAAATACAGTTAGCCTCACGACAAAATAGTTTCAGCTTCATCCACTGTCCCATCACCAAACATAGTTAAAGTATTTAAATACTCTGGATTCCCTTACGAGAACAATACCTTTTGAAAGAACACAAAAGTAGTAAAGCATTAAAGCACGGGCCTATAAAACCAAAACCAACTGTGTTAACTTGGGATCTCATTTAAGGGCCCTAATTTCCCAGGCTTCCCCATCACTTTTATCCTACCATCTTCTTTTCCCATTAAACAAACAACTCTGGCAATTGAAGTTTTTAGACTACTCAGATTAAGGCCAAGATTGAGAAACTTCCAGTGTCTCACAGTACAATTCCAGATCCTGTTGACATTGCGCACAGTACTAGATCTGCCAACATACAATGGAAACTGTCATCTTCTCTAAGTGAAATGACCAAGAAAAATACGTTTGATTTCTTATCTATTAACGAAACATAAAATCTGCCTGCCACTGAATCAGCTGCAGAGACTTTAAAGCGATCAGAACGTTTCTCCATTTTACTATATTATGACAGAATTAAACCCCACTTCCTTTAGAGACACGGTCAAAATGACAGGACAAAGTAAACTTAAGAAAAGTGGGAGACTCACAACTGATATCTTTTAGGCTTAGTTTAGTTTAATTGTGGAATAGCAACTGGAAGGGCAAATGAGGGGCAAAAAATGAACTAATTATAACTAACAAACTAATTATAAGCGATTTTATTTAAAATTTTAAAAATTTCATCTGTTGCTTTGTGACATGAATAGCAAACTTCTTAAATTATGCTCACAAGCCTCACACAAGATAAATATCTTCTATTCAGTGGGGCTCCTATGCTCCCTCTGAAACAAGATCTACAGTATTAGCTTCTCAGTTTTCACAGTTTCAGAAAATACATTAAGCCCTTGGAAATTAATATAATTATTAGTAACTGATACACTATAGAGATCTGCAAGAGCTTAACTTACTGCTTTGAAAGTATTTTGAAAAAATTCTCTTAAGATTCTCATAACTGACATGGGATCTCTGCACTCATTCTTCAGTGTTTTAAAAGCTGTACAACTCTCAGTTACTGGATATACCAAAATAAAGGAATTTTGGCTCTTGTAACACAGGACTCTGCACCTCCCACTTTGCAAGAGAGACACAGTAGCCTAGTGACAAGGAAACCTTCAACTCCTCATATACGCAAACACTTAAACCGTAACTCACAGTATTAAGTCGTGCGCTTAAACACATGCATAGGAATCGAAGCTAAGCTTAACAACTCAATTTTTAACAAAACAATTCAGTCAATGCATAGCATCCCATCTGATGTCAGAGATCCATGTACTTAAAACTCTTGTTTTTAAAAAAAAAAAAAAAATCTATAAAAATACTTTCTAAATGCACACAATCATCCAGATCTATTCAAGTCTGAAACACTTCTCAAAATACTGCTGCACAACAGCACTAGCACTTATTTGACCACCCTCACAGTAAAAAAGTATTTTCTTGTGTTCAGACAAAATTTGACGTGTTTCAGTTTATGTCCCAGCTCTCTCAGTCTCTCCTCATATGAAAGATGCTCCGGTATCTTAATCATCTTTCCGGCCCTGCCCTGGACTTGCTCCAGTAGCTTCATCTCTCTTTTGCACTGGAGAGGTGAGAACTGGACACAACACTTCAGATTCAGCCAGACCAGGGTTGAGCAGAGGAAGGGTCTGCACTGACCTGCTGGCATTGTTTTTCTCAGTGCAGCCCAGGATACTCTTGGCTGGTTTTGCTGTGAGAGTGCATTGCTGGCTTATGGCAGGTTATTATCCAGAAGGACCTCAAGCTTGCAGCCCCCAGTATGTACTGGTGCCCGGCGTTATTCCTCCACAGATGCAGGATATCGCACTTCCCTTTGTTGAACTTCATGAGATTTCTCTCTGCCCAGTTCTGCAGTCTGTTGATGTCCCTCTGACTTAGGGCACAGCCATCTCGCGTATCATCCATTTCTCCCAGTTTTTTACCATCTGTGAACTTGCCAACGGTGCACTCCATCCCACTGTCCAGGTCATTGATGTAGATGCTGGCCCCAGCATTGAGCCCTGAGGTACACCACCACTGACTAGCCTCCAGCTGGACTTTGTGTCACTGATCATGATTCCCCGGGCCCAGTAGTTCAGCCAGTTTACAATCCAACTCACTGTTGCTTATTTAACACATGCTTTGTCAGCTTGTCTATCACGATGTTATGGCAGACAGTGTTTGCCATAAAGTCAAGGTAAACAACATCCACAGCTCAACCTACACAGATTTTTTTTTTTTAAAGCCAGTTCTGTTGTATTTTATTTTAATCAAAAGCACACAGAGAACTAGTGATATATTCACACTAAAATGATAAAAAACAGTATTACTGGTATTTTCCCCAGCATGCTGCAAAACTAGCTCCTGTTAGCAGACTATCAAAGATGAAGGACAGAAGCTGCCCTGTGCTTAGTGAAAATAAGGAAACTGGTGAGATTAAAACAAATTCTAGCAGGCTGCTGTGGAATATATATTTTATTTGAAATACTGTTAATAGTAAGATTAGAATTACATAAAACATGAGATTATTTTTACTGTCCACATTAACGAAAGCATGAATCTGGCTGAGAGGGATTTGAGACAAAAGCTAGATTCACAAATGCAGTCTCCTGTTTCTATATGAACTCCACCAAAACCCACGGATCTCCAAGTATCAGCGCAGACAGAACAGAAAGCAATATAATGGCAAAAAGCATTGCAATTCTGCAAGTATTCCACGAATAGCACTTCTTTTATTGGACACACTGAGGGGGGGTGGGGGGTGGGGGGGAAGATTATGACGGCACAGTAGATTTTTAAGAAAAAAATCAGAACTTACCAATGGTATAGAATCAAAAGCACAGGGCAAATAAGCAAAATCTGCTAATGTGTAGTTGTTTACCTTTTCAGACACAGACATTACCAAAACTGTACCACAATCAAAACATTTTTAAGTGGAAAATATTTCATAGAAAATTGGGACTTTTTCCTCACATTAGCTTCTTTTTGCAAGTCTTTAAAAATACTTGAAAACTAAATAACATTAAATATTAAAGAGACACTTCAATCTACAGTTACAGCTTCCATCTCTCATTTATGAGCATTCAGGGGCGTTCTTCCATGCTGCAAGAACATTTTATTGCTTTATGACATCTTAGTGGGTTTAAGTCCTCAAAAAAAACGATCAAAATGAACTGTTGTTTCAAAACAGGACTACTCCCTATTTCTAACTGTAAACCAGTAACCAGCAATGTTAATCGCAAAAATTAATGTCAAATATAAAGTTTATGTTAGTAAGCGCCCTTTTATTTTTATGAATTCAATTAAACTGGAGTGATGAATTATAAGAAAGAAGATGCCAATAGACTAAGCTTTATCAACAAATGCAAAGTAGTTTAGAAAACAAAGCTGCATTCCTGAGGCATTTACAGAAAAACTTTAAAAGTTTCAGACTACTCTCCACCCTTCAGAATCTTATGCATAAAACTCACAGAAGCTCACATGGTCTATACAGTCCAGAACACAAAATTAACAAATCAACAAACTATATTTCTGTCTCAAACCACAACTAAGAATATGAATTTCCATTCATATACACATAAAAGCAACACTCACTAAATAGTTTTCATCCTGGAATGCATAATGTAATGTTGTGATCCACTGGTTATCTCCATTCACTAACACATCTCTCTCTTCTCGAAAACAGGCTGTCTGAAGTGGAGAAAAATAATTATAGGCTTTAAGTAAAATATATACAGAAACACATTTGGCAAGTTGACTATGTTTAACATATTTTTGGCAGGGGGGGGTGGGGTGGGGGTGGAATTGCCTCAGTTAAAAAGCCATTTACTACACTCTCCAAACATGCCAAAATCTATGAAAAACTAGGTATTAGAAAAGTTCACCTTCTTCAAATTTAAACAGTTGTACTTCTCTATATTGTTGAGTGATGCAAAGGGAGAAATATGCTGCTGCTTCCCATTGCCTAAAAATCCCAAGTCAAAATCTTACCTTTTTTGTACATAGAGATATTGAAATCAAGTATCAATGATGACAGAATAGCAATATAGGATTGAAGAAAACAATCAATAATGGCATTATATAACTGCAATAGGAGTTAAAGAACTAAAATCTGGAGTCTTGTGTCATTGTTTTATCTCATACTGTTAGCGTTTCACATACGCAGTGTTCTTCTTGTTATTTGGGTATAGCTGCCAACAACTTCCAGGTAGTCATAATTTGATAATCATTAACCAGTTGTGGTTTTCTCCACACTTTCGGCTCAGGAAAAGCAGGACAGAACTGAATATTGCTCTTGCCAGATACAAGCTGTCGATAAGACATGCGAGAAGACCTCCTCTCAATATACTGGAAAGAAACACAGGAGGCAAAAGGTGCCTTCAGTGCAAGCGGAACAGAGGAGGAACGAGAACTGCCAAAAAATGCTAAAGAATATCTAAGAGAAGGAGAACACAGGTTCATACAAAACAAACAAAAAAAAAGTGTGAAGAAAATAACCGACTGGAAAGCAGCAAGGCAGTTAATTCAATGGAGGTCTTGCAACTTGCCCTGAGAAGTGAATAAAATACCTCAGCAAAAGCAGCTTTGCAGAATGACAGAGGAAAATGACCAAACAGATGAGCAGCCAAGAAGAAACCATAGCAAAAAATATGATAAATGTTTTGAAGTGAATATCACAAGAAAACAGAAGATACCAAGTAGCAAAGCCAACACACAATTTTGATCAGAAAAAGATGTAAAAGATAGTGTAAAAGAAAGAATATTAATTGTACGGACTCTATTTAGCAGGGAGATGCAGAGTTAGAGAAAAACATAGACCATAATCCCTTCCAGCACACTCTGCTACTTCACAAAGATGTTTCATCTGTTTGAACCATACTCTGTCTCTTCCATCTTCGGAGACAGCTAAATTTAAAGGAAATCCAAGCCTTTTCTTTCTACTTTTCCAATTTAATTTCCAAAAACAATAGGCAAATACCAGAACTTTCACATGGTTATTGCTGGCTGTGAGATCTGGAGAGCGAAGAATGAAGAGTGAAGTATCATTTTAGACTGAGCTATGCACAAGAATACATGCAGTAAAAACAGAGCAGAAAACAACTCGCTCCTCCAAGCAAACAACCCACACCAAGTCTTGTTTTGGTGAATACAGTGAGTAAGAGTAATGCAGACCAGGAAAAAGAAAGATGGTATACTTCAATCATAGCACAATGCATGAGATCAATCAATTAAATTTGAGAAAATAACAAAACATACTTTAAACCAATGCAGTTAAAGGTTATTAAATGAAACATGGACCTGGGGGTGGGAGAAGGAGAAAGGATGATCTTCAGAAGAAGAAAAGCTGTTCTAGGCTTCAGCTTGATCTTTTTACTTCCTTGTTTGTAAACTCTTGACATATTTCAGAGAGAGATACTATGAACTCTTGTTTTCACAAGGATAAATGACATGTAGTTTCTCTACTTGTTATGACACAATTCACAGGATTAGTTACTAGAGAGTTTATATAATTCCACTTGGTTTTGCCATGATTTAACAAAAGACCATGCATTCCTTGAGTGCTCTAAACACCCACCCCTGGGCAGTATGCCTAAAGCTGACAGCAACAGCTATTACCCCAGTAGATGACAGCTGAGACAGTAATAGTCAAAGAGTCCAAGTGGTTCATGGGCTTTATATCAACTAATGGCAAAAAAATAAGGGGGGGGGAAGATGGTAGCAGTGGTTCTTGTAATTACTGAAACATAGCTCAACTAAGTTTTAAGTGAAGATTTTTTTTTGTGCCTTTCATTATTTCAACATTATGCTTCACCTTCCCTAGGCACAGTCTCCTTGAATTGTTGGCAGAGACCTCCAGAGGTCATCTGATCCAACCCTCTGTCACAGTAAAGCCCACTCGGTGCTTTGGTTATATCGACACAGTTATTGCGTCCTTCACCCAGCAAAGAATTTGGGGTGCTCGGCTATTTGGTGTTCATGTCCTTACAGCTCAGAGTCAGCACCTCCTAGGAGTGCTGACCACTTCCAAGCTGCATAATACTTGTCCTGGTCTCTCCTGAGCCTCATCTGGCACCACTGTGGCACACATGTAACTTATAAGTGATTGTCAACACTCAGGGTAACGGGTCTGGGAATGTAACAGCAGGCTGCCACACACTTTCAGGTACTCCTTGTATCACTAACGTCCCCAGTTCTACACTACATCTCCGAGTTTTCAACAGTGGCAAGTATTTGGAAAACTTAAGGTCTTTATAATACAAAAGATAACACTGACCTCGCAACCTGTATAATTCAATTGTAACAAAGTTTTTGCATATAATTACTCTCAGAGCTTGCAGCCATCAACCTTAATCTGGCATTCTCAAGCCTCTTTTGAGTACACACTCCCTTTCTGCTTTTACAAACGACTCCCACTTCCCACAGAGTTGATACAAGGATATACGAACAACTTCTTTTTGCCAGTTACGTATACAGCTACCTATATGCTTGTCTTGCATTTTTGGACTGTAGGATTTTACTGTGCATTTCAGTGTTAGTGCAGCACATTGCTTATAGAGTCAAAATGAGTCATTTTCCCTACTAGTAGTAACAAGTGAGATGCGTTCATCAACATTTAAAAATGACAGGTTGCAGTTGCTGAAGGTCATGCTTTGTAACGCAGTTTCACTCCAGATGGTTCTCTTCCCACTGTATAGCCATGGGTTACAAATACATGGAAAACCATAACTGTAATTCTTTTTAGGCTAATGGTTCAGACTTTCAGAAACTCAGTTGGACCCATGGGAAAAGTATTTTTAATACCTTGAATAGAGAAAAATATTTCAAACCTATTTATAACTTAATTTTAATGGAAAGATATAGCTTTTAAACTGACTTTAAAAGGGTACATTTAAAAATAGCGTGGAACTTTATTTCTGTCTTCCTCTTTTTCACTGAAATAACAAAACTTACAGTAACGACATCTGTTTGGAGAGAAATACCTCTTTGTATAGAGACTAACACCAGATTCCTCAGTATCTGAATAATTTCTGGATAAAGAGGAAACACATTGTGTATGTCTAACCACAATCTGCATGCCATTTATACTTCTTAACATGATAACATTATCATTAAAAGAGACAGGATGTGCATGCATCAGAAATTGGCTTTAAAAAAAAAATGTATCCAGACAAATTGAAGTGTGATGGTTTCCCATTGATCTCATTTCCTAACAAGACATAATTAAAACATTAATATGGAAATCAAAATAAACTTGGAAGCAACTGAACAGCAAGGCAGTCTAAGAACAGCAAAGTAGGAATCTCAGATAAAAACTGAGATGAGAGATAATTCAATCAGACAAGTTGGAAGAGACACCAAGATAGTGCTTGCACTGTCCAAACGAAAGAAAACCCAATGGCCAAAGCAACTTTGTATGTGTAAGACACTGAGTTATATTTTCCTGAGTCTATTATTTAGACAGTTTATTTTTAGTATGTATAGGTGAAGAATTTAAAAAAACAATTTAAAGAGTTAGATACATGCTCCATTTAAAATTAATACACAAGTCTTCAGGCATAGACTGCATTTTGTAAGTCTCTTTCCAATGGAATCCAGGGAAATATATCGAAGATTCTATGAAGAGTGGAGTCGTATAATGGAAGTAGGAACTCAAGGCAAAGCAGGGCAGGTCAAAGTTGTTCCACGTTTTTCAGAACACAGAATGGACTCCAGCTTTAACAAGCAACTTTTCACCACGAATTTCTGCAGATGGACATTTTTATAAAGCATGCACTCAAATTAATTTGAAATTGATCTTTCTGGTTTTTCAGTCTACAAATTGGACCTTGACTAAGTTCTAACTACTGACAAACTAATAGGCTTGGTGAGTTATAGCTCAGTAATTACCTTTCACCATGGAAAATACTTGCTAAAGACTACATTCCTAATGGGAAGAAATGTATTAAAAGATTGCTTGTATAGTAAGTAATTCTTGGGCAATTACAGGAAAGGTATAATGTCTAAAACATCCAGCCCCACCTAAGTCAAGATTCCACACCATTTTAACCCTTCTGATGAACTGTTTTAAGCTTATTTTAATATTAACCTTCATATTGTCAGTATGTAGTGAAGCACGTCCTCAATCCCTCTGTACACACAGAGTCTTGTGGGAAGTAACAATTCAGCACAGTAAGAGGGTACATGATTATAGAAAACATTTCTGTAATCTTACTTCAGCTCTCTTCAGCATCTCCCATTTATTAAGTATCTTCATGGCGAAAACCTTATCTGCATTCTTCAGTTTTACTACTGCAACCTGGAAAAGACAAATGAAAGATAAATAAGTTAAAACATGAAAACACATATTGTTTTAATTTTTATGGAACCTTGCAGTTTTGGGTTTTTTTTTTCTTCAGTGTTCTGGACACTTAGCTTTACTATCCACACAGTACCATACCACCACCATCGAGAAAGAGTAACATCACAGCAGCACAGGCTATTTATTCTGTGAAAGTTCCAAGTCTATTTTAAGCTTCAATTATGTATCATTTTTTCTGTGTGAACAATGGTAGATGAACAATGGTATTTCTCACCATCACACTTCTTGCTCTATCATACTATCACGAAGCTATCACCAGTTGTTGCTTGACTTGCAGTTGCAAGACTGCAAGTTTGCCATACATAAAACTTCCACTCTCATGTCAAGGAATGCACTCGACTTTCTTCAAAGACATAGTAAAGTACTAATTCACATTTTTCCACCTGAAGTTCAATGAGCTCTTTATGATGTCTGTTGTTAGTGGCAGGGAAACAGTGAAATCCACATTTTTTTGAGAAGTAAAACTTAGCAAACACAAGCCCCGCCCCTTGCTTCTGAAGCGTTAGATACCATAGGGCTATGTAATGATCTATTAACAAAGCCAACTGACACAGTCCTTTTCTGAGAATCTTATAGTTTTGCTCAGCTATAATAAAAGCTAACACGGAATATTTTTAGGAAACAGGGAAGGAAGACGTTCATGCAAACATGTTTTCACAGTTCAGGCTTCCCTGGGTATGGAAAGCTAAGTATCTTACTCAAAAGGGCCGTGAATCTGTGACAGACTCAGAGCTGCTGATCAGAACTAGATCAGACCACCACACTACCATCCCAATTACAGAGAAATTCAACAATCAAAACTTTTTAACAACCATGCACCAACTATCCCATTCTATCCCTTCCCTTTCAAATAGATCTTGAGACTTCAGGAGATAAAAGTTTATTTCTGTGTGCCTCTAGTTACAAACCAACATGCTGTCACACAGATTATCATCATCTTCATCCTGCAGGCTAGGTTGAATCCTACATTCCTTCCACCTCTTTCATAATCAGTAAACAAGCTATGTGTGAAGACAGTGATAACGGAAAAGAAAACACAGGATCAGACAGTTTGAAGACGATGTCATGCAAACCTCTTTCAACCATCTTCAGATGTGTCATCAGCTGCCACAGCTGCACATAGCAAAAGCATAGGTTGAAGGACTGCAACACTCAGATGTCTAAACTACAGTGTATCTAAAAGTGTATCTCTTGCTTCACTATAGATTCACAGATGAAGCAGCTGTCACTTCCTGTATGCGCAGCAATGCATTATCAGCCCTACTTTTGACACTGCTGCCTTCTGGGGTTGCAGGGAGGGTGGGAGATAAAAAAAGGAAAGAAGACAGAAAGGTACTACATCTACTTGTTTAAACTAGTTTATGAACTGAGATTTTTAAAGGTTACTTCATGCATAAAAATTGAGGTTCGAGTCCAGACCTGGGATCCCTCAAGGTACTTTCAGATTTGAAACACAAAAATTGATTGTTACTTCAGACTATAATCTAATTTTCATTCATAAAGAATGTCTACTCTTCTGTGCGTGGCACCCCAAGACTGAGCATCACAATTTTCCTCAGAAGTGAAAGATTGATCCTCTGCAGTGATACATAACCCACAACGTGGATTTCAATCTTGAGTCTCCTTTTACTTTACTAGCTAAAGCTATCTTGAAACTCTGATAAGCCGTATCTGTACAGATTTCTAATGAGAAAAGGCAGGAGAAAGCCTTAACATTGAAAGCAGTCAGCATTCAAACTCTATCCTATCTTGGACGACAGGGACCCCCCCTACTGCACCATGCAGTCTATGGTATGAAGCTACAATCTAATTCTGCCCTAAAGACCTCTAAGGCTTTTGCAGCTGTTGTAGGGAAAAATTCAAAGGCTGGTCCTAGAGCCCACTAGACTGGTGCTGCTGCCCAGCGTGAAAGGCAAGTTTTTCCCCACCATTAACTGCTGTAGTATAGGTAGCCAGAGGCATAAGATAATGCATGTATTTCAAGTCCAACTTCAGAATTTCATTTCTTGGCAGTAGCACGCTCAGTGAAAGGTTGCGTTATTCTGCAAAAGACTTGGTTATTGAAAGACATATGCTAATTGCACAGCTGCCTAAATTGGTAGTCTCCTATACAGCATTCACTTAGGACACAACCAATAGAGCTACGGCACTGCCTTCAGTTGGAGCGCAGGGCTTCAATGACAAGATTGAGAGCTTGGTACCTTCTGTGAATGTGTAGTAGTATTCAAGAGTGAGTAAAGAACAGAAATAGACTCATGTTTACCAGCTGTGTTTACAATCAGTCAGAAGCAGCCTTTTTGTCTGTGAAAGCCATTAATGTTTTTCCATACCAATAACCATCACAAGCATGCAAAAAAAGATCACAAACATCATAATTTTTCTGCAATCACAGCATCTTTCGGGCAGTGTTTCAGTGCTTTATGAAAGTAAATGCTAAAATGCCTATTTCAAGACTGTGAAAGGAAAACGTGACACTTCATCAATGAGCAGTCTGATGCAGTTTCTAATTGTAAGAAAAAAAATCTGAAAAATTATTACAGACCCAGGCAGTGTTTACATACACACACGGAGGTATATACTATGTATACAAAGGCCCAAATACACACAGAGTGCTCTTTTGGTCTTTTACTTTCGCCAGTGAAGCTATCAAGACAGAAGAAAGGATAACCATTCCTGTCTAGTTTTCCTGAAGTGTCTTGCTACTGGAATTTCTTAGAAACGGACTTTTAAAGGTTGGGGTTTTTTAAATTTGTATTTTCCTGTGAGCAGCCCAACAAAAAATGATTGGTATGTCCTGATGTAAACATCTTGGTTTAGTCTGATAGGTTTTTTCCCCATTCTTCCAACAGTTTTCCATATTTCCCACAAATAGCAGTACAGTCTGGCATGCTGCCAGATACCTTCTGCCCCAAACTTAGCTACTTGTCTCTACGGTACACGTCTGCACATTTGCTTTGCTTAAAAAGCAACAGAGCCATACAGAAAAAAGCTAAATCAAAAGCTGTCGAAACGGAAAGGAAAAAAAAAGGAAAAAAGTAAAAAAAAGTAAGACTTTTTTTTTTTAAAGGCTCAGCATTAGTTTTCTTGTTTATCAAGAGTAGGCAGCCCTCCAGAAACAGGAAGATGGAATGTTACTGTTCATAACTGGATGTCAAAATTTAGGAGTAACTAACTAATCCTCAGAACCACAAAATTCATCATCTTTGAAATATCAACAATATAATGACATCATATTTGCTTGCATAAGCAAGCACTGAACTTTTTTTTAAGCAATAATAGAATGAGCTGAAAACTTTGGTATTAGCTAGAACCTTCAATAAGCCACACTTTTACACTGCTGAGAGACACCACTAAGAGCTGTTGCCCAGTTTCTTCAGCTTTCCTAGCAGCATTCTTCAACTCCCAAGTTTAAAGTCTTCTTGTTCAGCATTGTTTGTTAAGCTTTTCAAACCAGGCTGTCCCAAGCCAGCACAATGAAACACTTGATGCCCCCATTATTAATTTTACCAGGATAATCCTCCTTCTCCAAGCAAAACACCAGTGTTTTCTAAAGACGGCACTCTCTTACCTAAAATTTTACATAAGGGAATGTATACATGGAGAAAGAAGGGGCATGTCATCAATTTGACAAAAAGGAAGCATTCTCAGACTGGCAGCAAGCACAGTAACGGGAAAAAGAAAACTAGGAACAATGAACCCTTACAGTTATAAGCAATAACTAGTTTAAACTACTTTTTGTCTACATCAAACTTGTAAAAACAAAAAAGGAAATATTTCTTGACTATGCAAATAGAAGAAATTGAGTAGCGTAAAATCAAAATAAGAACAAGCCTGAGACCATGCCAAAGAAAACTTGCACTAAGTTGGTAGTCTACAGAATTTCAGAATTATGTTGATTCAGAAGACAAAAATTACTCCTCCCAGTAACCTACAGCAACCTTGGTCTCATTTATAGTTTGCTTAAAAGAAAATACATTCTTCCAGATTTCTTAATCTGTCTCAGTAAACTGCAGTCTACTGAATCATACAAGTATTTTTCAATTGAATATTCATACAGTTTTTGGTGGCTTAAGGAGCAGTAAAATTTGCAGTTCCTTTTTTCAGCCTTGCTTGGATATTTACTGGTTATTTTAAAGGAAAATAAGTAATGTCATACAGAACTTGTTTTCTTAGATGAATGTCTGCGTAGGACTTGAAACTTGTCTTCTTTAAACTGGTAAGAAAATTTCACATATGTCCTTGTAAATGTTAAGACCTGCTTAAGAACATAACAAGCCAAACATCTTCACTGAAGGAACTTCAGCTTTCCTCTTACTGAAGATTTTGACAATTAAGCAGATTCACGCTATCTTTCTCAGCTAAGGAATTAGAAAGAAACACTGTTCCTAAAGGAGGAGACCCTAACCAACTACACACTGTCCACAGAAGGGGATGGGGAAAGTTATGGTCTCACTATTCATGGAATGATTCACCACAAAGAAGCTTTCTGAGAAAGAACTACAGGTTTTTTTGTGGTTTAGCTGCTGTGGAGTTTGATGCTGATCTAACAGACAAAAATGACTTCTCTTAAAAACACAATTTAAGGCAGGTTTTGCATATGATTCTTCTGACAAGAAAGCACGTCAGTGATTTTTCTTATACAACCTGTACATGAACTCAGCTGCAACTACTATGGCAGCACTGAGGAAAGACAATGTTTTAAGCAGAAGCATTTACACCAAAACAGAGAATACAACATTCTCTGTGGCAGAGGTTCAGACTAAAGATACGTTATCCTTGAGTAACTTCAGCCTTCAGTCTCCTTTATATAGAAGCATTACCCCAGATGGAGCAAAACCAAAAATGATGAAGTAGATACATAAATACTACTCTTATTGTTATTTTTACAGTTGCCCAATGATGACATTTGCATACGGGCATCAGAGTATGTAGTGACATACACTACAGTAAAAATTCCTGTTCCTTACATACTAGGTATAGAAATCCATTCTTCCTTATAAAGACTAATTTTCACACATGGTGCAAACATGTAAATGAACCTGAAACCAACTCTTCTCTGCCACATGCCACAGAGCCTCTGGAGATGCTGTCATACTAAAGAGAACTGAAAAAAAACACCTTCCCAAGTCCAAAAGCAATGAAGACATTGCTCAGAATATCTTTTTCTTACACTTTGGGTTTCAGTTCACGCATATTTTCATGCAGAATGGAGTACCTTCTGCAGAAGCTTTCTATCTCCATCTGTAGTATATTTGGTTATCAAAAATTCAAGGCACTGTTATGCATTAGGTTGCTCTTTTTTCTATACATATTGTCCTGCAGGAACAACAAAGCACCTAATATAATTAAGAAGAAAGGGCAGGAAGTGAACTTTCATTTATTCAAGTTTTCTCAACTTTTATAATCCAACACGTCTAGTGTAAAATCTAGTCACTGACAGCCCTGCTTGATGACTTCAAATTGGAGACTGTTTAATCAGAAGCAGCAAAATATTATATAGTTCGATACCAGTAGGTGACAACTGAAAAAAACCCTAACATCTGCTAAACTCTTTAAAAGAAATACAGGAAAAATATTCAAACATTCATTAAAAATAGGAAGCAAAGTGACAGGAGCAGAGAGATGTCTCTGTGTTCTTAGAATGTCCATATCAGTATTTGGCTATTTAAGTTGCTGAAAACTACTTTCAGACTTTCTAGTTATTAGGATGATTACAAATTACTAGATCTTTATATCATCAGTAGCTCACTGGCCTCCACCTGCTGACTGGAAAGAATTACAGTCAGGCAAATGATTTATCATCAGACAGTTGAAACACGGTCTTTTAATCCATGTGAACTTGCCTTCTCTCAACCTTTAGAAGACTTAAAAGAGCTGTCAAAGAATGCATAAATCATAATGTACTTGCATCAAACATTAGGTGGGCCTACAACACCCATTATGCCTAAAAAATATTGAACCCCATACACCAGTACATTGCTATTAACTGTCTCTCCTCAGTGCTGCACATTTGCAAGAGCATATTCAAACCCTTGCTTCCACCTCCTTGACATACATACCTCCCCAAAGGCTCCTCGACCAATCACCTTCAGGATTTCAAAATCTTCTTTATGTAGTCGCATCTGTTTCACTTTTGATGTAAAAGGTTTGGCTGAAACAAAGGAAAACATCAATCATAAAAAAAAAACCACACCAAAACAAAACAAACAAAAGTGCAATGTAACAGCAACATAAAATAGATGTAATCAGAGCCCTGAAAACAACAGACTATTTTGCTTATATACCTATATCTCTAATGTAATATAATGAAGTTTAAAGCTAGAAATAATGATTAGTAAGAACTAAGCCAAACCCGCTGTGAGAAAAAGCTTATGAACTAAGCTTGCTTTTTCTTTTTTTAATTTAAAGAAAAAAACAAACCAAGAGTCAAGCTGACTATATTCTTCTACAGTCTTTTGAGTTCATAGATATCGACCACATCTGTGCTATATGTTGTTAACTCTGACTGCAAAAGTAAACCATAATATAATGAGGAGTTCACTTTGTACAATATTAATTTCTCTGCCAAAGAGCAAAACAATATTTTATGCAATGAAAAATTAAAATGCTGATGGAATGATGACTGGAACGGCAATATTGGCCTAGATGATGTATCATGCAGTCTTTTTGGAGACCACTTCCTCAAGACAGGGGACATTTAATAGTCATTTCTTGATTTTTGCAAATGAGAATAATTAAGCAGGGAAATCAGTTCTTTTAAAAATAATCATTTTAAAATCGCGTTCAACACTTTACACACGAAATCTATTACTAAAACAGAAGCTTCAGTAAATACGGTCCATAAAAGCTGTGCATTAAAGAAGGCAGTATAAGCCAGTGTACACAGGACTGGAATGGGTCTCAGAAGACGCAAGTCAAATTTCTGGCCCAAACACAGTTTTCCTCAATGATCCTAAACAAGTAACTTCAGATACTTCACTCAGTTTCACATCTATAACACAGGGACAGTATTTTTGTTACAGACAGGCCATCGACCATCACACTCTTGGATCAAAAAACAAAACAAAAGCACAACATAGGGTAGCCACTTTACATGACCCACAAAAACCTCTTTAGCTGATGCTTTCATGGTACAGGGACCAATCTAGATCTACTTCTATCTATAGAGAAGTTGTCGGAATTAGTACAGCTTTATTTGCAGTGCACATAAACAGGCACCACACTGCAGAACATTTTGTTCAAAATAATGTTTCTAAACAGAAAAGGGACTTGGTTATCAAAAGCTCCAAAAGCAAATGACACTACGTAACAACCAAATTATATCTAGACATATGTAAGAAACCCCATTTAGATTCTCCTAGAATTCAGTGTTTTTGCTTCGTAATGTTATAAACTAAAAAAATCCAAACCCTAATACCAATATATATATATATAATCCATCATTCAATTTAGAATTTTTATATTAACACACCCCCCTTCCAGGCACTACAAAATCCTGTCCAAAAGCCTACTGCCTACTATTCAGCAAAGACATTTTATAACCTAAGTCAAAACACAAGCTACCTGTATTTTTAATACCTAGAAAATCCCACCAAACATTTTTTTCCTAGTCCTTAAATTAGCATTGTAAATCACATCTGAAAAATAACAACACAGAAACACAGGGTCTTATGTTTCTCCTGTTAAGCAGTGCAGCACACCTCCATTGATGTCAGTGGTACAACAGATGAAATCCTTTAAAAATCACAGAGGTTGTAAAGTCTGAACTTAGTTAATTTTTCTAAAATTCCTTAGATGCCAGGAATCAATTCTCTACCAGGAGTTACATTTGTTATAACTACAGGAACATCAGCTTATGTTTAAAAAAATTTGGTTTTAGGTCCAAATAGTAAAGATGCAGCCATATGACACTGACATTTTCACTTATTATAGTGGTATTTTTACTTTACATTCATAATAATTTTATTCAAAATATTTAATTATACATCTAAATTAGAGATACACTTTTAAAGTGTAAATTTAAAAGTAGTATTTTACTCAAGCTCACAGAGATTCCCCAAACTTTCAGTTAATCTTTTATACCTTAAAAGAAAAGTCTTGCCATTGGAAAAACAAGCGACAACAAAATGTACTGCCTTACTGGGACAGCCTCAGCTGTACTGCACCAAGTGACTGAATACAAATATTAATACTACTGACGAATACTACTGAACAAATTAAAACAAGCCATTAAAGCCTTTTAACTTGAAAAACAACTGATTGAAAACAAACGTGTAGTTCTCAACTTGAACATTTTTGACCATTATAGGCCTGGCGAGAGTACAAGGCAAAATATCTTGTTAACAAGCAACAGCATAGCTGTTTAAACCACAAAACTCTTCCTCGCTTTATATTGTAAGGAAAGGCCTGTCATTCTTTAATTATTACATTTTGGAATCTTCCAGGGTTCCCATAGGGACACTGGAAAAATAAACATCATTATAACTACTTCAGTAAAATACAGCTGACAAAAATAGGTTTGGATTAGGTTTGATGATTTGTAGTATCAGTGTTAGTGGAAAAGTTTGTAAAGCCTTCTCTTTAATTTTTTTATCATCTTCAGCAACAGACATGTCAACATATAGCCAAGCAGCTTTATGAAGAAAACTACAGTGCAGGAAAAGAAAAGCAAAAAAAAAATTGCCCTCGGAATGTGCTCCAAATAGCTTGTTCCAAAAAAGGTCAATTTGCTTTATCATCAATGTTGTTTGTCTGCTGTGCAAACATCTGCTGTTCTTGTGGCAACAGCAATCTTAAGTACAGAAATCTTGGCTTGGCCAGGGGCCTTGGAAGGCACATCTTCAGACAGCCGTTTCATACATTCAGCTTTCCAGACTATGAGGTTAACAGGCAGACTTTTTGCAACTAGTTTGGCAATGTCATGGGCTGTTACAAAGGCAGCAAACTGTAAGGTCAGGGACTGGTTTTCAAAATGCAGTGTGCTCAGAGGGGTTCCTGCATCTCGGCTCTGTTAAAATGCACAGGTACACAGCTCTCCCCTCTTTACATCCCCATCCCCCTAAAAACAATCATCATTAACAGAAAACTCCTCCCTCTTTTTCAGAAGGAGCTGCAGTTTCCTTGATACCAGTGACATGCTGTCTTTGCAGTTTTTTGAGAGCAAAAGACAGTATGGGCATTTCTTCTGGTACTTCATTCAAGCTACAGAAATCTACAGAGGATAGATGATTTTTTCCACAGACATCTCTTTTCAAGGTTGTTAGCCCTGTGTGATACAAATTAGGGACCAGCATTTTGCTGTGCTATATCAAATTGTTCCTCCTCCAAACCAGAGGGTAAGTGTGGGCAGCATGTCCCCTGGCTCCTCCTGGAATTTCAACTCAGCAAGAACTGAAATTCATTATGTAAAACTTTCAAATTTGCCAGTATGTTCTCTCTATGGCCACAAGCTGACAAAGTCATATGTAGAGTCTATGGAGGAGACTACTCTGAAAAATATTCCATGTTGCTACCAAATGCTGTGGAAGAGACGGATAGATAAAACTTTACCTATAAAAACTCTTCTACAGAAACATTGGCCAAGGGGTTTAATTTTTAAACTGTTGGAGATAAAAGTCCATCCCTTGAAGAGCTGACACAGGGAAGAAAGTGACATGGTAGGTAATCCAGTACAGTTTAGTACTGTGATTATACACGTGATACCAAACCATATCAAAATAATAAAACAGCAGTACTGGATGCGTTATTTGCAAAGTCAGTCTCAAGCTCCTGCCTTGCTCTCTCTCTCTCTCCAGCTTCCAGCTTCTGTCTGCAGAGCGTGAGCAGAGCTAGCACTGAAATTCAGATTTTTCAGAACTCACCTCCTGGCTGGCACAGAGGAGCGAGAGGTGAGCTCCTTCCCCGTCCTCACCTCTAGTGCCCCTTTCCCTCCCCAGCAAAGCACTGCAGGAACCAGAGCTGCTGTAGGCAAGGGATGAAATTAAATTCTAGGGAGATGAAGATCATGTTGACTGTTTAAAAAAAGTGCTAAAGACTTGCAGCAGCAATTGAAAATGTGTCCCCACAACTGGTATAAAAAGAAAACAAAAGAGAACAGGACAGCATTCAGGAATTACTCTCTGTGCCTCACTGATGCAGTAGTTGCTTTTTTGATAAACAGGCTGGCTAACTCTGCTTGCATGGAAGACTGTATGCTCACAACTGGCGGGTCTCACTAAGATGCCCATGTCTTACTTCCCAAAGGAATTATGAAACGCGCTTCCTCAGTGACCCAGGTATCAGACAGCAAACCCAGCCTTCTGCCCACTACATTGTTCAATGTAAAATGCCACATCAAGCCAAAGATATGGAAATTGAAAGCTGTAGCCACAATTGTCAACAGCAATGGTCAAAGTTCATTATGAAGGAAATAGACTGGAAAAGAAAACAACCACTGTGGGAAACTAGCTGCTTGCCATTTCAACAGAAAGCCCCCTTTCCTTCACTAGTTAAAAATAATTATTAAAATATATACAGAGCTTTCCCATGCAAAGGAGTAAAACCACATAACCTAAGAGATTGTCACTTAACTAACTACCAGAAGGTTCTCCAAATCTTCCTAACGCTGTCTTGAAAAAATAAATAAAAATTAAAAAAACACCAAAAAACCAAAGCCAAATAATACATTAATAGCTTTGTTTTTAAAAGCATCCTGCAGTTTTGAAATATCTGCTAAATTCCTGGAAGGAATTTAACCAGTGTTTTTATTTTACAAGCTAAGTCCAAACCCAAAGTATTTATTTTCCACTGGCTTCTATCAGCTGTGATTATGAAATGTGTAAATAGCATTTTTGAGCTAAGACAGACCATAACTAGAGGTTTCATAAAACTCCAGAAAGGAGGTGTGAGAGAATACTCCTCCCAAAATAAACAGTATTTCTCAAAACAAAGGAGAAATAATCAACAATCAGCAAGGCTGAGCTGCTAAAGCCCAATTTAATTGAGAGGATACGGAAAAGAAATTTCTCCTCTCCGCCCACCTAAGACTGATGAAACAGCACAAGAAAGCTTTGTTGCAGTTTCTGCCAACTCTCTGGAGGAAACCAGGGGCAAGAGACTGTAGTCTATAGCGATAGCAGCTGAACCACAGAACATTAGTTAAGGCAACGTTAAAAATATAAATCACAAATACACTTCTCAGTTTTAACAGTTAAGCATCAGTTTTCACTCCCTCAGAACATTTTTAACATGTTTTTCCTGATAAACAGTTAAGTGCCAACATCAGTAAGTACGAGTTAAGAATCTGGCATTTTCCAAGAATGAGAAGCATGTCCACAAGTTCCTGTACTATGATATACAGACAGATACAATATTCTGGATCCTGTTCATCGGGGGGGGG
>Ga0065711_1003011_pt1 | contig 30278 bp, 13 predicted proteins | sample Hoacrofraction12_FD_59098 | JGI IMG/M metagenome (GOLD analysis project Ga0065711, IMG submission 59098) | Hoatzin crop microbial communities from Cojedes, Venezuela - Epithelial fraction 12 v2 (version 2) | ecosystem: Host-associated > Birds > Digestive system > Esophagus > Crop | place...
GCTGAACAAGCCCAGCTCCCTCAGCCTCTCCTCGTAGGGGAGATGTTCCAGTCCCCTCATCATCCTCGTAGCCCTCCGCTGGACTCTCTCCAGTAGCTCCTCATCTTTCTTGAACTGGGGAGCCCAGAACAAAGTTGAGTATGTGTGTGTTTTCTTTCATAGTTGCTTGATTGTTGTTCTCTGGTACTCTTCAGTGCATTACTAGAAAGTCTTGTTTTAATATATTTTTAATATTCTCATTAATGCATTCTGTTACAGTTACAAGACTCGAGGCCTAAATACTTTATGAGTGAATGTATTTTAGTTACAAATATTTGTACCTATTTTTCCTGTTGATCTCTGTAGCTACCTGACATGTCATATGATGTCTTTCAGCTTTTTCCTGTTCCAGTGACTACAAGACACTTGTGGTTTTGTGCTTGCAGCCATTCAAGCTATCAACTTTTTTGACAGCAATTATTCTAAATCCACTTCAAATGAGGATGAAGTTGCTCGCAGCTTTGTCCAATTCAATATGCAGAAATTCTCTAAAATTCCTACTGGGCTTAGAAAAGGAAGAACTGGATGGTGGCATATGTTTGATCTTTCTGTTTTCACTTTGGTTACTGAGTGTTATTTTTTTCCCAGCATTTCCAAGAAATGTTTTCCAATCTTGTTATCCTGTGAGGATGCTGGTGTCCTGTTCTTAGTATCTGTCTGTCTTCAGCTTTGACTTGAGCTGCTGGATGAATAACTGCTGAACTGAGAACACTGCAAACACAGCTTCGAGAAAATACCATTAATTTTTCCAGTGTAGTCTCTTTCACTTTGATAAAATCACCATTAATTTCGTTGGGTGTATAATAAGAGGTATGTTATTGGATTACTCTTTTTCTTCTTGGTGTTTTTTTCCTTAAAGAAGGAGCCTGGAAAGTTGAATAGTAGTACAGGGGAAACGCAGTACAATTATAAATATTCCCTGTTTTTCTTTAGGCTGCATAAGTTTGTCATGTGTATGGAGTTTGAAGGTCATGAGGTGCAAACCTCCTGCTCAAATGCGGACTGCAATTTGACTTTCTTATATTCAAACCTGGAAAAAATGGTGTACGTTCCACTGAAGTGCCTGTTTCTAGTGCAAGCTAAGCTTAATTTAGTACTGCTTTGGCTAGTCGGCTTTCTGTAGGCAAAATGACTGCAATGTTAGTGGTAGAAGAGGATGCGTGTTGAAGACCTGAAGGAGAAAAGCTAATAATTTCCTGTGCCTGACCTCACAGAGAAACCTCTTCCTTCCCCCAAGCCAACCATGATAAAATACAATAAATTTTCTCCGCATGTTCTAGCTGTGCTCAAGCAGGCACTACGAAAGATTTGAAGCTGTAACAAGATACCTTTCGTCCTGAAGAGTAGGACTGAATTTCACCTTGTTCTTTTCTGAATGTTTTCTTTTGGATAGACATTTGAGCTGTATTTGTTTTATTCCACACACACACGCCCCACCCCCCACCCCCCCCCTGCAATCTCTGGTAGTGAAGGGTAACGTTATTGGATGTACATTTCAGCATTTCATTTTTTGGCTCAATGACCCATAGCTCCTTTTGTTGATGTTTTGGGAAGGGAGTAGATCAGTGTCAGTGGCAGGTCTTATATATGAGATAAAATTCTTCATCTTAGTACTAAACCCTAAAGACAAAGAGGCAGAACAAAGAAGATGGAACATTAACTTGCAATATTTATTTTGAAATTGATGTGTGCAGGTTAAAGTTTGTTTCTCTGTGCCACATTGGCCAAAATTTTATAATGTAAACATGATTATTTATGACTGCAGAATTGAGTGAAATGTGTCATACTAGGGTATGGTGATAGAAATGCTTTTTAAGAAAAGCTGGGTTTTATAATAGGAGGCTTGGTTATAAAAATGTTGAACTAATAGGTAAATTCTTAGCGTGAGTCCTTTGGGAAGTGCTGTTACACTTGGGATACAGTCAGTTCAGTTTGCCTCTTTGTAAGATGAAATTCTGGCTTGCTTAGCATCTGCTATTTTTTAAAAAAACCTCTTGGGTTCCTACTACCGCATGTCCTTGAAAAAGTCACATCCAGATCTGGAAGAGCGGATCTCAGAATTGTAATTGCCAAACCAAATTTCTTAGCCTAATACTTTAAAGGTGAAGAATCCCTCTTGTCCTTCCTTTTTAAAGCAGTGAGCTGTGTTGTGTCTTACAGCTGGCAGAAATGTGCCCATGAAGATGAAACTGATCTCTACTCAGGAGCGCCTTCAGTATGTTTCAGAAACTGGTGAAGAGAGCTGGACATTTGGGAAGTGACCAGGAGCAACGGCTTGATGATGGCTTGTAGCCCAAATTTCTGCTCGTTTGCTATGTTTAATAAAACAGGAAAGAGGAAAATCAGTTTTTCATTATTCATATTTGAAAGTTATATTTTGAAGCAGCTTGAAATGTTTTTGATAATAGTGAGGTAGGTCTACATCTAGTTTTACACCCCGAGCTGCTGTGCTACAGAATGGTTTGAAGTAAGTGTAGATTGCTGTTTGTGATTTGAGCCCTCCTACCTTGTTGGCAAGATGACCTTGGAAGTGCGGTGGGGGAATCCCCTGCGCAGCCGACCAGGATTGAGTGATCAACAGAACTATTGACTGCAAAACTTGTTGGAGATCACGGAGGAAAAATCTGTTACAGCCTGCTCTGCCGTCTTCCTGTGTGACCTCAGACCAGTTCATCGGCTCTTTCTTTTGCTGGGCTGCGTCTGTGTACAAAGGGTTGCGTTACTCTTTGGGCCGGATTCCCTCTCTTTGTATACCTGGGCTGACTTGACTTCACCACGGTTATTTCTCGTCGGTACAGGTGTAAGATGAGAAGCAGGGTTTCTGTTTACAGTGTCAAATATGTTTGTTTTCTTTTTAAACTTCAGCATTCAGGTTGTATGTAGAATATAGACCGATTCTTTCTTCATATGCAGGATAAGAAGGAAAACATGAAGATGATGAACTCTTCAGAATGTAAGGCTATGAGCAGCTCAAAAGAGCAAAGCACTAATAGTTAAGCTGCTCTGGAAATTAATTTTTTTCAGTATACGGTGCTAGGTTTTACATACTGATCAATTTTGGATATGCTGAGGAGCTCCTGAACGCCAGCAACAATGCCAGTAAAGTTGTTTCACACTTCCAGTCTGTCCTAGAAGGAAAGGCCATTGCAGTCCGCAGCGTTGCTCCTCCCTGGATATGCTAATGCACTGCGAAAGTGCACATCATGCCTGGATGGGCCTGCTGATAAAACACCGCCTGGAGATCCCGCACGGTGCGAATGTGTCAAACTGCCCAGGAGCAGAGGGTGAATAATACTGCTGTCGAAAGGTCACGTCTGCTGGAGTTAGCCGCTGCGCCCTTCTCGCGCGGGGCTGGAGTCCGCTCTGAAAAGTTCTGTTGTTCTTTGTGATCTCAAAATCCACGGTTTAATGGGTGAAGTCAGTGGGGCTGATAAAAGATCTTAATTTAGACAGTGGGAAAGAAAAACAAACCTTAAAAGCTTCAGAGCCTTAAAACTGGCTCTTCGAGTTAGCATGGTTGTGTGATTTCAACTCTTGCCTACTGCAGTATTCCTCAAAATGTGTTACCTGTTCTGGGAATCGCCTTGTTCTCATCTCCTGTCTTCTTTGGTTTCTTTACCTTCTAATGAGAAAAATGCTTCCACTTCTTGGAACAATTGCTGGTAGTTACATACAACCATTTGCCAAACAAAGTTAATAGTTTTTCTCGCTAGCGGAGAGACATTTTTAAATAATAAAAAAATACAACTATAATATTCTATTTATTTTTTCCACCTTACATTTTTCAGTAACGTTCATCTCTCCTATTTAAAGCCTTATGCCTTTTTTCCTCTTAGGATTTTGATATTTAATGTCATTCATGAAATACTGTGAGTGTTGTGTATCATTTGTGTACTAACATTGAATCGTAAAATACATGTAACTGAAGTATAATTTGAAGTAGCTTACCTATCACTGTGCTCTTGTAATTTTATATTGGACTTGGTTATGCTTAAACACTTCTCATAAAACATGTAGATGTAAAACTTACACATGTTAAGATAGCTAAAAAAAAAATCTTCAAATAACTTTTAGCAGTAACACAATATATCAGACTTGTCAACTTTGTCAACTATTTTTAGTGTCTTGCTGGACATTTGTATTCATAGATAACCTCTTCTCCTGGACTTCGTTGTTTATGAAGTATGTGTCTGCTGTGGATGTGCAAGCTGTTTTACTTTCAGACTTACCTCTCTCAGTTCTGGATGATTTGGCTGTACATTTTTTCTACTGTGAGGAAGAGCCATTTCCTGTTTAGTGGGGAAAAGGTTTGGCTCATCACCACCCTTACGGCACTGCAGGCTGAAGCGAAGCTCTGCAGAGAGGAAACGCTCTTCCTCCTTTTGTTTCCTTTTTTGGTTCTTCCCGAAGAACTGTTCCTTGACCCCACTTGGTTAGTTTAGAAGTTCTGGTTCATCAGAACGGTCTGTTCTCTAAATTTTTGCTTAAAAAGGAAAAGCATTTTGAGTCCGCTTTTGTGAGTGTATTTAACTAATGTTTGTTCTTCTGTTCGACCAGTGTTTTCACTGCTAGACATTCAAAGGATAGGTGAGAGTTCAACTTTTAAGCACATGTACTGCGCTGGTTGTTTCTATGCTCTGTGGTTGTTCCTTATTTGAGTTAGGAAAGCCATTGTCCAGGGTCACTGGGTTTCGTTTGGCTTTGTTTTTTCCATTCCTGTTATCTGTTGAAGACTGGTAGGTCGGATCATTCCAAGTTCGGTATCTTAAGTTTACATTTTCTTGTCTCCTTCCCTTTGAGGCACTGTTTGTGGTCACTGCTGCTGCTTCACTGTTGAAAGTCAGTTTATTCTCAAACGCACATGAAGAAGGGTACCAGCTGATTTAGCTGCTGTGCAAGCTGCAAGGCACCTGACTGCCTACACAACAGTCCTTCTTTGTATGTGTCAGTAGTGTGTGGGTATCTCCCTTCCTGGCCTTACAGCACGGTTGTATTAGGTCTGCGCCATGCAAGGTCATTCCTGTGATCTTTGTCTAGTCTCAGCTGCCAAATGCTGTTTCCGAGGCACTTGGGTGCTCGCTTAGTGCTTTGTGCTGTGTCTGTGAAGTCTCTTGTGGTCAGAAAACCCAGTGGAAGAGCAGCCAGCATCTCCAGTGCTCCATTTCCATTTCTCTGGGACGCCTGTTCCCAGCATTTGAGGGGAGCTACTCTGGGTGCGGGCTTGGGCTTCATCCAGCCTCAACCCTTCTGAAGGGCTGAGAGTCTGAAGGCAAGGGAAAGGCTTATTTTTGTCAGCTTATTTGCATGTGTAAGCATTCAACTTAAAAACTAAATAGAACCAAACCCCCTTCTTCTGCTAGGACTTGACATTGTAGTCCAGTCCTCATTGGATGCACTGCGGCAGAAAGATGGATAATTCCCATCACTCATTGTTGCTTGGCACGCCAGGAATGGTGTCTCACAGGTGACCAAGTTTGACCATAGCTATTAATCACGTCCAGATTTGGAAAACATGACATTTAAAAATGTTTGCAAATTTAGAACAGCAATGAAATAAAGCCTGACATTAATTTACAGTAAAAGTAGATAAAGTATCTTACTAGCATTATCCAGTGTGACTAGGTATAATAATACACTTTTTTCTGAAATTCTTGTTAAATCCTGCCTTGGAAAACAGATAAAGTATCTTACTAGCATTATCCAGAGTGACTAGGTATAATAATACACTTTTTTATGAAAATGGTTTGGACTTACAGAAGTAAACTGCAAACAAAATCTGAGGTAGTGTGGGTATGTATATGGTAAAGTTATTGTGATGGTTGTACACTTGACTAGCAAGATAGCACATCCAAAAAGGGATATTTGGGTGTACTTGAAAGTAGGACACTTCTCCCTAACTTAGGCCGTTTGGTCAGCTTAGGCGTACTGCAGGAATTTACTCTCATGGTAGTTGACTGATCCAAGTTCCTAATTACTTTCCCATCTTATCAAGCTAAGCTACTTGATTCTCTACCCACACGTGGGGTTTTTTTCATGCATTTCAGCAGCTTCCTCTTTTCATTCCAGTGTTTTGGTAATTCAGCAAAGATTATGTGTACACCTGGTAAATTATCTTCCCTCTTCTCTAAGTATTATGATTGGGAGTTATTAGGGAAATGCAGTGTGTCTCTCTTTGCTTTTGTTAAACAAAAGCCAACCTCAGTATTAACTCTTCCAGACATTTTCCTCTGTTACCCACAGAAAAACATCCTCAGTAATTTTTTTCCGGTGGTGCACGCAGAGGGCATGGATCAGCAGGAGGTGAGAAAATAGTGTTCCATTTTGTATTCAGGTTTATAGTCATGCAGAAGTAACACATGAATGATATTTTAATGAATGGGTAAGCAATTGCCAGTGTACAATGTGCTGATGCCTTGTTAATTATCAGCTATACATCTTTTAAAGAAAACCTCAGGATAATTGATAGCCACATTTTTGTTTATCATCATTAATAATATAAAATTAATCTAGTCTGTGGTGGGTATAGAAGGTGATAATATGTGTTAATCAATTATAAATGAAACCTTAATATTTGGGAAATCTGACAATGATCACCAGCAATAATTTCTGAAAAGAACATATTTTCGAGTAAAAATTTTTTCCTAAACGTTACTATTGGGAATTGTCTGATGTTAATGATGTATTTGGCATTTTTACCTTCTCCTTACTGGGGTTTGCACAGCTTTATTGTTTTTTTTTTTTTCTCTCTTAGCTCCGATAGGTTTTTGGGTGGAGAGGAGGGATGAGATTGGGATGGTGGTAGGTGGAAAAGTAGAATTAAAACATAATTTTGAAAAGGTACTTGACTGTCTAGTGATTAATGCTTTTGTAAGAGGAGTGTGATGGCAGCTTCTGAAGGACCCAATGGAGGTGTTTATTGCTGATCTAAAAATTAAAGAAAAGGAGACACATTGAAAGAAAGTAAATTACTGTCATAGCTGGTCAGACCTTATATTGGCTGTTTTCCAGGTCTGATGTCATATAAGAAATTCAGTTTGACAAGAAGTAAACTTGAAAGGAAACCTTAATATTTAGCCCACAATATAAACAAACATCTCAGTGTGTGTTCTTGGGAGCTCCTGTCCTCTTTCTCATGCGTGAAATGCTCCTCCTGTTTTCCTTCGCCTCTTCCCTTGAGTGATGTTTCTGGTGGGCACGACTGCAGAATGTCAGAGAAATGGTGCAGCCAGCAAGAGTGAAGAGTCGTGATGGGGTGACATGAAGAGCAGGAGAGTAGCAGAGGTTGGAGCCCAGCTTGTGCTCCTGGATTTTAGTGGGGTTTTTTGACAGGTACAGTTCCCGTGTGTCTCCCACGCCGTGTGTTTCCATACATTCCTGTCGGTGGTGCCCGCGGTGGAGAAGGGAGTTGATGTGCATCTGCCCACTGTTTCAAGATGCACCTTACGAGTAAGGAAGGGCAAGGAGAAAGATGTGCCCCCTTTTGTCAACTTTTGGTGCTGTTTAGGTGCTGCTTGACTTGGGGATCATAAGTGGCTTAAAAATCTGTTTAATGTTGATACACTAATATATTAAAAAGGAATGTCCTCGTATCTCCTTTGAATGGAAGGGTTGTTGTACTTGATTTGTTTGCTGTAGTTGTAAGCTCTCTGGGATAATGACCTTTCTTACGTGGTTTGTGAAGCCCTGTGTTTACTGATGGTGTTCTGCAAATTTCTGTAAAAAATATAATATGGGGGGTAATGCAGCAGCACTTACCTCTGCTATTCTTTTTCTCACTCCAGTGTAATGGAATTATACAATTATAATTGAAGAAGATACTGGGCTCATGTAGTCTAAATGCTATTCTTTTCAAGGAATTAGAAGCCATTTATCAAATATTTAGAGTAAAATATCTTTTATAATTCTGTGAAGATGGATATGTCAGGGTTTGGTTTGAAAAATTCTGCTTTTATATAGCTATTAACTTGCTTTTGAGGGTGTTTAAAAATACATAATTAACATGTCCATAGAGAGTAGTAATGTTTCAGGCACATGCCTTTTAAAAGCTCTGTCATAGTTTAGTTTGCTGCAGATATTTCTGAACACAGGAATCAACATTAGATTGGTTGCAAGTAAATAAAAAATAAAATATTTTAAAATTTGATCCAAGTTTAGTTGTGTTTAAAAAACTGAAAACAAAGGTATTTTTCCCATTTTGAAACTTAGCTGTCACTTTCTGCAGTGTTTTCTGCAATATTTAGTGGTTTTTAAGACTTCAGATTGCAAACTCAGTTGATTATATGATAAATTTAGTTTACACTGGAAAGATGGGATGTGTACAGCTCTGCTGGTTCAGAGAAAAGCTGGAAAATGCTTCTGAGGCACCCAGATTAATTTTATTGTTTTTTTTAAGTGTCACAGTTTTGGGAATTGCAACCTGTGCCTTCTAAAAGATGGAGTTTTGCCATACGGTACCGTGTATTGAACACAGACTAATATTGAATGTTGGCTGCTGTTCTGTAGTAATGAATCCGCTTATGAATGGCTGCGGAAAGTTTAAAGGTTATTATCTCGTGTTTGTTTACTTTGTAAAGATAAGATTTCAGAGAAAATCGAAGGGCACTGTCTGGAATTCCCAGTCACTGCAGTTCCGTGGAGAGCATCGATCCCTTCCTAGAGGTTGTCGGGGACTCATTATCTCTCCGTTCATTCTAGGCTGCTGATGAAATCTCCAATATTTCAGGTTTGCGATTCTTTTATTGTTGTTTTGGCAGTAGGTCAAAATTAAATGGCTTAACCAAATCAATATGCTGTCTTGCTCGTTAACATCTGCATTTCACATGTCCAGATTTTTTTCGTTTTGAATGTAGTCAGACTGGAACAAGCCACAACAATGACAAAAAGAGCCTTTTTGGCCTCCAAAGCTCTTGGACCGTAAGGAAACTTTCTGGAAAATAAACTCTTCTCTCAGTTACGCAACCACAGCTTCAACTGAGATCCGTGATAATTGCACACATGTGCCCGTGGGCAGGAATCTGTCACTAAAGAGTAGATGCAGCAAGGTCAGAGGCAGAATATAAGCTACGATGATCACGAACTTCACTTCATTTAGAGCAACAGTCTGTGTATTCGGCAGTGTTTATTGGTGAGACAACTAATTGCATAGTTAAGAATAAATAAACGGCTTCCTCTCTGTTGCGATGGCCTCTCTTTCCGTGGGGTGACTAAGCTTTTCTCACCAATTTAAGTTGTGGTGATAAAGTGGCTTTAGATACATGTTTATCATTAGCTAAAATAACACAGCTGTTAAGAAAAGGTTTATTGCCATACTTGTTCTGCATGCGAAGCACATTCTGTGTACATGTCACACAAAATGCCGATTTAATAGGCCCCCTCGGAGTTCCTGAAGGAGTGATGATGAAAGTTTGGCAAGTTTACTTGTGCCGTTCTGTATAAAATCTGCACAGCCATTATCTACCAGACACTTACAATATGAAAAATGCCAATGGTGTTTTTACATCCTGAAGAGTCTAATCAGCTACGCATGTCAAAACTGTAAAGTTGAATTATCTTAAGCATGCATGAATATGGCAGTACAGTTTTCTTTTCTTATTCATGTGGAGTTATTCCTAATCTTAATAACAATTAAAGAGCATTGGAAATATTTAAATACGGTAGATGTACTTTAACGCTTCAGTGGCGTGCAGCGGGGTGGGCGAGGATGTGTGTTTTGGAAATGCCCCCCTGTGCGCGGTCCAGGCTGAGAGCAGCAGAGACTTGTTTACAGCTCTGCCACGTGCTGCTGGGGCTCGCGTTCCCTGCAGCCCCAGTGCCTCTTCGAACCAGCAAACTCTAGTCCAGGGATTTACTCATCATTCGTTCTACTAAGGAACGGCGTGGAGCTGGAAAATGCACTTAGTCCTTGTTTTACTCTGTTGCAGTTGAAAACAATTTCATGCCTTTTGTTAATCACGAATGTTGTTCTGTAAGAGCTTGAATCCTGCTGTGCTGGGTCCAGTATCACTAATGCTAGGCATAAAAAACAAACCAAAAAACCCCAACTTTTTTTTTTTTAAATCAAATCATGAAATATAAAAATAATGTTCTTTTGGTTCTTTTTACTTTTTTCTGTTCTTTGATGGGAATTGAAGTTTTTCTGTCTTTCTCTGTCACCATGCTGAATACTTTTGTAACCTGTAAGCTGTGTTTTGGTACCCAGAGCTATTGGTACCATTTCTGAATGACCACTCATTTAGTCAAATTACTGTCTGGACTGGGAAGTCATGCTATAAGGGAAAATACAAAATCCTTATTAAAATTAGGAGTCATTAACTTGGTCTCAATTTGTTTTGAGCAGAAATATAAAGGGAAGTAAATAAAAGGAAGAAGGCTTGGTTTAGATGCATCTGTCTACATCCTTACCTGACACCCCAATAATAAATACAGCAGGTTGGCAAATTCAGGTTGTCAGATGTGTCCTACAGTGGTGAAAAGCTGTCTGTCTGTCTGCAGAATAGATGAAGCCCAGTGCGAATGGTCAGGATGATACCCTACTTCTGTTTCTGCTCTCAGTTTTCTTTTTGCTTTGTTGAACTATCCAGCCACACTGGTGTAGGAGCTATAGTTTTTCCCAAAATAAAACTTTCTTCTTCCCAGGCAGCATCTAAAGTACTTAATAATAATACACTTTATAATTCCTTTTTACCTCACATCAGATGACAGTTTGAAGAGCTCAGGCGGAGGGAAAGGGAAATTCAGGCTAACATTTTTCACAGTCTATTTTGGGCATCAGCTCTGGGTGCCAAGCTGCAGAGGGAGGCTTTGACTTAAAGACAAATCCTGTGCTCTTACCTCGTGCTCACTCAGGTTTGAACTATGCAATTCAGCGCCTCTGGCAGGCTTTACGTGTTTTAGACCAAGTACCCCAATTTAGTTACTTTTTTTGATAAATCGGCTTGCATGGGCTGCCAGAGGTCAAAGGAACCCCCCTGGAATCAGGCAAGAAAAAGAGTTGTCTGAATGTCCGGTGTTGTGCCTCACTTTCAAGACTGTCTTCTCGGGCCTCTCAGAAAATCTGTTCTTTAAAGACAAGCCAGGAAATCTTTTAACTAGATCTGAAAATTTATGTCCTTCCTTTTAATGCCTTCCAGACTAATGGTAATTTCAAGTAGTGTTTCTCATATTTGAGTTTCCTAGATTTGCTGCCTTTTTTTGCCTTGTTTAGTCAATCCAAGTTAGTTTTTAAACAATAAAGAGTAAATCATGGAGTATTTTCAAAATACGGAGCACTTAGAAAATACGGATAATTTTGTCACCACAATGACATGTTTATGCTGGTGTATCTCTACTCAATGAAGTTTTTGTATCATAAGTGAGGAATAACTTGATTGGGATTACTGGGTTCACAGGACAGCTAATATACTGCCACCATACACCCATGAAGTATATGATACTTCCATGAAGCTGAATGTGATTTTTTCCATTATAAAGTAATAGAGAGCGATGACTGATTGGCATGCTTAATTTTGGTATTTTTTTCTCTGTTGATCCCGGATCAGATAATTGCTCAGCAAAGTTGCAATACCAGCAAAAAAATAGATGTGTTATTCTTGGGGGAAAGGTAGCTTATTGATATTTTGAATGTCAGTCCTCCAGATGTATGAAAGTAGATTTCTCTGCGTACAACACTTCTGCTAGCAGTTAGGAATTAGCTGCCTCGTGACCCGCCCTGGGAGTGAGTGATGTCAGTCCACCTAAGCACAGCAGCCAAGTGATGCAAAACCTCTCCCTGTACCCAGTTTTGCTCTCCCATCTCTGCTCTAAATGTTACCAGGATTTGTGTGCTTGTAAAGATTTTCTTTGAAAATGCAGTAATGCGACTTAGGCTCTGTTAGAAATAAGTTAGTTTGTTTTCAGTCGCTAGGTGCTTTTCCATTCAGGCGGGACTAAAATCTCTGCTCCTGGTAAGTTACAACTGAAAAGTAGTTGGACTCGGGGTGGCCTACTGGGAAAAAAAAAAAAAAGAAAAAAAGGGAGAAAAAATAATTAATTTAAAGTTACTGGATGTAGCCAAGTTGGGATGACAATGTCCTGTTAAGGCCACACTGTGAATCAAAACCTTGGTAAAGCAGCTGCAGGAAGCTTGCACTTCCCTGGAGCTTGTCTCAGCTTTAAAATCTTTGTACTTGTTTGCTGGCAGCTTTTTTTGTGTCAAAGTAATGATAAGCGGACCTGACCTGGGAAGTGAGGATGTTACTAACAAATAAGTAGCAAGATTAAAAGCAGAAAGCATGTTTTACAGTTGTTTAACTAATAGCTATGTGCCTGGGTATTGTAGTGTAAGCTTGAATTCTGACAGCAGGTAACAGTCACGTGGAGTTGCGTTATTGTAGTCTGAAAATGTGAAGTGCGGGTGCTGTTAGTTACCTGGCGGTGTTGTGTTTTGATGAAGGAGCCAGTTGTTTGCTCTTGCTGTTTGCTGCAGGAATAGAGAGCCGATGTCTTAACAGGGAGAAAAATAATTGGAGGAAGTGGTGGATGCAAAAATACATTAGGTATTGCTGTATGTGGTAGCAGGAGTGTTTGAGGTCAGTACTATTCAAGCAGTTGGCCAGTTAGATGCTGGTTGTGATCTTTTTCTGCTACCAAACAGCTTCTGGTGAAACCGTTTAATCACATCACCCCTAGGTCTCCAGAAGTTTTCTGTGGAGAAATATTTGCAGAGTTGCATGGTTTAAGACTGCCTTTAAGAAGACCTTTCACAGCCGAGAAATACGCATGCTTGCTAGTGGATATCAACATGTGCGCACCTTCTCATTAATGCCACTTTTACATTAATATTGGTGATTTTCCCTTTTTGCCAGTAACATTGCTGCAAAGTTATAGGCAGCCAGTTGTATATTGACATAGAGTACACTCCTCTGAAACAACAGAACAGTCTTCATTTTGTCCGGGAAGGGAAAAAGATCCCTTCCGCAGAACATTGGGCTGCATCTCGCTGTGCCCAGCTCAGCCAGGCAGCCTGCAGGAAGCTGCTGAGCTGCTGAAGCTTTTCTGCATCAGCTTTCGGCTCCGAAAAATACTTCTCTGCTCCTCGATTGGGATATTGTTGTTCTTAGTCGTTGGAGCCCAGGATCTCACCACACATCTCTGCCGTGTGTGTAAGAACACAGTTTGTAGCTGGGGGAAAAACTAGCTGAAACATGGGTTTTGTTTAAGTGCTGGGAAGTTGTTCATCGTTCTTAGCGCCTCTGACTGCAAAGTGTCATCAAGTAGTATCCATTTCTTTTGAAAACTCAGTCCCTTGCTTGTAAGTCTCCCTTGTTGACTTACAGTGAAAAGCAGCTGTTGAAGACGCCAAAGATTTTTGTCCTCTGCTGGCCTGGTGTCAGTTCAAGGAGGAGATGATCTTTTCAGCAGGTGAAAGAGGCTACTGAAAGCCTATGGGGAATTTGTGCTTGGTAACTTCTGCCGGGGGCACTGAAGGTTTTCTTCCTGCGTTGCAGCTGAGGAAAGCTGAAGAATAAGTGGGTTTGTGCATGTGCATTTAAAGATGACCTATGAGAAACCTAGAAGTAAAAAATGAAAAAAATTGCTAAGAGGGCTATCTGATCTTTCTGTCGGTCAGTGCACAATGTCTGTAAGCCCCAGGATTTTAATTTTGATGCTAGGCAGCACCTAGTAACATGTTACAACATCATATGGCCCTGGGGTATGGGGTCAGTATTACAGCCGTAGCTGGCTGTGGTGTTTATTGCCCTGCTTTCTGTTGCTAGTTAAGAAATGCATCAACTGCATCCCTTGTTGATCGTGATAGGTACAGCCTACCAGTAGACTGTCTCTGGTTTTTCAGTAGGTAGAAGTACACCAGCTGCTTTGGGCAGTCCAGAGATACTTGTATTAACGTAATATCTAAATTAGCCCTCTATAGATTCTCAAAACAGTTGCTTTCATGACATGGACTTCATATGAAGTGAATGCCATTGCAGAGTTGGTGTCATGGGAACAAGGGCCATTCTGCTGCTACACTTGTTCTCTTACCTTGGTTAAAGTATCTTCTGCGGTTTAAAGAAACTGAAATACGAGGCAAGTCTTTAATGGACACGTGAAGATGTTGAGCCAACGTTCTGTGATAAAGATGTGTTGGGTGGCTCAATTCTCATCAGTTTACTAATGGGTGTAGTTCTTGCTGAGCACGTCTGAGGCTGGGCAGCCTGTGGCTCGGCCCTTGACGCTGGTCTTCCGTGGGCCTGGCTGGAAGGGAGGACAGGGGAGTATGGCAGCCAGCTGGTTGTGGTTGTAGGGAACTGTAATCTCAGTGAGAGAAGAAGCAGCAAGCCTGCTTGGGGTTTATGTTCTCCATATGTCAGCTCTGACAAGGATGCCACAAGCTGTCTTCTATTTTTGGTCACCCGCTAAATTAATAAGGAAATCATTCACCCTTGGGCTTCACCTGGTAACAGTGAATGCTTGAAGTCTTATATTTGATGCTTGAAAGCCCGACACAGGGACCTTCTCAGGATTTATGCTCTGCTTCAAGTTTCTGTTATTTCAGTGGTTACCCTGAAAAATCGTCATTTTATAAGCAGAGAGCAGATACCTGCTCCACATCTGTTACTTCTGTTCATCTGCTTTCTGAAGCTCTCCCCATGTTGTTACAGTTACCCATCTTTTGCGTTCCTAGCCAAAAAGTTTGTGGTTCTCGGTTTCATCTCAGGAGGTAAAAGGATAGCAAGAAATCTCTTGTGACTAGCAAGGTAGTGTTAGCTGTGGCTTTTGATGCTATGACTTCTCATGCGGCACATCTTGTGGCCTCGGGCATTTGGATAATTTTGACTTCTCTCCTGAGCTCTCCAGCCATTTTTCTGTTCTGCTGGAGCGTCAGGGGGGCAGGTGGGCAGCACTGTATCCTCCTAAGGTCTGGTTTAGCTGCAATGTATGAAACAGAAGTCTATTTTTTGCTGCCTTCTACTCTTACAGTAACTTTAATATTAAAAAGAAAAAAATATCAACATGTTCAGGGGATTCAGCACTTACAATTTTCTTTGCAAAATGTTTATTGAAAGTATCAAAGATTCAAACAATTATCCTTGACAACCTAAGTGTACCTCTGAAATTTAACTTCAAAAGTGATCTTGTCAGGATTCATTGCTTTGTAATCCATAATTAGTGGAAAATCTAGTAGTGCTTATCAGTGTGGAAAGCAGAAAGTATTTTCTGACTTTGTGGTGGCTAGTAAATAGTGACGCACCCATCATCGTGTTTTCTAAATCGAGTCTCTTGAGACCTCAGTTCCTCTGTAGTTCTCTCTGGCTGACCTTAGCCCTGGGCATTTAATGGGTGTTAGATGGAGGTTTAATGCATCAGAAGGATGTGTAAAACAGAGCTGTGTAAAGGTGCTTGTGTTTGTGGGATAGAGCCCAGGTTTTCCCGGTTTGGCACAGTACTCTGCAAGTGCGTGCTCTGGCTTGGGCAGCCATAAATTCAGTGAATGCAGTGCAAGACAGAATCCCATTGAATTGATTCTGAACTTTAAAAAAATACTGTTTGATAAAGCACAGGTGCTCAGGGAGATTAATTGTCCCAATGAAAAATGCTAAGATAAAATAAATATTACTTTTTATGAGATGCTGCGTGACAGCGTCTTTAGTTAACTGTGGAAGTATGTAGTCTGTATTTTAACTTGAAGAAGTAATGAAGCTGAAGGTAGTGTACTCTTGCCCATTGGTTTTTGGATGGCAAATATGTCTGAAAGTTCTGATCGTCTGTGATGCTAGGATTATTTTAAACAAAAAAAATGCATCATGAGATTGACCTCTTGTGCCATCATCAGTTTGCCACGTGGATGAAAAGATTGCCAGCCATCTACGTGGGAAATGTTTTTAAAGTGTCCTGGGGTCTGAAAACTTAAAATAATGGGTGCTGTCTTTCAGCTGTCTGTTAGTGTAAAACTAAAAGGTGGGACCATACACGGTGGCAGAGTGAGAGCAGTGGTGTGGTGTTATTTTTCTGTTAGCAGACATGGGAGTAGAAATCTCGTCATTCCGGTAGTTGTGAATGTTAGAGTATATCAGACAGTGTCTGCAGGGAGGAGGAGAAAGAAAATTAAATGGGTGCTACAGTCCTCTGTTTCTAGCTCATGTAAGTACAACAGCCATGAAAAATCCAAATTTCTGGAAAAGAAGGAATGTTTATTATAAAGAGCCTCTAGTGGCTGAACAAAACAAACATCTGGTAGCCTGTATAAGGAAGGTACATTAAAGCAGTTCATTCATGCTTATCTGAAACAGTCAAGATGTGTTCAGAAGTAACTTACTAATCCTTCCAGAGGTCCTTCCCTCTCATGGGAACACACCCGGATTCAGACCTGGCCTGCAGTTACGAATGTCTTTACTTTGGTAGCCGTGACTTCCAGTGACTCAAACAACTTCTCCTGAGACAAGATACTGTCGAACTGGAGCCAGGTTGTACAGGGTTTTGCACATCTGCCACTCCTACCAAAACCTGCGATAACCCAGATACCTCAGCTCTGGAGGGTGGGATGTCCCGGATCTTCAAGGACACCCCTTTATCCGTCTGAAAAATTCTTTGTTCCAGTTCTTCGTGGGTTATTTCTGCTGGTTGTAAGCAAGGCAGTGGAGCATGACAGGGGCACGGAAGGCTGCTCTGATTTCTGAAAGTACTAACTGCTGCTCCTGTGTGTCTGTTTTCCTGAATCATACATTCTAACACCTGGGTGAATTAACTCTTGGTAATTATATGACAAGTAACACTAGTTTTCTTTTGTGGGAAACAGTAGTCATTACAGAAATGAGTCGTGGTACCCGGAACTGCAGTGCTGTATAGCTTTTCAAACATTAGACCTTATATAGTGGAAAGGAAAAAGCCTGGTTCAGAATCTAAAGAGGGAGAGCAGTACCTAAACGGTGAGAAGTTAAACAAAAAATTAGGAAAGACAGGCTGGAAGAGAAGTGTAGGAAAGGCAGATGAATTGCTGAGCTGATAAGAATGACAGACTCGGTGTCATAGCAAATGCCTGCTCCATGGAACGAAAGAATTAACAAGGTAGTGAATGTTGTGAACACGTCTTACATAAGGCCTAGTGTTTTGTGTTAAAGAAAGGTTTATTATGATTGCCGCAATGAAATTTGCATGTAGAAGAAAGAAATTTTTGAATAAAAACTTTGCCCAGTGTTTTAGTGCTACAAGAGGAGACTTGGGTGAAAAAAATGCATTTAATTTTTGAGTAAAAATTTGGCTCATCCTTTGAAAAAGATTGCTATGGTGATAGCAAATTAAGCGTACCAAGTATTTGGGTTATTTATAAAGTTGAAGAGACAGGTCACTCCAAACTGTAGAGAATAATAAAAATTAAAAAGCTAGAACATGAATTTTTCAAGTGTAAGCATTGTAGTGTGTGATACGAAGGAGCTGCGTGATAAGATCAGGCTTTATAAAGCTCTGCAGTAGCTGCTGGAACCAGTAGAAAGGCTGCTGTTTATTGTTAGAGCATTATTAATACATGTTAAAATATTGGTTGTTTCAGGTGGCTGAATCTGTCTTGCATTAGCTGAGACACTTGTCACAGATTATCAAAATCTTTGAAAGCATAAATAAACAAACCCAATCAGTCAGGATCACCGCATCTCAAAATGTACTTTTTTTGTTTGTTTTAACAAGCCTACTTAATTTTAACTGGGTATGGTCCCAAACTTGAACCCTAGGTCTAAAAAATTTGAATAAGAAAAATTAGAATCGGAGTTTGGACTGCACAGACTTTTATTTTCTTAGTTAGAAAACGCTTCCAGACTTCTGCCTGCGCTGCATATTTATTCATGAGAAGGTAACAACCCTTTTATGTTAGGTGTTCTGTAAACTTGTGTCAAAGACCCAACGTTATTTTTTATTGAGCTGCAAATAACGTTTGCAGTTTGGAGTCAGGTTTTTTTAATTTACTCAGTGCTGCTGGCGTGCTGATCCCCAGACTGAGTAGGCAAGAGATGGTCTGCGCTGAGAGGAGCACACAGGCTTCCAACAAGGGGAAAAAATGGCCAAAAAATACCCGGCTGCCTTTTTCCTCTCGGCTTCTCAGCCTTCCCGATGGAAATAGACTGTGTGTATGAGGCGCTCTCTTTGCCAGGTAGTTCCTGTAAGGTGAGTATCGTTGTTTGGTGGGGTGGCGGGGGAGCAGGGAGTCTGAAGGACAAGGGACGATGGGCACAAACTGAAGCGTAGGAAGTTCCATCTGAACATGAGGAAGAACCTCTTCCCTCTGAGGGTGATGGAGCACTGGAGCAGGTTGCCCAGGGGGGTTGGGGAGTCTCCGTCTCTGGAGATGTTCAAAACCCGCCTGGACGCGGTCCTGTGCAGCCTGCTGTAGGTGACCCTGCTTTGGCAGGGGAGTTGGACTAGATGACCTACAGAGGTCCCTTCCAACCCCGACCATTCTGTGATTCTGTCATCGTGTGCTTGGTACAGTAGTGAAGAGCAGCTGATAAAAAGGAACCGGTAGCTCCTGAAAGTGCTGAGAGGAATTCTGGTTGTCTGCAAGGGCGTTCGGCAGCACGGGCATCCTTCCCAAGGCGCTCGCCGCGACGAAGCTCTCCTGGTCCTTGGGTTCTGGTGGGAAGAGGGAGCTCACTGACCTTTCCTTTCGGGGAGTTCCTGTGTCATGCTCTAAGCATCTGGAACTCTTCCATAGTCTCAGTCAGGAATGACTGCCTTCCTAAGCAGGTTTTGTAAATACAATGGAATTTGGCTTGAAAACCTCAAAATTCAGACCTGATTTGTAGAAAAAACAAACATTACTCAGGAAAGATAGTAGTTGTTGGCACAAACGAATACAGCTCTTTAGCTGGTTGCAGTTTGCCATATTTTCCGATTTGCTGTGGATTTTTTCCCAATCCGGAGTATACCAGTGAAATTTATGTGGCTGTAGTGCTATCTGTACTAATTCTGCAACGCTAGTTAAGCTTTTCTTTTTTAGCATTATGTTGATGGCATTGATAATGAGGAAGCAGATGAGAGTTTTTAAAACATCAGATTAGAGTAATCGCAATGTAAACATGTAATACACTGGAATAATCAAATGGCTTTCCAGTCTGATGGATTTTTCTTGCTGATAGCATTAACCTTTCTTCCAAATGTAGGTGGAATAGCCTGCTTCCTGTCTTGGTAATATTCTTTTATGGTTTTACATGATCAATTACTTTTTAACTTTCTTACTCAGAAGCCAGTAATTTGTGATGTTACTTCTTTAAAGGCTGTCTTTGATCTCTTTTTCCAAGATCGGTTGATGCTATATTTTGTACTGTCTTTTTAGGTAATAGGTTTTTGTAAAAGACAGTTGGAAAAATTTTGCTGGTTTCCTGTTTATCACTTGCACTGTGGTTGCCTGGAAATTAGATGGATACTATGGGCTTGTATAATTCTGGAATTTTATCCTCGGCTTTCTGTCGTATGATGTAGTCTCATGTTCAGATACTAAAGAGAGGAAAATAATTTCAAGCTTTTTAACATCACCTCCCTCTTCACTGAGAGGAGAAAGGGCAAAATCTTCTGCACACATAGAAGTGAATGGAGAATTTTCAGCACACCAAGTTAATTTTTTTCTAATATTTGTTTTTTAATCCTCGGTGAATGCCTGATTCAGAGTTTAGTGATGGGGAAAAACTTCTATGTGTCTTATTAAAGATAAATTCTGTTTCTGTTGCTGGGAAGGAGGTGTTCAGTAGCTTGTTAAAAACTGACATTTCCTCTGCCACGTAGATTTGGTTGGTTCGTTTAATAGAGGACTTAAGTGAATTTTTATGCACTGGGATTCTCCCCAACGTTGAAGATGATTTTGTTCAATTGGATTTTTAAACATTTGAAAATTGGAGTAAGAAAAGCGTCATTGTTTAGGGTCCTTAACACTTAGGGATTTTAAGAACAGGAACAACTCGTAGCGTTCCTTATTAAATTTAATTAACTGCTACTTGTGGGCAGTATGGCTGAGTTATTGTTGCAGTGAGACCATAAGTTCTGAAATTTAGAGTTTTGTATGTTCAGACCTCAGTTAGAGCTTTGCCTAAGAGTAGTTTGATTATTTAATTTTTAAAAAATTTAAAAATTTAAAAAAGCATCTCACTCAAGGATTTTTAAATGCTTTTGGTGTTTCCATGGCTAAATCTTTGGTAAGAATTTAGTCAGATTTACTGGCAGCTAAAAAAATCCTTACTGTTTGGTACCTGCTTAATGGTGAGACACGTGCCATTAATTTGATCTCAGCCTGTTTTCTGTTGCACAGATGTTCACATTAGAAAATCATTATTGTCTACCAGTAATCAGCGCTCCTAACAGAAAAGCCAATATAGGAGTGGGGAACTAAATGGGTGTCTGAAGTCTCATCTTTTGCTAGAGACAGTCTTTCCAAATGAGCAATAAAGGGGACTGTGTGGGGAAATGCATCTTTGGTGCATCTGAGATGTCTGTTCTCCAGCTAAAGGGAATACTTCAGCCTGACCGTTCACTCACTCAGCACCGAGCCTTTATGCATTGAATAATTATTTTTAATGAACAGCACGGGGAGTTAAATCGTTATGACTTAGTTATTTCTCAAGTGAGCTGGAAGTCTGTTTCCATAGTGAATGTGAACTAGCAATTTGTGATAGGAGTTTGAAGTAATGTCGTTGTGCAAACGTGTATTATGGTCAGATGAAATCCGACCAAACTTTATAGAAAGATTTGCACTTGCTTATGAGAAAATAGAGCTAAGGAGTTCATTCTGATCTTTGGCTGAAAACTGAAGTGAATGTACACAGTGGCTACACAAAGTATTAGTATATGTATGTATGCGTGCGTTCTTTTTTTTCAAGTGAAACTTGGAAGAATGTATAAAATGGAAGATTTACTGATTATCTCGAGCTCTGTCATTGTTGTATAAGGCAGAATGCTCTTGGGTTTACTTACAAAAGGGTGAAATGAATATGGCTCCCCCAGGTAAAATTCTGGTCAGAGTGAGGTTATTAGCAAAACTCCCATTGAATGAGGTGGGGACAGAATTTCACTGAAACACAGGACACTTGAAATCCAGTGCAAGGTTAAAAAAATAAACCAGAAACATAACTCATATTTGAAAACAGTATGTGTGTTTTGCATAAACTTCATATTCTTATTAAAATAAAATGTTTTTATTTTTCTTTACACTACGTCGCATTCTCTTCAGGCAGTATTACTAAGTTAAATCAGGGCAAGTTTGTTTATAGGAGTTAATTATTCACGGTGTTCGTAAAAACAATTCATAACGCACTAATAGACACCCCTTTGGTTTGACAACCTCTCTGTGTCCATTTACGTGTCCTTTGACAGGATAAAATAGGTCTTTGACACAGAGTATTAAAAGTGTTAACCCTGAACAGATGAGATGTTCATGTTATTCTCATTCAAGTAACTGAATTTTGAAATACAAGAGCCTTTCTTGTTTTCAGTTTCAAAGCGACTCAACAACATGCCTTTTTATTTTTAATTTGTGCTGTATGGTGACTCATAAAAAGACGTTTAAAACCAAGGTGGAGATGCTGTCTCCGTTGTTCTCTTGTTCTGATGGAGGGAGAGCTGTCAGCTCTCGCACTGTGTATAAACAGGGTTGTCTGAGGGAGGACGGAGCCGTGGGCCATGCCGTGCCCAGCCGGGGTGGAAGGACTGGTGTGGTTGTAACACCTGCTCGGCACCCGAGGGGAAAGGAGCTGCTTTCCCGAAAGTGGTCCCGCAGGTCCCTGGACCAGACCTGCAGAGAGAGCTGCGGGAGCCCGTGAGGAGGAGGAGGAGGAGAAGGGAGCAAACCCCTCTGCACCCTGCGAGCATCGGAGCTGGAGCCACAGCTGAGCGGGGCCTGGGCTCCCCGACCCCTCTGCAGAGCAGAAAGCTGCGGCTGGGGCAGGGGCAGAAAGTCCTCCTGCGTTTTCCCTCCGCTTTATGGCCTCCATGAAAGACTAAAAACAATTTCTCATCCCAGAAGGAGAAACATGAGAGGCTGATGCTTTCTGGGTTGGTTCTTCCATATTTTAATAAGAGACTTTTTTTTTTTTTTTTAATAGCCCAACTTCATTTCTCCTTGCTATGTGGAGAGAGCAGGCTGTGTCTCAGCAGAGAGGAGAATCAAGCTGCCGAAGCTGCCGCTTGATCAGCAAACGAGGATAGAAAGTAATCCTCATTACAGCTACTTTTGCTGTTCACCGCTGGTTGGGGAAGTAGCTCTTACTGGGGATTGTCCTGTAGTTTTTTGATAAAAAGCAGTTTCCTTGGTAGTATTGTAGCTATTTTAGCAGATGTCTGTTGCAGACCATTTTGGCTTGGTTCTTATTCTCCTTTCTTGCTTCACCTTCATCTCTGCGACTCGTTTCTTTCATAATTGATCTAAACAGCTTTCCACAAACCCTGAGAGATCATACCCTTCAAAGCTGAACTGTATTTCTTAACTCTCATATTCCTCCTAGAGAGCTGTCAGGAGGTGGTTTTGGAGAGAAGATTGCTTGTATCACCTCAGCACGTATTTTTACTTAAGCATTTTTTCTCTAGGCAATTTCAGATGGTCTCTACTGGATCTTTAGTAACATACATGCTAGTATGGTTTTTTTTAAAGTTGTTATTTGTAGTTTTTCTGTAATTCGGAGATAGCCAGAGGCTGTACCTCCTGTAAGAAGGATATTTTCATCCTCCTTAAAATCAGGGATCTTGCTCTGTTAACTGCACTTGAGTTAATGTCGTGAGCTTAAACACTAACCTGAAAGCTGTTAATCAGACCTCTGGTTTCAAACCAGGGCATAATTGACAAGTGAAATTTAGGTGGTAGCATTAAGTAGTTAGCAACTGGGTTTAATAGACTCTGCTGTTGTATGTTTGGTTATGAACTTTCCTGGTTGATAAAATTATTTGTTTGAGATTTTTTTGTTTTTATTCCTCACATTTGTAAAGCGTTGCTTAGATATGAACTCTAAAAGCCAGATCAGTCTGTTTGTTAAAAATATGCGTAAGAAGATAGATAGTGAGGATTATCTTTTCTGTGCACTAAATTGGGCCTTGTGTTAGGAGCAAAGAAGGATAGGGAGGCAACTTTTGCATTTCAGCATCCTCCTAACTCGTGTTCCTGGCAGATCACAGAGGTTTAAGAGACACTTTTGCTTCTAGTCCGTGTCCTACTAGCGCTCCCTTCTCCCGGTCTGACTGGAGCGGGCCGTGCAGGAGAAGGCAGAGGATGGCTGTGCGTGATGGGTTTTGGTCGGTGACGCGGGCACACCTGTTCCTCGGGTGAAGCTCTGCCTGCGATAGCAGAGCTCTCTATGGCTAACCCCACAAGAAGGCAGAACAGTATTTGCCCTTTCTTTTGACAAGCTGGAGAGGATCCTGTTTCCCTCACGGTTTCTAAATAGGCTAAATTTGCATGCTGCAATTTTTACATTTGTTGCCATTTGCTAGTGGGATGTGCAGTAGTTTTGTTGTCATGCAGGCATGATGGGACCGTGACAACGTACATGTCTGCCCTCGCCTTGCAAGCAGGCAGAAACTGTCAAGCGTGCGTTTTTTCCTGCTCCTGTGCTGTGGCAGTGGAAGATGCGGTACCTGCACAGTGGTTGGTAACTGTGGTCTTCTTGGTAATGGCTGCTGGAAGTGCTCAAGGAATAGTCCTGAAGTTGTTTGCAAGCCTCATCCAAGATGTTAGTCATTGGGAGCAAAGAACTACCCTCTCCCCATGTTAAATTAGTTTTAAAAATTCTTTTGCATAATCTCATAGCACATTACATTAGTGTTACAGTACGTTAGTGTTGTTCCTTGTGTGTTGTTTCTTCTGGGAAACGTCTTTGAGAAAGCCTCCTCTGAGATTTGGAGATCTTCTTGGATGTCCAGTGACAGGAGCAGGCTTTTAAACTGGGAGATTTCAAATCTTTCACATACACATTGTACACAAACAAGGAAATGCGGCAGATTTAATTGTAAACAGCTCGTGGACCCTGTGTGTGTGTTTGGATGGGTTGTGCGTGTTCGTGTAAGAATAATGTCTTGGTAACTACCTAGCTTACTATTTAAGGGTTTACGATCATATTCTTGGCGTTCATTTTCCTGTGTTATTAATGGAAGTTTTAGCTATTAGAGAAGATATTTCATGTAGAGGTTTTCCATGGAAGCTGTGTTAAACTTCGTGCTTCTGAAAGTGAGAAGCGAATGTGTGTGAACTATACACATGCACAAAAGCTTGTAAAATAAATGTGTGTAATCTAGCTACTGCTCTTTATTAAATCTTTGCTATTGTATGATTGTTTTCAGCTGCCTGTCACTTCACATGTCTTTAACTTTTGGACTGCAGTTCTCCATGTTGGCTGCCTGCATTCCAGTATGTGTTATTTTAGCCAAAATGGCTCCACAGTTTCCAATAATGGGATTAATAAAAAGCATATTTTGCATTTGTGAAAAATAAATACTCTGGCGAACTTTGCTTGAGAAGCTTATGGTCATCCCTTATTTAGAAATTTGGCGGACATGTGGGTTTTGCTTCTTGACTTTCTATGGCTACCAACAAATACTAGTAAAATGTTGCTTGTCTCGCCTAGCGTAGCCACATTGAACTGGTGTAATGAAGAACCCCGTTAAAAGCCCCCGAGGAGGTCCATGGTTCTCCTGTCAGCGCAGGCTCTGAGCAGAGTTGTTAACCAGGATTGAGGCCATATGCTGAGGGCAAGGAGGCAAAGCAGTATCAGACATACGTATTTCATTTCTGAAGGCCTTTGTGTCCTGGGCTGTGAGGAAAAACACAAATTCTGTAAAATAAATGCTGTGCTGGCGAGTCTTGGGAAGACAAGGTGCATATGGACAGGTTTGAGGNGCTTCTCGGCTGCTGTGCTCCGGGAACAGCGGGACTTGGGTTGTCTTGAATTCTGCTGCAAAACCTGTCAGTTTGATTAGCTTAGTGCATGTTCCGAAATAGACTGGGAATGACACGACCATTTTTAGGGACTTGATTTGAAAATCTTAATAATGTTCTCGGTACTGTGTCTTCAAGAGTATAATCAGAGAAAGAAGCATTTCATCACGCTTTTATCAACACGAGGCTTACATGACTCCACTGTTTGAGGGTATCAGAGCCCATGGAGAAATTATGGAAGTCTTGTCACACTCAAACTAGGAAGACCACCTGTTTATTGTTTGTTTCTATTTCTTGATTGTCTGTGCATTATTGTTAGTTGCATTTTGGAAAAGTTAGAGTGATTTCTTAATTTTGTGAAATCAACTAACTGCATTATCTTGAATACGTGGTGATCTGGATAGGAATAGAGGAAAAAATGCTTTGCATTTACATATCTCTAAAACGATCTTAGATTTTCTAGCTGTATTGTATAGGGTTTTTTACACTTAAAAATGAGTTAATATTCTGGCGACTAAATGGATAATATTAATTCCACATAACCATATTTAAGCAATCATTTATTTGCTTATGTAGTTGGTTTTTAAAACTAGTTGAGCAAACAATTTCTGTTGAAATAAGTTCTATGAATAAATGTAAGTTTGAATAATGCTTTTCACCATTTAAAAAAAAAGTGTTATTTGGCTTTGATGGTCCAGCAAACCCGCATGTGCTTCCAACCCCTTCTTGTACTCCTTTTGGGAAAAACTCAACATGGCTAAGAAGTTGGGATGCAGCACAATTTATGTACTTGAAAAAAAAAACACATGGAAGAGCGATGCTAGTCAGTATTTGTTAACAAAGTGAAGCATGATTTCAAAAACACTTCATGTTCTTGATTTTCTTGAAGTGGTTTGTTTACAAATTTAGCCCCAGATCTGACAGCTGGGCATCCTACGTGAATACACCAGAAATGTACAACATCATACTTCAGCAAAATGCAGGTAAATGCATTGTAGCGTTGCTTCTGAAACACTGTCGTCATTGTTTGAGGGTTTAACCAGGTGCCTTGGGATGTGTGTTACGGGTTGTGCTCCGCATCTGGGTGGACATCTTTGGGGCAGGCCCCAGAAACATCAGGTCTCCACTGATGGCACCGCTGTGGATCCTTCCTGGTGTGAGCTGCGTGGAGTTTGGTGAGGGACCATGTCTCAGCCGCGTTGCCCACCTGGGCATTGGTGCCCAGATAAGGCTCACTGGCACAGCTAGCCTCCACCGGCCTCGGGAAGGTTGGTGTGTGGCCTCCAGGCAACGTAGTGCCTCGGGGACTAAAATCAGACATCCCAGTTATGGACCTGTATACTGGTATGGCTAAGTTAGTGCACCCTGAGGGACGTGACGGCCCTGGTGGAAGCTGCCAGCATCGCTCTGGCCTCCGCTGCCTGTCTGCATTTCTGCACATCCGCCTTCAAACCCCTCAAGGAACTCAATCCAGATCATGTTCAGCAAGGTACTGGGTGAAGACTAATGTAAGCAGTAAAGCGTTAAAGTAGCCAGAGTAGGGTGTGAAACACTGGAGTTTGTTTAAAGCTCACCCAGGAGATGCAAAGCTCCCTTGTTTGTCGGCTGACGCTTCCAGTATTGTTTGCTTAATTTCTAGCAGCAGTCCTCAGGCTTCAGAGGCCCCTGATTTTAGTGAGAGAAATAGGAGCAGTGTCAAGCCCATGATGCCTGGTGGCTTCAGAGAAGGATTTTTCAGCAGTGTTATTAATAATGGGCTCTTAAAGCACTGTGGAAAATTAAATAACAGCAGCCCTATGCAAGACACCTTGAGAACCACCACCTTTGTCATTCACTCGAAAAATCAAGTCTTGGTGTAAGGAATTTTTCTGGGGAGAAAACCAAACTGACTGCAATGAGCTGATGCAGGCAGTACCGTAATAATGATAAACTTTATAAAGCAAAGTGTCTCTTATTAATGTGCTGCAAAGCACTCCAGAGATTCTCAGTTCTCAAATTAAGCTATAAAAGATAATAGAAGAACTTATAAAGTTTCTGCACAGTGAATGATTTCATGGCAATGGCTTTGTTTGTTTTAATGATGTGAGCAGAGGGCACGTGCCCGACATCTTCAGCATTCCGAAAGGGAAGAAATAGGTGCAGCAGTTACATTTTACAGTTTCACTGACATAATATGGGTGCTTTTCTGGTAGCTGTATCATGGTGTACTCTGTAAGTAAGTTTTGAAGTTAAAAACTTCAATAAAGAAACAGATTTGGAAGTTTACTGCTGCTTTGATTCAGCTGGTTGCAGGATAAGTTTTGGATAATATTTGAGAGCCATGACTTTTTAGGGGCATCCATAATCTTAATGTCCTTCTTTTGCAGCTTTTGTAAGTGATGGTGTTTTGCTAACAAGCTCATCTGAGGAGTCAAGAACTGGTTGGAAATAGAGACACAGTGACCTCCCTCCATCCCATATGACCTTTTTGCCTTCCCAAAAGCATGTATGAGCAAATGTTTTTTGACCGTGTCTGTGGCCGAAGGACACCTTGCGCTGTCCCCACCTGGCCATCCAGCCTTAACTCCCAGGTCCATGCTTTCCTAAAGGGTGGGGGCTTAACAGAGAAGTACCAAATTTTTCATCCAGATAACTGGAACAACAGAGAAAAGTCGAAATTTCTGAAGTACCACTGATGTATTTTGGTTCGAATGCTACGTGTTTAGTTCCTGATACTTTTGTAGGTCTCCTCCTTTGCATTTACTTTCATGATAAAATTGGCTTACTAATCTCAGCAAAACTATCCAGAGGAGGACTGCGTTGTATTGTTGTGAGGTGAATTTCTTTAATTAGTTTTCTGTTTTAAGCAGAAAAATGTCTTTGTTAATGTCATAAAGTGCTCTAAAAGAGCATATGTTACAGGCACAGTGTGTGTACAGGGCTTTGTGCAAAGATAGGTGCACACAAGTGTGTACACAAATACACAGACAATTTTCAGAGACACTTTTGCCTGTATAGCTCTTACAGTCTTGAGAAGCTGTTGCATGTTGCTGTCATATAAAGAGGCTGCAAGGAATCTCCTCTCTGAACTGGGAGAAGGAATGTAGTTTCGTTCGTTAAGAGGCAGAAAATCACTTTTTTTTCTTTTTCTTGAAGTCACCAGTTGCCAGTGTGTTCATGGGCTTTAAAGAAAGATTTTTCCAAGTAGAAAGTACTTATGGTCTTGCTTGCTTTTTTAATTTAGCAGATTTGTCTGTTTTTTGAAGGAAGGATTAAAATAAAATGAGGAAACGAGATCTCTTTCTCCCTTACAGGGGTAGAAGTTTATTCCAGCTGTGAGCGCTACTAACTTTCCTGTAAAATGCTCATGCGTTGCCCAACCACTCTCAAGTGTTTCAATTAAAATTTGGCATTGTCAGTTCAGATTTGTTGAAAGTGCAGTTTGGTGGTTTAGATTATGCAGCTGAGTATGGAAGGCAAAGCATACATGTGCGGAAAAGGCATGTAGTTGGAAACTGGAGTTGAACTGCACGAAGTTTTTGCCAGTGCCGCTTTTAAGTTTGTGCTGTTTTAGTAGTTTCCCAAAGTGACAGCGTTACCAAAAGAAAACAACCCTCTGAGCTGGCATTTTTGATGTTTGCTTCTGGCTAAATTTGGTTTGGTTATTTGTTAAAAATCCACGTAGTTCTGTCTGCAAATGCAGATTTGATTATCTTTTTTTCCTTGTCTCCTCTGTATGTGTTTAATAAAAAGGCCTAGAGCCTTTCCTGAACTCTAAAATAAATGTAAAGCTTCAGTCTTGCCGTGAAGTCTCAATGGATAGAAAATGGGTTCTGTTTTGATGTATTTCAGTGTATAACACGACGTAACAGGAGCAAAACCTTTAACATTTTGTTGATAATTGAGTTTTAAAGTTGTGAAGATAAACATGCTTGAAAATGGCCCATTACAAATCCATAATGTGTACTGAATTAACATGCCAGGGTTGGTAGGTTTGATTTTGGTTCTGTCATCATGCTAGGGAACGGATTTTGTCCGTTATTTTGGTTGTTTTTTCTTGCGCGTCGTTTAAAAATGAACACCAACGAACCCAAAACCACAAGAGTTAAGCTAGAAGAGGCGAGAGAAGTCAGAAAAATGCCTAGGTATGTCAGGATTGATCTTGCTAGCTTATGCATATACTGGCTAGCAACTTACTCCTTCCCAAAAATCGGACTCTGAAGAGAACAAGTAATTCTTCTGTAGAAAGGTTTCTCTGGGTGTTGTCCCCTCGGTGATGGTGGCACTTGCTGTTTGTCTCCTGTTCTGGAGGAGAGGCGGGCAGGGTAGCGACCCCCGGGGCGTGGGGTCTGTATCACTTTGAGCTGGAGGTGAGCTAACCTCGTCACCCATTGCCGGGTGGGAGACTCTGGTTGCAGGTCCTGGGGTGACCGTCCTCCTGCAGAAAGGTTCTCAGACACCTTCGTGGCCCCTTGGGTCGGCGGGGCGAGGAAACGCTGCATACCCTTACAGAACCTCAGCGCCGTTTGGGGGGTCAGCACACAGCCCCACGTATTGTACAGTTAAAAAGAATGCAGGGCGGGGATACTTAGCTTGATGGTAATTAGCTTGAACAGTGTACTGAAGTATTTGGCACATTATGAAGTGTTTTAAAATGAAGGTTTCAGTTTGTTTCTGAGAAATTTTGTAGTTAACCCAGTTTCAGCTCTTGATGCATGAGTGACTGGGTAACATATGATGAACTGCGTTATATAAGATGCTCAAATTGTTGATCCAGAATTCTAGCTATTTAACTCTTCTGGGATTTTAGTGTTTCTGGTTTTATTTTTGTCCTGTTTTCTCTTTTCAGTATTTGAAGTGTTGATATGAAGCCCTTTTCTGCCAGCACTGTTAGCAGAAAGAATTCATGTACACCCATGTGCCTGTTCCTTGGGCATAGGAATGGGTTGCACTGTCAGGAGCTTTTAACTATGTGGTATAGATTAATAGAGGTGGGATTTTTTCCTGCTTTCTCCTCTGTTCCCTCTAAACAGGTTTGTGTCTTGCAGCAGGATATAGTGGAATACCAGCATCATTGGTTCCAGCTGCCTCCTCAACAGAAAAACTGTATTTTATTTAGATGAGCCATGCTGTCTCTTGACTGTTCCGAGAGGAAGAAAGTCTCTCCCCTTCCGTGCATCTTTCCCACCCAGATGTTTCATTCTTTGTTGTGCTTTATTAATAAGTCCAACGTTTTCTTAGCTGTAGGGCTGCAACGCAGAAAGCAGATGCTCCTATTAGAAAACGTTCCATGATATTGGCAGCTTAATTATCAAAGGCATAAAGTCAGAGTCTCATTACATTTTCCCCTTCTTTAAAAAGAAAAAAAAAAAAAACGGCAAAAGTA
>Ga0065711_1005720_pt1 | contig 30276 bp, 10 predicted proteins | sample Hoacrofraction12_FD_59098 | JGI IMG/M metagenome (GOLD analysis project Ga0065711, IMG submission 59098) | Hoatzin crop microbial communities from Cojedes, Venezuela - Epithelial fraction 12 v2 (version 2) | ecosystem: Host-associated > Birds > Digestive system > Esophagus > Crop | place...
TTTCTGAGCTTCTCCCACTAGAATTGCTGTAGACAGGGCCATGCAGCGTTGGCCAGCTGCTCCAAAAGCAGCTCCAACCAGCTGGTTCAAGGTGTTCTCTTTATTGGCGTCAGGCATCACCACACCATGGTTCTTGGCTCCCATGTTGGCCTGGACTCTCTTGCCATTCCGGGACCCTCTCTCATAGATGTACTTGCCAGCTGGATTAGATCCCACAAAGCTGATTGCTCTGATATCCGGATGGTCACAAATGAAATTCACAGCTTCATGCTGTCCATGGATGATATTCAGGGTCCCATCGGGGGCACCAGCATCCTGAAACAGCTTGGCAAGGAACATGAGTGCTCCTGGTACACGCTCAGAGGGTTTCGTCAAGAAGGTGTTTCCACAAACCATAGCCATGGGGAACATCCAAGGAGGAATCATGGCTGGGAAATTGAAGGGTGCAATCCCAGCACACACACCAAGAGGCAGACGGTAGGTGTAAGTGTCCATGTCTTTAGTGATGGAGGGCATGGTCTCTCCCAGTATGAGGGATGTCACGCTGCAAGCATGTTCAAACACCTGGAGGCCTCGGAACACATCTCCCTCAGCATCAGCCAGGGTCTTCCCTTGCTCAAAGGTGATGAGTTTTGAAATTTCTTTCAGATGGCCTTTGATGAGTTGCTGATAACGCAGGAAGATTTGCTGGCGACTCGAAACAGATATTTCTGACCAGTTCCATAAAGCCTTTTTGCAAGAAGCCACAGCTGCTTCCATCTCACTGGCTGTGGCTTTTGGTACACGGCCGACCACTTCATTTGTGGCCGGGTTGTGGATATCAATCCATTCAGTAGTTTTGGACTCAACAAACTTCCCATCAATGAAGAGTTTGGTTGTCGGCACGGAGGAGGAGGAGGAGGCAGCGGCTGAGGTGATCCAGGGGGCACCGGCTCTCCGCGGCAGCCTCAGCGCCACGCGCCGCCGCCTGCCTCAGGCGCCGCACGCCACCACTGCCGCCATCCCGGCTGAGGGTCGCTGCACCCAAACTTTCTGAAAACTGCTAAACTTTCTTCAGTTGATCAAGCCTTTCCTGTATTGGGGGGCCCAAAACTGGTCACATTGTCTAGATGTGGTCTAATGTGAGCCAAGCCCAGGGGCATAATCACTTCACACAGTCTGCTGGCTCTGCCATGGTTCATATGGCTCAGGATCCTCTTGGAATTTTTTGCTGCCAGGGCACACTGCAGGCTCTTGTCCAGCTTCCCGTGTGCCAAGACCCCCAGGTTCTTTTTGGCAGAGCTGCTTCTCAGCCAGGCAGCCTCCAGCCTGTGTTGTTTGTTGCAAGGGGTTCTCCCTTCCCAGCTGCCAGACTTTGCATTTGTGGGTTTTGGTTTTTTTTCAATTTCATAAGGTTACTTACTGTTCTTTATGCCATCACTGAATACTCTTTGCATAGACTTGATACTTTCAGGAAGGAAGAACTCTCTTTTGTCTTCCTGACCACCGCCAAGAGTCGGCTATATTTTTCCCTTAGATAAGTATGAGTGACAAACAGAATAGTCTCTTTATTAGGGATGACAACATTCATTGCTTCTGTTTTCAAATTTAGGCTAATCCATCAAACTGAAGGTCTTAGAAAGTCCACGTTGCAAGAAAGCTTTAGTTTTTCTGCTTTCTGACTTATGACATCTGAAGAATAGAATAGGTCCTTTCCTCCCACGGATATGTTTCAATTTAGGTAGGAAATGTGACTGGAATGTGTCATACCCATAACAAAGTGATTTCACTAGGAATAATAAATTCGATGAGGAGCTGAAGAGCCACCTGAGCTGCCTTCAGCTTTATGATTTTTTTTTGCTGCAGCTGGAAGCTATCAAGTTGTATGTGGGTTGTGACCACTCACCCAACAAACACTAAGCTCAAAGCCATCCGGAAGCTTACACCCAAAGTGTTTGAGTCAAGGACATGAATCAAAGAACAGTATGTTGTGTTCATAAGCAAAACTTACCTGTTTGCTGCCCACATTACCTTCAAGCTGATATTCCAATGAATTCTTAGTACTTCAACTGCCTACGATAATAGCCTTTTCTTGGCATGCATACAAAAACTTCACATTCATTAACTCAGTGCAGCTAAGTGAATCAGTTCTTGAAAAGGTAGCCCCATTTACCTATCCAGTGCTGAGACTTTTTTTCATTGGTATGATCTTTCCTTGCTTATTTTTTCCTTTGCTTTCTTATTTAAAACCACTGCTGGTGGAAGGAGACTTAGTGTTAGCCTTGTATCTAGCAATAGCAACATTCTTTTATTCTTAATAAGATTATAGTGTTAAGATAACAAAATGGTTTGGTTAAAGTGGCTGGCCTGTCTCAGGAAGAAAATTATGATGCAGTTTTGGGGGTTGAAGCCAATCTGACAGAGAGCTATTTGCTTCTTGGATCAACAGTGTCTATAGATGTGGTGAACAGGTGTGACTTACTTGAAACATTAAACTGGTAAAACCAGGCACAAACCTAATGAGTACATAACTGTTTACCCAAGAATTCTTCAGACACCTCTGGTGTATCGTTTCGCTTTGTGAAGTTGCATAAATTCACTCATACTGCAAAATGTAATAAGAACATAACGTTTTCAGTCATGATTCCAACTGAGTAATATTTATGCTAAACTGTATAATAAAATCATTGAAGACTTCCGATTACTACTGTAAAGCAGAGTATTTCACTGCAACTGTTGGAGTAATTGCTGGTCAGCATGAATAGAAGTTATGTATCTGTGCTTTAATTATTCCAATGAAATATTTTTTACAAGTATTTAGTACGTTTTTAAAAGTATGAATTTTAAAAAAAATTATTTAGGTAAACATCTACTTTTTCTCTATCCAGACATTTCTCTTTAAAAAAAATGAATGAACCAGTAACATATACTTGTTTTGAAAGCTGAGGTTTTTAAATCATGTTTCCAACTGAGAGGTGCTAATTTCATGCAAAGTAATGAACTGTTATGTATGCTGTAATTTATTACATTGGTTGGGGATAGTGGCTATAACGAACTTTTGAGACAGAAAGCTAAGTTAAAATGGAAAGGAGGTTTTACTGGATTCAGTATTATTATCTCCTTGGAAAGTAATGAATGTGAGAAGAGGATAACGATAGTAGGTGAGAAACTGTATGTTGCTTGACATTAGTTTTTAATTGAGGCCAGATGACACTTGAGCATCTTTTTCTTTCATGTAGTAGCACTGGAAGAGGATATAGAAGTAGAGAGTTGTTTGGAACACAAAGGGGCTCTTCTTCCATAGAAAGAGACCTTCATTTGCAAAACCAAAGAAAACTCGGAAGCTTTTAAATCTGAATACTGAGTTGTAGAAATCAAATATCATTATTCGGAGCCTAACTGGACAACTATTATCAGGTGAAATGTTTTGTGAGACCGCTATTTTGCCATCACTGTCAGACATTTATTTGCTTGAATTTGGCTTGACAATGGAAGTTGTATTCTGATGGTAGATAAGATGCTTTCAAAATCAAAGGGTTCTCAGGAAGTTTATCTCATGGTTTGAAATATTAAATGCCACTAATCCATTTCTGAAATAATGGATGAAGACAATGATAGCTGGGTGATCAGTTATATTGAGGGTTTTTTCAAATTATATATTAGCTAGCTAATAGAAAATGTATATGAGAGAGCAGAGGTGAAGCAGTCACTTGTCAAAAGATTGATTTCTACTACAGTAGTTCAAAATCTGAAAATATGGCTGGAGAATGTGTCAGGTACATCCATTTTGTGCAGAACAACTTCATTTTTGGAAAAGCATGATTCCTGTTTTATACAGCCTTTCAGTGGCAGAACAAGGGGGAAGGGAACAACAAAGGAGAAAAAAAAAGCAAGAAAAGCCATGCGTATCTAGAGATTACCTTTTCTAAACTTTACAGTTAAATACAAAACCACCTGGGTAACCACAGCCAATTAACAAACTTAAAAATAAATATGCTAGATTTTGAAGGACTATGGTTTTTTTAACAATAAATTCACTTTCATGCCTTGCAAAACACTGCGCATATTAATAGAACTCCCTAGGGAAAGTGTTACAGAAAGTTCTAAATGTGTTTGTCTTTAGGCCTTAAAGCCATGTTTTTTCACATTTCGCTGGCATAATCTAGAGACATCAAAATTTATCACCTGTTTTTAATCTGTATTAGATTATATTGTTATATGCTAAAGAAGCAGTACAATCTGTCACTTAAGATTGACATTGTTGCCTGTGGAAATAATGGCTTTTATTCTTTCAGTCCATGGCACTGGTTAGTTGCATGAAATCTCACAGAAACAGAGAAAACTAGCTGACATTAAGGAAGATCTATGTTTGTCCTAACATGACATCTATGCCAAAACTTTCCCTTTAATTATTTTTTAAAGAAAAGTTGTGGTCTTTGTTCTCACCAGTAAGCCAGCTCCTGAGCAAGCCATCTCTATTAACATTTACCAATTTTGGTCCATGTGGTTCTAAGTCACTGTTTCACTTAAGTTCAACTTGAGTTATCTCAGTGAAGAAGGCAGTCATAGAATCTTTTTTAAACTACACGTTAAATAGTTGATTATGTTTCTAGAAGGAATTGCAATGTAAATGTGAGAAAGTATGTCTGTAATCATGCAGAGATAGGTACTAATACTTCATTTACCCACCTAATTTAGAACGCTGGAATTAAGCCTTTGGTTTAGCAGCCTGTCTCCGTTGAACAGGTATGTGGAGTTTAGGTCTGCTTCTGTTGAGTTCAGTATCAAAATATACATTGACTTTTATTGTATAGGATCATGTCCTTATGTATCATTGCAAGAGTAGTTGATTTATATTTGTTGATCACAGTATGCTTTGGTATGTATTTATTAAATTTCCTCTTCCAAGTGTATGCAAGATGGTACATTATTGTATGGCATATTTGCATACTATTTTTCCATGGGTTTTGTGCTTTTTCATTCAACAGGGTGGACCTGCTTAAATGCATGAATCAGGGTTGTGTGCTAGAATGTGTCTGATACGGTCTAAGCACTATTGGTTGCAGATATTGTAAGTTTTATAGTAGATCAAAGAGAAGAGAAAAGAAGGAGGATGATGTCAGAGGCTGATTTGAGAGGCTGCCCTACTGAACTGGTTTTTGGTTTTGTCCATTCAATAGAGCATCTGCATTCTGCAATTTAAGTCACTTGGACTAGACAAGAGGAGGGATTACTAGTGGTGTGTACTTCAGGTTTGTTCACCAAGCTTGAGTTATGATTTTCAGAAGTTCCATCCGAATGAGGTTACTTACCTTTCAGTGCTAAGACAATTTTCTCTCTTTTAATTCTTCTATAAATGAGGGGTAATAACTCAGTATCATCTTACAATGTATACAGATTAATCCATTATTTTTTTGCAAAGTGCTGAAGTAATACAAGGATGAGAGACATGGAAAAGTTCATCGAGCATTAATCATTCTGTCTTTAAGCTAATGATTGAATAGCATGCAATAAATATTCTGACATGTTAACACATGTTATAAAGAACAATAAGGGTTAAACAAAATAATACCTACTGGGTGCTTAATTGACCAGCACTCATTCTCAGCAATAACTGAGGCTGGAGTTCTTTTGGAAAAACAGTTGTGATCGTGTAATGAAAGATAATCACAACTCACACACAAGGGAATGGATTATGTTTGCAGAGATACCAAATGCTAGAACCAAGATTATTTCTGCACCTATAGCATCTGGTCCTATGAGAAAGCAAATTAGACTAAATAGACCCTTGATCTTGCGCAAGGACTTTCTTATATTCTTATGAAATATTTTCAGTCAACAGATGTGGAATTCTTCCTCCCAAGTGAAAAGAGATAATTTTTACATGGAGCATCTGCCAGTCATTTAAGCATCCAGGCCGACAGAATGCACATGAAAAGGAAGTCTCAGGAAGTATGACTTCTGGGATTGTAATGATAGATCTTAGACCCATCCTTCAAGACATCTTCTCAAGATCAGGGTTATCCAGAAATTGATCTCTTGCTCAGACAGCAAGAAAAAGTACTGAGTCTTTTAATGCCTAGGAAGATTTACATCAGGCTCACAATCAGACCTCCTCTTATCTTAGGGTCAAGGTAACTTACAAGTTGTCTCACATCTGTCTGCGATTTTACAGTGTTGCACATGATGAGGTAATGTTCTTCAAAGTTGATTCTTTTGCCGCCAGGCCGAAATACTGTTGGACTGAGACTTCTTTCATGCCAGAAAGAACTCATAGGACTCAGCCACTTTTGCTCTTGGACTTACTTTCTCATACCAGTGGAATATGCAGACCCTTCTTATCCCAGCTCTTCGGAATGATTAGCTGCACTGTAAACAAAGGATTTGCAACCAGGCACTATTTTCTATTCCATTTTAATGTGACTATGTCCTTAGAATATGCAATTTAGGTTTTAATTAGTTATTGACAGTAGCCATTGCAGTTAGGTAATTCAATGAAGAAAAAGGAAAACAAATTACTTGCGACTAATCTATGTTCCATTTCAGCACTCTGAAAATGAAGGGTTGCCAGGAGAGCAGGAGGGAGGAGGAAGGAGAAACACTGGTTTGAATACACACTATTTTTCCCCCAAATGTCAGTAACAGCTTATTTGAATTTATTGTCTAGATTTCCAGGGCATTAAAAGTTTTTGCACTTGCTGAAAGTACTGTGGTTATTGATGAAAGATTTTCCAGAAGATGTTCCTGTATATACAGCTAGATGCGGAAAGGAGATGGAAGCTACAGGCTGCAAGTATGTAATAGAAAAACACTCAGTCCAGAAGCTTATTGGAATCTCTCCTTTTTTCCTCAGGAATAATATCATGGTGAACGTCATATTGTAGCATTGATGTGACACTGCTGTCTTATAAAATATGGTTTTATTTTTAGTACCCTCTGAGAGACTGAGAAGCGAACTGTGTGATCCTCACTATAAAAAGTTACAGATTTTTAAAAACTCTCTTCCGTAAACATGCTATGAGAAATAACCTCCTGAAGCCCACTGGTATTGTATGTACTGACAAGGCAGCTTTAGTCAATATTTTCTTAAAACTTTGTGATGGAAACTGCCTTTTCACAGCCTTTGTAAAGAAAGGCAGATAGAAAATGAAGTAGGCACCTGTAAGATTGTCAGAGGAAAAGGGAATTGGCCTAAACAGTTAAACTTTGGTAAAGGAAGACATCCACAAGGCATCACCGATATGATGCTAGGATCTGTTAGGGAAATATCCTACCAAAAATATTTTGTTTTATTTATATTGACTTATAATCAGCCTACAGAAACAACTGCCTTTCTAAAATGTTCACTGCATTCCAACATAGCATGCAAGTCCAGAGTTAAGTACAGAACCAGTGGGCCATGCAAGTCAACAGAGCTGAAGACCTGCTTGATGTGATATGCACTGATTAAAATGTGATGTAGAGTCTGCCAAGGTAATAGAATATTTTATTCACAGTTTGGTACTCTGAGCTCTTTTATTTTTAAAGCTCTAATAGAAATCGTAAGTTTTGTTTGGTTTTGATAATTTTTTTTTAAGGGAAAATTAAAACCTTTTTAGCAGACTGCAGGTCTCAAGGTTGGAAAATACCTTGGAATATGGTCAGTTTTACAAACAACATGCAATGTAAACTAGAAAGAAGGTGCTCATATAGTAGAAACTAAAATGTTCACTATTGTATCTGGTGTGAAACAGCAGTTTGCCTCCAGTTGAACACAGAAAACTGTCCTTCAGCTCCTGCATCATTCCTCCCCAGATGAGTATTTTGTTAAGATATTTATCTGCTTTGATCATCGTGCTAGCAGACTTCAATGTTATTGAGACCGAATAACTGCCTGCTGCATAACTCTGGTTTTAGAGTGCTATGATTCCATTGTTTTCAATAGAGCTGTATGATTTAAAACTAATACTAATAGCAATCTGAGTTATCTCCTGTATTTTTTGCTTCCTAATGATACAGAAGGCAGGCCTTTTATTCAGTTCATTTGGTCATGTATTAAGATATAAAATCCTTGGAATAAAAGATGTTCTGGAGGACTGGAATGGTGATTTGTATTTCAGATCTGCTCTGTCGAACAGCAGAAGTTAGAAAAAGTTTCTTCAGCCTCAGACATTTTAATTAGCTCTTGGAGCTGAAGGAATTAGGACTCTCTTTCTACTCAGTAAAAGTTCACCTAGTGGCCTTCTCTGCCATGGTCTCGAGATGAGTTGAATCTCCATATTTTCAAATGTCACGCTTTCAGAACATACTCTCCTCCTCATTATCTACTTCCCCACAATATTTGAACCTTGCATTCTTCAAGTACTCTAGGACCAACTCTCATGCTTCTAGGTACATTATTCCCTTTTTATTCTTTGTAATGACGGTCACTATGACCTTCGATAAAGAGATGGGAGAGTTTTCAGCTCATAAGACTGGTCACCAAGCCTTCTGAAGAGTTTCTCCACACTCTCCCAAACTTCGTTTACAAAGCTGTGTCAAATCCATCATGACACCGTGTATCTGAAGGCAGACTGTTCTTCACACCCACTGAGTCTGCAGGACTCTCTCTTCCACAGGTATAGGCTCTTTAGGAAGTCCCTCAGGCACACAGGCTGCTTTCATTTTAACTGTACAGAGATACTGCAGAAAAATCATACCTTTGAGAATGCTGCTATCTTACTCATGAAGAAATGCCTAGTAGGAGGAAAAAAAAGAGAAATATAAGTATTTTGATTGCTATCTTATCCTACAGGGATCTGAGAAGGCATATGCACATGTTCTGACAAGAGTGTGGATTTGCTAACAGATACCTGTTCACTATGTGAATTTTTTTCTTGTTGCTTTTAATGGGGGTACCTTTTTTTTTGATTTTTTTGTTTGTATGAGTGGAGATCAACTAGGAAAAAATCAATAGAGGAGAGCTAGAGCTTCTTTTCTGTTGGACTTGAGCTTATTACCTGTTAAGTATTATCAACCAGCTAGTGAGGAGGCAGACTGCTGGAATCAAGAGAACTAAGGATACACTCCAAGCCAGAACCTAACTTTCAGAGTGAAAATGCTATTATTGGGAGTATGTGAATATCAAGAAGATATTGCATATGAATGGTAATAATTAAAATGTAAAGTACAGTGAAGAAACCGGTAATATAATTTCTTTCACGGCAACTTGGTGTACTTTGTAATTACTTCTTAAGTTTTGATGTCAGTGATATTTGAGTGTTTTGAGATTATTATTAATAATTGGCCTTAAGTGCCTCCAGTGAACTGTGCAATTTCTAATCTGAATTTATGAAGTATTTAATCAGACTGTGCTGAAAAGTAGTCATGAAAAGAAAAATAGCATGTGCTTCTGATCATCTAGTAAAACTTTTTTCTGCACAGAAGAACAATTTTTGGTAAGATTCACTTAATTATATGATAAAATAGAGAAGAGGCATGTTATGAGCACTGCATTTACATAGTTGTCTCACATTACTGTTTTTACTTGAATTAGCCTTCTGTCACCACCCACTTACCAGTTCCAGAGGTATTTCTGACGGGAGATTTTCTCTGCAATGTGTTCATTAAAATCCAAGAAAGAAGAATGTGTGGGTTTTTTTGTTTATTTTTTTGGTTATTTTTTTAGATGCTGTAATAAAATATCTAGCTGCAGCAAATAGGAAACAATGGACACAGGAACACAGGTGATATTTAAGCCATCTGAAAGTGCAAATGATGAGTACATTTTTCCTATCATGTAGGGTTATTCGCTGGAATGTCTTCAAGTATTCATTTCTAAGGGCTTAGAATGATGTTAAAATTTTCAAGATATATTATGTGACCTGTAAGCGTTAACTCTGGACTGCACTGATGTTCCATGCCTTAGTTTTTCATCATTAAAATAAGGGTAATAATTCTTTCTTTTGCCCTTTTGTTTTCTTTTTAGTATATAGTTTAAATTTTGGGGTCTGTGACCCTCTCCACTGTGTATGCTTGATCAGCAGGGTGGAATCCTTGACTACTACTGTTATACTGATAATAACAACAAAAAATAGCTGTTACATCATCAGCTGTCAGGTTTTCTGTCCAACATTAAGACAGTGATCTTCAATGCATTTTTAATAAAACCCCATAGACATTTTTTCATTACTATTCTGCTCATTCTGAAAATCTGTTTCCTATAGCTACTACTTTCAGGTTTTTATTTGAGTTAAAGCTTAAATTAGCTCACAAGACTTAGTAATTTCTTACATACATCAACCTGCCATTACTCACCTAAGTTTATTTTCTCCTGAATTATTCTAACCCTTCCCCTCACCTAAAACAGAGTAGTGTGTTTGTGCGCTGGCAAACATATGACACTTTCACAGGCGAATATTTAGTGGTGTTAGTTTTCAGAACCATACGAACAAAAGATGCTTAGAGCTCACGTCATAAAGAATATACAAGGATGGGTTTGTCCTCAGCATGGATGCAGTCCTTAGACTGTCAGTTATGAAAGTTCAGACATAGACAGTAATTTCTGATGTAACTTATTACACATTCCTGTTTTCTAGCAGGCAAATAATCAGTGAAATATTTAAAAGTACAGAAAGACTACCTGCATAAAAAGTAAAATGAATGCTAGTAGTGTGAAGTGAAAATGATTTGTCTGTGCTCTTTCACAGTAAAATATGTTTTAAATTTTTTCAGCTGCATTGCTGCAGTGATTTGAAAGCTAGATCATGATTACCAGAGGCATTACGACAAAACTGGAATTAAAGCTCAGCCTACTCAATCTATCTGTATCATAAAGCAGTCAAAAAATGCTGATGGCAGTTAAACTATTGATAGTTTATCAAGTTTTATGGACTAATAGCATGCAGATCACCAGTAATTATGTTAATGATTTGATAGTACTGTTTTTAAGCAAAGACATTGATTAAAGAATATCCATTGAATAATACGTCTGATAGTTCTCTAGAAAATATTTCTTTTTTTTTTTTTTTTTTTAATCTTTTAATTCAGCTGTAGAAAACAACTCCAAAATCTAGGTGACATACTAAGGAATGTATCTGAATGTGATACGCAGTAGGATTTATTTACTGTTTGTTTTCAGTCTTGTTTAAATTTCAGAGGTAAATGTTGAAGCTCTATGTCATATTTTGAGAAGTATCCAGTGATGGCAGTTTTCTAACTTGTTTTTTTCCCTTTACCACCTTTAAAACTATGCTTGCAAGCAAACTGAAGACATCGGATGGTTTTCGTGATTAGCTGATGTGACACTGTCATCCTGTTGAAGCAGACCCTCTACGTTCCAGGGCAGATTGCTGTGCTTTCTGCATTGTGTGCTGCTCAGAGGTGCTCTCTAGCTTTAGGGAAGAGAAGTGCAGAAGCCAAATGAGGGTCTGTGAGGCACAGGTAACTTAAAAGATGTCATAATTTTCAGAAGTGGCTCAAGCGGGAGATCTGCGTTATACATGTATCCTAAACAGGTATGGCCATATGGTGGTGTGAAAACAAAAAAAAATGTGTCATAGCTGTCCTGATAACTACCCTCATGCAAGTACAGCTAAATATGCTAGTTTTTCAATCAACCTGTCAGACAGGTTCCAGTAGAGGCTATGGAATCACTCGCAGTGGACAAAGGATTGGCCTGGTCTGACCCCATAGCTGACACTGCTCTGAGTAGGATGTTGTACTGGAGCACTCCTGAGGACCCTTGCAACTGGAGTTATTCTGTATGATATAGGAGTTATTTTGGGCAAAAAAGATCAAAATCCCACATTTGTGCACATATCCATTCAATTCCACTGGAGTTGTCTTGACGTAGCTGTAGTAGACAAAGAGCAAGTTCCTGTCCAGCTCTTGCCCCATCACACTAAGTGCAAGAATGTCTGCGTGTTTTGTCAGTTGGTTCTTGAAATGCTGAGCAGTTGGGACAAGGAGCACTGACAGCAAAGATTGAAATCCAGCTCTTCCCTCTCCAAGGGAATTCTGAAGACTGTGACAAGGTTTTAGTAATGTGGGATACATGGGATAAATTATTTAAAAAGATTTCCTGAGGGCATGGTTAGGAAGCCAGGTCTCCATCGCTTCTCCATGCTGAACTGTGAGATTAGTCATGTTTATTCCTTTGTTGTCTTTCTAACTTTACTAAATCTTGATAAGTCCATGCAAAATGAACAAGTTTCATTGGAGAACTTGCAATCCACCTGAAAATTGTCTGTAACACAAATATTCTTAGATAACAGATGGAATAGAACCTATGTTTATTCCACACCATATAAACTTAACTTATTAGAAGATGATGATGCTACTACATCAGGGACTGTAATTGAGTTGTGAGGCCTGTTATGGTCATGTCTAACAGATCGTGTAATATTAGACAGAGGACTACCAAGTTTTTGGATCCTAACAGAACTGAGGATGGAAATGATCAGCCATATCACATCAGGCAGGTTGGAGCCTAGCTGAAAACCAAATTTCATTATTAAAACTGCAATATCTAGATTTTTCAGAAACCGTCAGAATAGACCAACCATGAGGCATGTCTTGGTTGATGTCTGAAGTGAGCAGTATATAGGGCTGAATCATTGAAATCCTTTCTTCTGTCTGTCACCTTATGTCTGACAGTTCTGAGTAGAGCATTGTTAAAATACTTATAAGTTGAGCTTTTAATAGTTCATAAGAATCAGTTCTTATCATTTTACTGACATAAGGGAATTTGTTAGTACTTTCAGACCTCACAGCTGTAGTTTTTGATATGGCTAGTACTCCCTTTTTTTTTTTGCTAGGGAGAAATGGTTTGTCATTTTGGTAAACAAACTTTCAGTAACACATAATTAAAATAACCTTAACTACAAACATTTTGCACCATAGGTAATTTGTTTTCTTTCTTCACTGAAAAACAGTCTTTCACAGTCAAATTTAACTTTTTTTAATTTTCTTGTGTCCACTTTAGAGTTAACTTTATTATAAAGATTTTGGTAGTATGTGTTTTTTTCTATTAATAATCCTTTATTAGTGGATGCAGCTTCCAAACATATTAACCTTACACTTCAAGAAACTGTCTTGCTTTGGAACTTCAGAGGAAATAATAATACTAATGACAATAATAAAACTGTCTAGTTAATGCATATACAGTCAAGCACAGGTTTTATCATTTGGAAAGTCATTATCAGTTTGTATAGACCTGTACAGTGTTGGCATGGGCTAATTTTACTCCTGTACTGAAACATGCATGCACCTTGACGTTGAGTGAAAGTATTTTTATGCAGCAGTAGGCTTCCAAAATTAATCTGAATTTAATACAAGGATAAGCATATAGTTCATCAAATCATAGCATATTTATCATGGGCAAAGCTGGCTTGGCTCAGGAAATTGTACTTAATTTATTGGCAATTAACACAAACTTCATTAGAGATTCATGTATTGAGAAAAAAAGAAAATGCAAACATTTTAACCTTTAGAGAAATAACATTCCTCCCCCTTCCCCAGGCTCAGCTTCAGCCAAACACCTTTTCACCCCTCTTCCTACTCTGGTTTCTGCCATGTGTTTTACACCATCGCTCCAAATTGGAAGGGCTGCTGTTAGGCACTGGTAGGCCGAAGCCACCCCTTCTCCAGGCAGAACAAACCCACTTCCTTCAGCTTCTCTCCACAGGGCAAGTCCTCCAGCCCCTGATCATCCTGATGGCCCTCTGCTGAACTTGCTTCAGTTTATCAAATGCTTACAGTTGTGGACTGTAGTGAGGTATAATGCTGAAGCACGTACCAGATCTGCTGAGTTCAACTTTGCTGTTTATTTAAGAATATAAAATAGTTTTCTTTGCCATATTAGCAAATACCTCAGTTTCTGATTAGTAAATATGATGGCATCTTCTCTCAGGAGTGATCTGATGTTTACTGCTTCTCATAGTTAATCTTTTGAGATCAGCCAGGGAGTGTTGCTAGGGCAGAAAGAGCTTTGCATTCCACTCACTGTTCTAATTTCTGGTGCTATACAGTGGAAGCAAAAAGATGAGAAAGAAAGATGTTTTAAGTGAAATTAACTGTTACTGTTCTGAAATAGCTGAGTATTATGAAAATCACCCAGTCTGCTTCCCTCTGATAATAGATATACGTTTTCTCTGTAACTTCCCAAGCTGTGCAATAGGGGTTTTTTTTTGTTTTAAATCCTTGGAGAAAGATAATAAAAAGGGTCAACTTGTAGATATAAATTGCATAAATAACAGACCATTAATGTAAAGCTTCAGTAAATGGCAGTATCAATGAAGGGAAGAGATCCTCTCTTCTCACAATGTGTCCATATTTGAAGTTTGGTGCATTCTACATTTGCATTTAGATTCCTATTGATCATCTCCTGCATAAGTCACAGGTCTGAGAACTGAACCCATGTGACAGAAAATGTCTTAATATTTTTCTTTCTTCTCTGTTATTCACAGCCAGAGGAAGGAAATGAAAAATGAAGTAGAAAATTCAGGCAGACACAAGTAACCAAAAGTCCTGACCCTTCAAAGATAGGGGGTTTTCTACTGACTTCAAAGGATGCCTTTGTAGGACTGATGTTCAGCATGAGACAGAAGTCTCACAATTGTTGGTAATATTCTCTAGGAGATTACCTTGTGCAAATATCTGAAAAGCCTGAACTAACTTATGTGATATTTTGCTATTGGTTTAACTTGAAAGAAGTGAAGCATCATTCTGCAAAACTCATTAGGTGCATAATCCTGTCACTGAGACCTCCAAACACCGCATTTTGGCAATGCATAATGTTAGAAGTCTCTAACTTTCTCTCTTCAAGCTCAGTGGGTTGTTTGGTGTTTGATCACTGTCAGAAACAGAGGTGCCTGAGTCAATGTTGCCAGCTCAGTTGGTACCTGCTGGGATATTTAAACCAGGTTTTTGTCCTTCTTCTTGGATTTTTTAGACCCAACAATAACAATTCTCATGGAACAGTTGGTAGCAAGATGGTTTACTACTTCTTTATAGCCATTCCACTCTACCCAGTATCATGAAAAGTTGCCAGGGACATCTGGTAGAATAGAAGCTGCTGCTTGCAGGAAAGGGCGCAGATAGAATATGAAGGGGTCATCTAGGTTGCTGGAGGTGAGTCCAGGTAGAATTTTGTAAGGGGGTTAGAGTCGAGTACTTGGAAGATATTTTCCATTTTTGTTTATGTTTTGAATTGTTTTTACTACGTTAAGAATATGTTCTTAGGTTGTCTGCATCTGAAACCTGCAAAGGTCATCTTTGTTTTGTTATTTGTAGCGTAAGAGTTGTAAGGACTGGTTGTGGAATGGGCATTAGAAACCAGGAGATAGATGAATTTTCTCAAGCTGTCCTAGATATCTTTCTTGTATTCAAGAAAGCTGAATATTAGAAATCCTCAGTGAAATTTTGCAAAAACAGTGTGATACATGGATTGAGAAGAAACTGAGGATTTCTGTAATTTACAGGAATGCCTTCGAGACCTTACTGAGTTCTTGTAAGCAGGGAAGCACTGCCTGTTTGGATTCTAATTTGCACAGCTAAAGCTGTTTGCCTATAATAACTCAATCGTATTCCCTCACCTTTTATTCCCACCTCAAGCATTGTGTGTTTATATTATACAGTAAAGTGACTGCATGTTGTTTTTTTAGAAGTTTAGGTGTTTCATTCTGTATTGCATTTTTATGCTTTTAGAAGTTTTTTGGCTGTAGTGTGATCTATGGACATGAATCAATGAAATGTAGATAACTCAGGATTGTGTGTGACTTCTGAGTTAACAGAACATGCTTGTGGTTTATTAATGTAATTCACTTAAGGTACTGAAGATCAATTTCTTATGGATTTATTTATGTTGGCGAAGTATTTATCCAGCATTTAATCCAAACAAGTACGATTCTGCCTTCACACCTGCTTAGTGATAGGTGCTTAAGATATTTGGCAGTAAACCTCTGCTAAGCAGTAGCACTGTTAAGCAATAGCTTAAGTTGGTATATTAAATGTAACATAAAAATGTGAACCAAGGAGAGAAGATAGAATAACATATGGAAAAACAACCTGGAAGTGATGGAAGTGTATTTAATAAAAGTTAAATGATGTGATTCTATGATTCTATGATATTTGTACCTTAAGGTATAAAGTCCCGTGGGTCAGGCACATCTCAGAAGTTATATGCGTCAATGGAAAATATTTGAAGGTTGTTTTTCTGATATTAAGGAATGAGACTAGGAAGGCTTTAAACAATGAAAAAGGTCCCTAACTACATACTTATAAGAGCTGCAAAGTTAATATATCCATCTCAGAGCCACTATTTGCTTTTGTTAACTGTTATCTGCGTGCGCCTACTGTCATGCATATCATCTGATGAAGAATGCCATCTTTTCCATCATGCATAAGACTGTATTCAGTCTTATTAAAATATGATCATCATATAGGGCCAGACAGAATTAAATGCTTTCTCTACAGATACTTTTTCCTGGGAAAGGGCTTTCTGTTTAGAAGATGCTAAGATGTCCTATTTCTTCTTGTTCTTCAAATCTGTTTTGAAAAATCTTTCCTACAGATGGCTGTAGGCTACAGATGCCTAAATGGGGGGAGAATTCTTGAAAACCTGGCCATATGAATATGTCATAAAGATTGCAGCAGCTGGAGTCAGTGCACATTTCAGCATTTTGTTGTCAGTTGGTATTTAACTGTCTGTGATCAGACAAAAAGCTATGACTCGTTACTGTTCCATATATCCAAAACGCTGTTGGTGAAAGAGGAAACATTTTCCATGCTTGGGTTTTGGTTAGCTTGGAGAAAAGCAGGTTGTGCTACTCTGGATAATTTCAGTAGTTAAAAAAAAAAAAAAAATCAAGAATTTGTAAATATCCCAGAAAATGAGCTTTGAAGTTTGCAAGGCATAAGTGCCTTCTGAATGTCTTTATGTTTCTGAAGATGTTTCTTAGGGGGAGGAAATGCCTCTAAGAATTTTAATTTCCTTTTATTGCTGTTAATGCAAATAGTCTTTCTCCTCCTCTCTCTTTCTCTGTCTCTTTTTGTCTTGCGTTCTAAAGTCTTACGAAGCAGTGAAGTATGTTTTCTAAAGATTTTTCTGGTGCCACGGATGCCAAGAGAGTCTCTAGGCCATTATCTCAAACAGCTGTGATCAATATATTAATACTTTGTGGGGTCTTTCAAGCATGTGTTACTGAAGTGAATTTATTCCAAATGCAGTCTGATTCATATCGTTGATCTTTGCTCAGGTGATTTGTTCCAAAAGTGAGGATGCAGGTAAAGAAAGATTTTCAGGGTTGGCTTGTTTTTGTGTACCTTTTATTTTTGGGGGTTTTTTTTTGTTTGTTTGTTTTTTTATTTTTTTATTTTCATATTCTTTTACAAAGAAAACATAATTCAAAATCTCCAGAGGAGGAAAATACTAAAAATACTCTTTATAAAATAATTTAACTAAAGATGTTTGCGATTCAGTTATAGCTGTTTAAAAACAAGTAGTCAATCAAAAAAGTTGACTGTGTAGAGGAGGGAAAAAAAGTGTAGTTTTTAAAATAGTATCATATCCCTTTTAGGCATTTAGTTTGGCAAGTGTAGCAGGATGCTATTTTCTTTATCTATTTAAATATATTATATTGAACATCTATTAAATGTAATTAAGATGTAATCAAGCTATCCTGTAGAATTTTAACTTTTATAATTGCATCATGAGCATGACAGTGTTTATGAACTTGACTACATTTTTAAGAGAAAAGGAGTGGAAACCTTGCTTTAATTAATGTAAAATGTAGGACCCTTGCTGTTTAATTTTTAGTAAGACTAAGTCTAACTCATGACTAGTTGTGCATGTAAGAAGAATCCGTAATTTATTGACTTTCTAAATAAGGGTCCCTTTATCTTCCACATCATTAAATAGCAGACTTGATCAGGTGAAGAACTTCTTTCCCAGAGTTGGTTTGACTGATTAACTTCTTTTCAGTGAGCATAGGCAAATGTGTTGAAGACCATGTTAATGTTGAACAATATACAAAGCACGAAGTAAGATGGCAAGTGTGCTTCTCATTATAAGAGTGTAAGAGCTCAAATGGAGAGAAGGAATTATAATGGAACACCAAAGAATGAGAATCTGCTCTCATAATGACAAGTACCAATCTCTCTAGAAGTTCTCTGTAAGGTTCTGATTTTCTCTTTATCTGTAACTTTACACGTAAGTGACTGACTGGATCACTTTTTCAGATGTATGGCTCCAAAAGCATTGTCATTTGTTGTCTAGTGGGACCTTTGGGTTTCATGTTTGGATACTAATGGAAAAAGTGCTGCTAGCAGAAAACAGAGTTTTCCTTTTCGTTTGTTCACTGTAAGAAGCTGCTCATGGGAGGATAAGACAAAAAGAGCTTTCCCCTTCTTTACTTTCTTCAAAGACATGGCAAAATTTCAGACTTTGACATTGTGAGGGATTTCCTAGTATCTACTGCTGTACTGTAAAATTCAGATTGACCTAATGAACATGAGGATGAAGATGTCTCTTCCTCTGTTCTCACTCAATCAGGCTAACTGAATTAACCAGTAAAATTGTTTGTGACAAGCTGTACTGTTCAAGGTAATGTAATAACAGCATGATAGGCTCTGCTGGGGAAATCTGTGTGAGAGGGGAAATCTGTGAGAGAGCGAGCGCATTACTTCAGGGTCAGTGAAGCACTGCACTTCAAACTCTTTGTGATTTATAGTGTTTCTATTGCAATTCCTTTAATATTCAGAAAAGTTAACTGTATTTATCCAGATTTTCATATATTCAGAAGAATTTAGCAACAAACCACAGTATTTTTTACAGACTTTTCGGAAAAGTCAGTAAGTAAACGACATGCGTATGTCTCTTAGTATTTCTCAGTTGCTTGGCACTTGAGAATTTAATGGCAGGAAGAATGAACCCTGTACACAAGAAATGCGGAAATAAAACAGTAAGGAGCCCATTTTTTGGAATTAGTTGCCTCACTGCTGACACCCGGTAATGTGGAGAATGACTGGATTATACAAACACCAGTTCTTGGTAAGGCTGAGAGCTCACAGGAGCAACAGGGGGACAGCTCCTATAAATTTACTCAAATGATGCATGAGTTGTCATAGGTGTCTTGCTACATATTATGACATCAATTCTTCTGTTCTAAAAACTAGGCAAAATAATTATTAAGGTAGCTTCTCTATTTGCTATCTGTATGTAACTGTTGGTGTCTGTTGTCAGTGCTCAGATTTATGTATTAATTAAAAGAATTGCTTTAGAGACCAAATAATTAAGAGATTTTAATTCACATACTGTGAATGCTCACAGTTGTCTTACTGATTTGTTTGTATATATTTGTTCAAACTTACAGAGTATGGCAGTAAAACGGTCTTTTGGTACTATGAGTTTATGCAGTACTCGTAGAGCTTCTGTTTGTTCTGTTAGTAAGTATAATAAATGTTTATTAATAAATAAAATCCCAACATTATTTGTACTTTTAGAGTGTCCTAATGGAATGTATGGGGATTTTTGTCTTTCTACATGTACAGAAAATAAGGCACAAAGAGATAATTTGGGTCTGTTCAGCATCACAGAACAGATCATTAGCAGAGCCATATTGAGTCCTTTTCATTATCATGCAAGTGGGCCAGCTAGGTGAGTAAGTATTGCTGTCATATTCCACAAAGACTTAGTGTATTGACATATCTTGCTTATCCATGCTTATAGAGCAGGACTTCAGTCTGTCAAAACAATCTGTTGCAATTTTGCCATCATCTTGTAACCCATGGAATAATATTTTAGTTCTTAGAATTATGCTTATATATTCAGGGTTGAAGAAAGGTGAAAAAATAGGGAATGTTGAACAAATTAAATGGCTGGTTTTGACCATAATCTAATGATATGAAGCAGAAAGACTAACTATTAAATTATTCAAATATCTGCCAAAGGCTTTAAACAATGTCTGCCCCCTCTCAAGGTTTGCTATGACAAATAATATGCCTTTTGTGCACTGTGATTCCTTGGGAAAGAAGTTCTGGCTCATAAAATCTGCTAAGCTGGCCAACCCAATTTTGGTTTAGCAAGAATAATTTATCTTACTCTGGCTAACGCCAGAGTAGACCAAATATGCGTACTAACAGCACATATATTACAGCAGCCACATACGGTGATGTAACTTGATAGCTTGTCTGTATAATCTAAGGAAACAGATGAAGCTGACTTGCTGTGTGCATTATTTCTTTGTATCTCCCTGCACTTGCTAGAAGTAAATAAATTTTGAAGTGTGGAAATGCCCTGCTGGCTGTATAATATATATGACCTTTATATAATCAGACAGACCGATTCTGTTATATTTATTTTCGTGGTTATATTAACATGTAATTCCCTTTATTCAGCATTATTTCATGTACATTCTTTTTTTTCTCTCCCACAATATTTTTCCGGGATATTTTCCACTTGTAATTAATCAAATTTTCTTGGCTTTTGAGACTTTCAAATTTTATTTATTACCAGGAAGACCTTTTTTTTTTTAATTCAAGCAGTTTGTATGCTGGTGGCCTCCCACCTTTTCAAAATGTTCTGTTTGCTACGTGACCATCAGCAGACATAAAATCTGCATTGACGTTGATAAAATGATGTTAATAGACACAACACAGGACTAATTAGAGAGTATGGCTCGTAGAAAATCAGTTTGCATACTCTCTCACTGCCTGCATTATCATTCTTGGTGAGAACGACATGGGGCTTCTAGTAAACACTTCCCATTTGTAGGTGACTTATGCTGCCACACTTTTTCTGTATGTGAGTTATCATTTATGCATATAAAATTAAATAAATAGTGCTCACAAACTTTGGAAACTTCACCCATTAGACCATGGGAAAAGGCAGTTACAGAATCCTCAGATACACAGTCATTGGCTACTCTTGTCTTTCAGTACCAAGCATAGTTAAACTGTTAGAATAACCAGCCAGAAGAAAGGCAAATCCTCCTACATTTACAATGTTTGAGTCAAGGTTGTATCCCTTTATTAAAGATACGCTATGGCTTCTGTAGCAGGTTACAGGTGTGGTGCAGAAATTGTTATGCAAGGTTCTGTGACCTGTGTTATGCAGGAGGTCAAGGTAGACTGCCACAGTAGTTCCTCCCAGTCTCAGATTGTATGAAGCTTTTCTATTTGACCTGGGATATTAGAAAAGGTAACAGATGATGGTGGGGTAAGTTTAAATAAAGCCATTGCCAACAAGCTGTTAAAAAAAAAACTGAACAACTTTATTTTTCCCCCAGCCTCAATCTCTCTTTTTCAGGAGCACTGAAATCCCTGATCACCCAAGGGAAACAGATACTCTCTAGAAGCAGTGCGTGAGGAGAAGGGAAGACAAAGGGAATGATTTTTGTTTATTCCCCTCAAGATCAGAATCTTAAAATTTAGCAGTCATAGTAAAATAAAGGAAGAAAATATCCGTAGAGCTCCCTGACAGTACTTTTATCAGTGAGACTCTCACGACAGTAAAGAACAGGAGAGCTAGAACTTTAGGGAAAAGAAAGGACTGTTTGAAAACAAATCACTGGCATTCTGGGAGAAAAAGGACCCCAAGTTTATAATATCCTAGAATAGTTAATATAAACAAAATTGGGGAAAAGGAGAAGAGGATGGTAGGTGAATGCCTGTTCGTACGCCTAAGAAACATCCCTAGCTGTTTTAGTATAGCAGAGAGAATTCATTCATCCAGCTTTTAGCTCTGTAAATTCCTTTAGGGTAATATGAATAGAAGTGATAACCCAATTTTAATAGAATGGAAAAGACCAAAGGGTGACATTTTTTGGATGATAATATAGATAAAGACCAATGTTTACTTTATATTAATTTCCTTTTACTGTAGGTTTGCACAGTCAATGCAGTAGTTTACGCAGTGTACTTACTACACTACGCTTGTGTTTCAACTTTAACTCTTACTGGGGGAATGGAGCTTATTGATTGCAAGCTTCCAATGGTGTAAACAAATCACACAGGAACAGCAGGTGTCACACATCCAGGAAATATGGCACATAGTATTAGAACATAATTTAAAAGAAGATAATAATAACTGAAAACTGCCCATCAGAATTTGCTCCAGAGGCTTAATGGAGGATAAATGTTTTGTATCACTGGCTCCCATTTTGCTGTCAGTTTATGTATGCAGCAATTCAGCTATGGATGAGAGTGAGTTTGTGGGGTGGAGAAGGAGAGAGTAATTTGAGTTTTAAAAAGTATTTTAGGTAACAATATATTTCATTAGAGCAAACTAACTCCAAATAGATTTACAGTCTGAAAATAATTTCTCACAGCAGGAACCTAATTTCAGTATTGTATTGAGGAATTTTTATTGTAGTCGTTGAGGCAAATTAAGCACACATTTGTGCTTAAACATATTTTTAAAAAAGCATTGGCCAGATTCCTACTTCCATAAGTGGTTCTACAAGGACTCTGCAAAGATGCATCACCAGCTGATTGTTTATATACACTTGCAGTGGAACCAATCCTGTGAGCGCTGGCATGGGGTGCCTCAGCACCTCAGGTCCATCCTGCAGTGCCAGCTCTGCTGCCCAAAGGTGGCTCCTGAGCACTGGCATTCCAGGATTTCTGAAAAACTATGCTGTGGCTATTTCTTGTCTCATTAGCAAGGGAAATTTCATTCCCTTACAGCGAGTCCTGTCATTAGAGCTTCCAGCCAGTTCAAATCCTTGTGCAGTTGGGCCTTTTTGCCCTCCATACCAGATCATTTATTTGGTCACAAATCACCACTGCTGAGCAGATACAATTTGAATTTCCCCTTCAAATACTTCAGCAGTGACACTAAGCCTGTATCTGTCTAAAGTCTCTTTAAATAACTTAAGTGAAAAAGGGAAAAGAAGTAAAACTATTATGTTAATTCCAAAGATACCATGTAGCTCAGGATATGGGGCATATGGAAAGCTCTGTGCTTTCTGTAATTTGTAACATTTACAATTTTTGTTATTATTAATTTCATTTTTATTGTGATGTTTAAGTTTCATCTGGACATGTGCATCCGTGATGTCTTGGGGAGGAAGGAAATTTGTTCAATCTTACTTCCAGTGCCTTTCATTAGACTGCTTTTATTTGAATCTGGTTTTGCTCTGTATTTTATGCTTACAGCAAGACACTTATGGATCTTCATACTTCTAGGGAAGACCTTGTTTGCCTTTGCAACTGTGGATAGTAACCTAGCTGTATATCAGAATCTTAAGTCCATCTGCTGGAAGCCTGTTTGCAGAAGCTGATAGGGTTGTCATTCTGAGAAGCTAACGGTGAATATATGGGAGAATGACATCACTGATTCATCCCAAAAACTAGGTCAGTTTCCTAGAAATTGGAGCAGGTAACAGGGGTCAAAGAAAACAAGGAGAAATAGGGATTATCAGTTGCATATCTGCAAATTAAAACATCTGTCTTCCTTGTGACCCATCTCCTCAGATCTTTGAAACTACTTGGGTATTTTTTTCCTTTTCTTACTGCTCATTTCCGACATAACAGATTTCCTTGAAATCAGCCGTGTCTTCTCTTCCTCTTCATGATTAACTGTGGCAGATTTAGTTATGGCCCCTGGAGCTGCTTTCAAATCAATACAGATCTGACAGTAACATCTGGAATATGAGGAGAAAAGAGTGGCAGCACTACTGAGACCTCTTCCATACCACCCTGTGTAACTCTTTATCTGATACCAGTAGTGACAAAGAGTATGTTTTTGATCTGCCAAGTCAGTTGCAGCTTTTAAGAGCTAAATATTTAACTACTAATAGCAACACAAGACTGCAGGTTTCCGTTCAGCAGTGTAACATGCACAAATGCATTGTGGCCAAAAGCCAGCATGAAGCTCCTTTGTCAGGCGGTTTATAGCTTGAAGACTGAAGTTTTCCAAGTGTCTTGGGCGAGCCCTAGGAGGCAGCTAAACACCACACAGATGCTTACTCACTCGCCTGCAGTGGGATGGGGGAGATAATTGTAAGGGCAAAAGTGGGAAAATGTGTGAGTAGAGATAAAGACAGTTTAACAGATACAGCAAAAGATGCACATGGAAGTAAAGCAAAACAAGGAATTCATCACTACTTCCCATCGACAGGCAGGTGTTCAGCCATCTCCAGGAAAGCAGGACTCCGTCATGTGTAATGGTTACTTGGGAAGACAGACGCCATAACTCCGAATGTCCCCTCCTTTTTTCTTCTTCCCCCCGCTTTATATATTGAGCATGATGTCATATGGCATAGAGTATCCCGTTTGTCAGTTGGGGTCAGCTGTCCAGACCGTCTCCCCTCCCAACTTCTTGTGTACTCACAGCCTACTCACTGGCGGGGCGGTGTGAGAAGCAGAAAAGGCCTTGACTCTGTGTAAGCACTGCTGAGCAATAATGAAAACACAGTTGTTTTACCAATGCGGTTTTCATCACAGATCCAAACCATAGCACCATATAAACTGCTATGAAGAAAATTAACTGTATCCCAGGCAAAACCAGCACACCAGGAAAGAAGGGACAGGAGCTAGTCTGAGTTATCTACTCAGAGGTAACATGCAGCAGGAAATTTTACTCACCAAATCCATGAATTTCTCTTTGGATCTGCTTGTTGAAAATAGCAGTACAATACATTCTCTGCGTGCAGCTCCCAAACCAGTGCAGAAGACAAGTCTATCTGGGATTACATGTGGTTTCAAGCCATTCTCACATTTTTCTACATCTTCTTTCTCCTTATAAATCCCTGATTCCTCTTTGTTAAAAGAGCATTCCTTCAGACTGTATTGTTTTAGTACTGACACACCATGTGCTGTCTTGGCTGCAGGAGGGTGTTGTCAGAAAATCTTTCCTGTAATTATTGGAAAGAGTAGCAACCTCAGAGGATGTCCTGTGAAATCATTTCATTTTTTAATGAACTTTAGTATTATCAGCCTGTGACTGCTTGCATGTTCTGAGAAAACATGTCATCTTGAGGCTCTCTCTGTTAAAGTTTTGATAGGAATTTTTGCCTCTGAGGTTATATAGGATTTTTCTTCAGCTATCCTAGCTTCTTTATTAGTGTCAGCTTTGTCACAGAAAGAAGCCAAGTAGCCTAGACCTTCTATTCTCATCTACTGACTAAACTCTTTACTGTCTCCTGCCACTTTCGACTTTTTCACTAATGTTTGTGTTGGCCACCAATTTTCTGTTTAACCACTAGGAACCCTTCAAGCCTCATTCAGGCAGGAATAAGAAAGGCCTGCAGCATCAGATATCTCAACATAGATTTCATGGTTACTCTTCAAAGTAGGCATGGCTCTGAAATCACAGCAAAATCCACAGCTCCTGCTTTGAGAGGATACTATTACCTTTAAATTTCAGGCCTCATTTCAGGTGGACCACTGCCCCCCTTGAGGGGAAGAACCCATTTTGTTCCCAAGCACTTTAAGCCCTGCACCGTGCAGAGCATCCTGTACCTGTGTTGAGACCATTAGGAATATTCCAAGATACTCCCAGAGAAGAATCCTCCCTACAGCCTTGCTTTCTTGGAAACTGTTCTGTTTCTCTGCCCTAGCCCCTTCTTAGCATATGCTCCAGAAATTCTCCAAGAGTTAATAATGGTCTGCTGTCTTCAGTCCTCGGCATCAAATACCTCAGCAGTGAGACAGCTCTGCCAGAGGGCTGAAGGCTCTTAATCCTACACACAGATCCACCACCCATAATTCCAGTCAAATGCCTTTTCAAGGATAGATTGACAGATTTAAATCCTAATGGCAGTCCATAAATTCTGCAAGATAGGCTTTTAATATCCTAGTCTATGGTTATAGTTTCTAATTCTTGGGAATACTCCGATCTATTGCTCCTTCCCCATCCCCTTTCTAAGACATCATCACAGGGTCTTGAAATCCTATCATCGTTTTATCCAGGTGCTCTAAAATTGATCCCCTATACACTTTGATGAAATGAGTTTTTCAGAAACTTCTCCTCAGTTAAAAGAAAAAAGGCTGGAAAATGTTTTGATTTTTTTGATCAAAAATTTCTCATTTGGAATAGTGCCTGTGTGGGCCATAGTTCTGTTGGAGAAGGAAGTAATTTTCATTTCTCAGGCTGTAGGACATATACATACGTATCTGCATCAGATCATTTCATTAGTTTTCAGCAGGCAAGAACCAGTATCAATCAGTTCAAAGACTTGCTTTTCATTTTTCCTGTAGCCCATTTAAAAAGATTTTGCTTCCTGTTGACAGGCATCTTGGATATCAGGTTGCATAGGGCCTTTTTTATGTGGACAATTGCTTTATAACAAAGCATTGTTTCTGCCTTAGTGATGAACTCAGTATAACATTAGGTGACGTAAGATCATTTGACCTCTGCATAAATATGGTAATATTATACTGTACTCTTACTTCGGCATCTGTAACTTATAGGAGCATTTATTTCTCAGTGTCATTTCCAGGCCTTCCGGAAACATGTCAGGCAATTTTACCACAAAGCACAAATCAAAACTTTTGGATTTGCTGGGAAGTAGCATTCAACACATGTACTAGATGCTAGAAGAGATACATACAGCATCCCTAGCTGATCTGACAGAATATTCATACTCGTACTTCAGGCATGTTTCCTGCACTATGTCTTCAATGGTGGAAAACTCCAGACATTGTCTGCAAAGGATGTCTTTTCTTTTTCTTCTTCCATCCAAACTGAAATCTCAGAAATATTGCTTGTAGGATAGAACACATTGTATATAGGCTAGAATAGCTTGTGCAGAGCACAGCTGCATCTTCTTGAAGACCTCCTCATAGGTTTTGGACGGGCTGCTGTTAGGTGCCTCTGCAGCCACCTCTTCTCCGGGCAGAACAAGCCCACTTCCCTCAGCTTTTTCTCACAGGGCAAGTACTCCAGCCCCTGACCACCTCAGTGGACATCCACTGAACTCACACAGCTGATCTAGTCTTTCATTTACTGTGGAGCCCACAATTGGACATGGTATCTAGAGGTAGTCTCCTGGGTGCTAAATAACGGGGAATAATTACAGTTTTCTGTCTCTGCTGTGATTCATACAGTCCAGGCAACTTTTGCTCCTCTTTGCTGCCAGCGCATACTGCTGGCTCATGCTCAGCTTACTGTCTGTCAGGACGCTCAGGTCCTTTTCACGCAGAGCTACTCCTCAGCCAGGCAGCGCCCAGCTTGTAGCATTGCTGGATGGTCTTCCTTCCCAGTTGCAGGACTTTAAATTTGTCCTTCCTGATTTGTGTAAGTTTCCTCTCACCCTATTGTACTGTTCACTACAATTGTATGAGCCTCCTATAATTTCTGTGAAAAAAAAATATGCCTTTATTTAGTGAGTTCTAAAGAACTCAGGCACACCTCTGGAGTATTTCAAGTATAAATTCTAAGTACTGTTATTCTGTTGTCCCACCTTGCTACCCTTATATATGTAGTTGTAAAATAAAACAAAAGGAAGCAAAATAACAATTATCTTAGAAATAAGTGAGAGAGGAAAATAATGAAATAACAGCAAGGCATTTGCATTTTATGAAATTAGGTGTTTTTCTTCATTTAAATTACTTTTCCTTCCCAAACATTTTTTTGTCTAGCAGCATTGCCAGTTTGCCATTTGATTGTTACTTTTAGCATTTACTCTGCTAAACACTGTGCATATTGATAACAATTAAAATGACCAAGAAAAAGTGTGGGATTACATTAGTCCTGATGAATTTCATTACAAAAATGAAAAAAATAAAGGGGAGGGGGAGAAATAGGCTTTCACTTCCTCTCAATCATAGCCTTAACCCAAGCCAAGGGTGAGCTTTAAGCAAGTGTCTCCACCCTGTCACTGCCCCCCCATTAGTACACATGAAAAAACTCTCACATCCAAGTTCTCTTTGCACTCTGCCCTTTCCTTTGGCAGCTTCTTTCCAGCCCCATTCCAAATTAAGCTCTAGGCTTTCTCTTAATTCCAAACCTAACCCTAACTCTGCCCCTTATCCCAATCCTAAGTGTAGGCTCATCTTTTGACCCTTTGCTGCATAAAGAGGGAACCTAGGCAAGAAACTATAGCTCAAAATCTTCTTGCGAGTTTAGTCATTCATCACCATCTAGCAATGCTCTGCCTCTTTCCTTGCTACTGCAACATCAGTACTGAATCTAAAACGATCTGTATACTCATGTGTCTCACTGCAAGGTACTTCTGCACCAATGCCCCAACAAACTTCTTGTGATGGAAGAAGTTAAGAAGTTTGTCTCTACACTGAAAAGTTACCTTACACATGGTGTTCCCATGTTTATTACAACTCAGGGACTACAGACCAAATGAGCTTTGATTAGAAGTATGGTTTTGTTTTTGTTTTTCCAATCGCGCCAGCACTGGAGACTGTCTTGGATTTGCATATCGGTCTATGTTCTTCTAAACACCTGCAAAAACTGTACTTAAGATATTTTGCTCTAGATGGTTCAAAATCAAAGATTTCTCAATCAAGATTTTATCTCCAGAAGCTGTGTAAGATAGAAACATGTGACATAGCCTGCAATCTCCCATCATCCCTCTCAGAAAAGCACCGATTTCCTCCTTCTGTCAAAACAGAGATATTAGTTAGAATTCTCTGTGAGAAAAGTCTTATGGAAAAAAGTCTTGGAAAAATAATTAAATTTATTTCTCTGACTATTCATGTGAATTTTTAAATTAATTAATGTTGAGTGCTTTGAAATAATTTTGTATTTACTATTGATGTCTATCTGGGGAATCAGTTTCTCTCATGCGAATTCTCACAAGTAGCCTGAGCAGGATCCAACTGTGAACTATAAATGTGTATATCAGAATTCCCACTGCTCTCGTTATCTAAACTATTCAGTAAGGAACAAAATACCATTTAATTTCACAAATGATTGTTAAGAATCTGTTTGTCAAGATAATTTCTGAATTTCTTACACAAATCAATCTTGATTAATAAATCCATTCAACAATTTTTCACTGTATGTGAACTTCATCATATTTATGTAATTGTTTATTTCAAATTTTAACACTTCCAGTAAGGATTGTGAATATACCAAGAAAATCTTCCTGCTAATGCCATGAACTAGAACTTTCACCTCAGTCTTCCTTGTGTGAAAATGGTCTTATCACTACTAGCTTTGTCGTAGGCTTCAGGTCAGGACCAGTCTTTTATTCTGTGTTCATATTCTGTCTTCCACATAATTCTTGTAACTGAAGAAAAAAACCCCATATTAAACAACAACATTCTAATAAACAAACTGTTTTTCCAGAACTGCTAAAAAGTGTAGTTTATAGTAGATGATTTTCCAAAGCATCTTCACATTTAAGAATGACAAATCCTATTAAAAAGTCAAACCTTTCAAAAGATTTTTAAAAAGTCCTTTAATATATCCTTGAGATGTTGTATAATTTTAATGAAATAATAATTTTATAATTACAGTGCTTTTGAGCAGTGTTATGCTGAACCACTATGTTCATTAGCAAGGACTTTGCTTAGTAAAGAAAACTTCTGATCTGTTCCACTGGAATATTCATTGTCTTCTATTTGAAAGGTAAAACCGTTTCATGTATTACATACAGAAATTCAGCAAGAAATGAGATATTTATGAGGTGCCATGAGGAATGCAGGTTTTTTATACACCGTTATATAAGATAGGATTAAAAATTTTAAGGAAACAACCTACAATTAAGCAAAAATGCAAGAAGCATGCCCGACGTCAATCATTAAAGAAAACAGCCTCAACAAAAAGGATGATTTTTTGGTTCAGGAAGCTGCTACTTAAAGTAAAACACTGTGCTTCTAAAATTCAAAATTAAAGTAACGGTTTCTGCATGTTCACTATAGCGGTAAATTACAAAATTCATTATAATTTATAGTTAAGAAAATAATTTGCTTTTGAAGTGTGGTAGAGAAGAGGCAGTGATAATGGAAATAATGAGTTCATACAACTCCATATGCGTAACATAGGGATAACATTTTAATGCTTGTCCATCAGTACAGAGCAAGACTTTTATGTGATAAAAATCAGGGTTTTAAGGCCAGGGATTATAGTTGTTCTCTGTGTGTCACAGAAATGCTAATAGTTTTATGAACTTTTTATTCTTCTACTGTTCCATCTCATCATACCAGCTCTGGTTCCGTACAACTTGCTACAGTCATCTCATAGAGCAATGTTTTGTGATAAAGAAAATTTTAATGTAACATCTTGACATTTTCATGTCTGTAAGGAGTTTAGGAACTTTAGTCACAGAATAGTAGGGGTTGGAAGGGACCTCTGTGGGTCATCTAGTCCAACCCTCCTGCCGAAGAAGGGTCACCTACAGCAAGCTGCACAGGACCTTGTCCAGGCGGGTCTTG
>Ga0065711_1003013_pt1 | contig 30265 bp, 15 predicted proteins | sample Hoacrofraction12_FD_59098 | JGI IMG/M metagenome (GOLD analysis project Ga0065711, IMG submission 59098) | Hoatzin crop microbial communities from Cojedes, Venezuela - Epithelial fraction 12 v2 (version 2) | ecosystem: Host-associated > Birds > Digestive system > Esophagus > Crop | place...
AGTCCAATCCCCCTGCCAAAGCAGGGTCACCTACAGCAGGCTGCACAGGACCTTGTCCAGGCGGGTCTTGAATATCTCCAGAGAAGGAGACACCACTACCTCCCTGGGCAGCCTGTTCCAGTGCTCCGTCACCCTCAGAGAGAAGAAATTCTTCCTCATGTTCAGACGGAACTTCCTATGCTTCAGATTGTGCCCATTGCCCCTTGTCCTGTCGCTGGGCATCACTGAGAAGAGTCTGGCCCCATCTTCCTGACACCCACCCTTCAGATATTTAGAAGCATTTATTAGGTCCCCTCGCAGCTTTCTCTGATAGATTTAAGGATACTTTGTCCCATTGTAAAGGTACATGACTGCTAGTTGTGTCGGGAAAAATGAATTTACATGTTGCACATATTGAGCTTTAGAGTATCTTACCTGTAAGGGAACATCTTGTTTTCATAGGCAAAAGCGTAACAAAACCTACGCAAGCAAAAATAGCTTTAGTATTTATCCAGTGTGTGAAGAACCCTGCAAACAACTATATGTGAATTAAAATAGATGTTTCAGAACGTGTTTTCCTTTCTGTGATTTCCTGGAAATTGCAACACTGCTTTCGCTGATAACTTTGCCGGCAATGACTGACAGATGAATTTTTCTCCACCACCGTGTGACTGCCTGTGCCTCCCTGACCCAGGACTACAGCACTACCTCAGAGTTTGAAAGTGCTGCAGCTGTCTGCCCTGCAAGACACCTTTATTACCCTGTGAGTTTTCATTTGTGTGTCCTTCTTGTGTTTGAACAGTGCAGGCAGGGGAGTTATCCTATTCAAATGCGGAGTGGAGGAGGGACAAGTAGAATTAGGCTTTTGTGCTGGTGTTATGTGACCTTCGAGTGCATGACATTGCAGTGCTAATAAAGATATTTATCTTGATCCAGAGCTCATGCACACAGTTACGCTAGGGTCAGCTTTCAGCAAAGTATCTATGGTTGCTGAAGTTCCATTTTAAAACAGACGGGCCTGGAAAAGAGATAGTCACTCACAGATTCAGAACATTTCACTTGCAGAGGGGTTCACCTGTGCTGTATCAAATAGGATAATAATTTGAAATATGCTGTGGATTTTGAATTATAGATGTCCCAAGCCTGCAGAGACCAGTGGACCCATCTCACATCATTCAATGTCATCAGATCAGAATGGTTTCTGATTCCCCAGAGAAAGTACTGAACACATACTGGTTAAATTTTAAAGACATAAGGAATATGTCCAGATTCTCTGTCTTTCTGCTTCTATTCTTTATTGATTTGCTTGTTAACATTGCAGATGGGTTGATCTGAACGTTCCAGCATGCTTGCACTACGGATCATAAGTGCTGCGTGCCTGCAGTGGGATGAATATGCTAATTCCTGCCATGTGTACCCGGTGGCTGGACAGCAACTGAGGGTGAGCATTTCTCTGTAGAGAGAGCACATGAGAGAAAAGTCCTCATCCCAGGTTTATTATTGTGAGGAAAGAGAGAATGAATTGCTTTCTGGAAAGCATGCAGAATGGAAAAGCTGACCCGCTATTATACGTACTAAAGCTTTGACTAACCTCATCATATGCCATTGCTGACCCTGCTTTGAGCAGGGGTTGGACTAGAGACCTCCTGAGGTCACTTCAGCCTGAATCGTCCTATGATTACATTGTGCAACTGCTGCCACACAGAAATTTCTGTCCCAGCTCACCCACCTTTTCTGCCACAGACTTTTCATGCTGAGCTGGAGTCATGCTGAGGGGAGATGGAATTGCAGGCAGGGTATAGGGAACTTTTTCCATGTCCTGGATATCCTGACATCCTAAAGCCATAGGGAGCATCCAGCAGTGTGTGGTAGCTCTTCAGGCTGTGCTTCCCTCTGTAGCGCTGAGTTTGTGGCAGAGACAGTGGAAAGATGTTCCAGTGCTGCTCCATATCCTGGATGGATATGGGTTTGCGGTTTGCTACTATGCCTTATTCTGTTCCCTCACAGGCGTCAGGTTTGATATATGGAATGCTACTATATTAAGGCCTGCACGCTGACATTTTTACCTGTCATTAAACTCTGAAGGAAAACGATAGCTGGGAAATATTTGGCACTAGTATCTTCTGGTGTGAACAAAAGGTTCAAGTTGACCTGTCTGGACCAAGTCAGTCTGGATATCTGTTAGCCTTTTTAAATTCTGGCTCTGTGCCTGTAGTTTATTCATTCCTTTTTTCCCTATTCATCTTCCCTCCCTCCCCTTCTCTTAGATTATTTCTCAGATGCATAAACGAGCTTTTGAAAACATAGTGTGTTTTCGTTGTCTGTCAGCCAAAGCTAAGAACAAATTTTAGCTTTAACTTGGGAATGCTACATCTGTCAGTAGTTGTAAAGCAGTCTTGAAGAATTTTCCCTTGGCAATCCGTAAATGCTCCTTTTATGCAAGTCTTGACACAAGTGGCACTGCTAATGTGGCGGTGGGCTCAGCGGAGGTGAGCAGCTGCAGCGGGCAGGACGACTTAATAGGCATTGCTATTGGATGACCTGAAAAGCTCTTTTTTGAATGATCTTTAATGTACATACCTGGAAACAAAACATATGGTATTGAATATAGGGAGAAAGCTACTTCTTTAATTTCTTGCTCATTACTAAATTAGTCTTCAGTAGGTATTTTTAAATGCAAGGAAATTGATTTTTGAGCTGTAGTTGTGTTTGTTCCCTGGTTCCCTTGCCTTCAGTGGTAAATACAACTGCAGTGTAATCATGTTGCCTTCCAGCTTGGCTTGTGGGACTCTTGCTGAATTACTACCCCATTTTACCTGCTTCTCCCTTATTGCAGGAGCAGTTATTGCTTGGCAAAAGCTGGAAGTATATTGTCACAAGGCTGCCAGCTCCATCCTTGATCTCCAGATGTGGTTATAGTGCTGAGTGAGTGGCTTTACAAGCTGCTGCCCTTGGTAACCGATGTGTACCTTGCAGGAAGTAAGGTGACTCACTTTTTTCTCCTCCTTCAGCAAAGGAGCAACTGCTAAAGGGGTGGCAGCTGGGAAGAATGTTAAGATAAGCCTACATGTTTTAATATGTATCGTATAGAGCAGTCTATTCCTGCTTTAATGCTTTGCTAAAGCATATTCACATCACTGGATATCCAAATATCCAGTTAGTCCCACAGACAGGTACTGTCACAACAAGTCTGAGCATAATCTTCAAAACTTTAGCTAGTTCGCATATAGCTGCTGAGGCTTGCAGTACCAAAATGGAGTGATTATAGAGCACAGTAGGTCTTGGTGCAGCACTTGAAGCATATGCCCTATGCTACTACATGGCTAATAGTACAAATCACAGTACCTGACTTTTCTGGAAAGGTCATCATGCAATGCAGCTGGGCAGCTGTTGGGTGATTGACATGACTGTCTCTCTCCAGCCTCTTGTCAAAGGCTGATTCTATCACATGGATGTTCCAGTGTGGCTGGCACAGTAGACTTTTCCTCCATGGTACAAGCAGATATACTAAGTTCCTTTGTGGTTCTCGATGCAGAGATGCAGAAGAACACAGCTCATGTTAGGTAAGTCTTTGTTCTCAGTTCTTTAACAAGGAACGATTGAGTAATTTTCTGTTGTTTATGCAGAAGTTGTACTTTTCTGGGTGTTGGTGTGGGAGAGTCCTCCAGCTGGGTGGTGTGGTAAGGGCATGGATGTCCAGCTCAAGTGAGAGCTGGGCCTTGTTCTCTTGGCGAGGAGATGGCGTTGCTCTGTCAGCCTGGGAGCGTGTACTCCAGCATGGCCCTGCTGGGAGGGCTGCAGAGCAATTTTCCAGCCGTGTGACCCATTTCAACCAGGTGTAATCTGGAGCAAAACAGAAAGCTCAACACTGGTGCAAATCCATGAGGAGCCACTGCCACAGCAGGGTAGGTGAAGGGCTCACAGAGGGAGCGTGAAATTATCAGTTAGACATTTTAAAAATCTGAGCCTCTTTGCGGTAATCCCTTTAAAAATACTTCAGGAGAGTGTTACTTTCCTTCCTTTTTACAAGTGATTTGTTTGATTTCCTTGACAGGTGTGCTGGCACTCTAAGGGATACGTGGTAACATTGACCAGAAGGTGAGTTAGCTCACATGTCTGGGACTTCTTATCAGGTGCCACCATTTGCATTACGAGCAGCTTGCAAGAGCACAGGTAATATTTTGTTTCTGTAGTGTGAGTTTGGCAGGCACAGTTATCAATGCAGAAGTCTGTCCTCTCATTTGTTTGTGGTAAGACTCATCCTACCATGTCCTATCACTTGTTGAAACAGTGCTTTAATTGCATAACTCAGAGTGTACAAGGTCTGTATTGACCTGGATAATTCCTGCTGGCTCCCACTCCATTTCCACACTTCTACAGCAGTGAACTCCCTGTTCAGGTTTGCTGTCACTGCAGAAAGAGGTTGGAGTACAACAATACAAAGATTACATTAAAATGCAAATAGCACACCTTACTTTTTCTTGGCTCTTCACATCATTATGGAGGAATGTTATTTTCCTTTTTGTGTATGATACAGACCCATGAACACTTTGGACATTCCTGCTGCACAGCAGTTTGACACAATGGGAAAGGACGAAGAGGACGGGCTCCTGCACCTAGCGTTGTCATCAGCATGTCTATATTGTGTAGCTACAGCCTGAAGAAACTGTTTGCGGGAGGGTGAAGGGTAGCATGACTGAGTTATTTATTTTTTCTGCTTGAGATTTTTGTGGCCTCTGCTGGACAAACGAGTTGGGAGGAAACCTTTGGTCTGACCATGTAATGGCTTTTCTTATGCTCTTAAGGTCAGTAATGTTGGATTGCCTCCATTTTGTGTGCCTGTTGGGGAAAGGCTCAAATGTCTGATGTTTCATGTTAGTGTGCTTTGTGCTTGATGAAGTCACTTTCTACTAAGGTATCTCCAATGAGAAATACAGAAACTCGGATGATCTTTGATCACCAGTGATTTTAGAAAGTTTTGGTTTACATTGACTCCAATTTACTGTGTGATCCAGCGTAGGTCACTGTGTATGTTTATTGACCACGGAGGCAGATGCCTCTTGACACTGGGCTGTACACAAACATACTGTGAGAGACAGGGTATACCTTGAGAAAAGTATAGGCTGTAGAGACAGCAGATGTGCAAAAGGAATAAACTTCTGTTGATCATCTTCCCCTTATTGCAGTGCTCTGTCCAGTGGACTGTACAACCTCTTGGGCCTGTAATTTTTTCTCTCCAATACCAAAACACTTAAAGACAGTATAGCGGCACATATCACCAGTTAAATGAGGATGTTACCCACGTCTCCCAGACCTAATTATCATTCTGCCCACAATGCTTTGGGACTTTGTGTCACTGACTTAGCTTTTACCCACTGAACTTCAAAGAAGATGCAGATATCACCACTGCACTATTTCATTTGACAGCTTTCATAGAGTGACTCTGAGTTTCTTAGGGGGCAACATGTGCACAGGTTAAACAATGCCCTTGAAAAATAAAAAGCAAATGTGACATTGGGGTCATCCTCATGAACCTCACTAATGAACTGATTGTTGCTTTTCTAGTAGCTAGAATAACAATGATTTCCACTGTGCTTAAATTATCGGGAACAAAAATCTCCTGAGAGCGGGACTTTAATAGGGAAGGTGAAATAAATTTCTCTTTATACTTCCACTCTCTACTGCATTAACTTGATTCAGTGTGGCAAGGATTATGGTTTGGAGATTTTTACCAAAACATGAGGCAGAGGGCAACAGCAGAGATCCATTTATGGTTATTTTTATACAGTACTGTGGCCAATGAAAATTTGTCAAGACTGTTTATTGCTTATCACCCAGCGTAATTGATGTACAGATTCTCTCAGACCTTTAAAATCAGAAATGCTTCAGGCCTTCTGGTACTGTCTCTTCGCTTTATCCCTGCCTTTCTCCCAGTCTCTTTTTCCCAGCAGTTCAATACCTGCATTTCCCTCACCTCTGCTGTACTCAGCCCGAGGCCAATTCTTTAAAAAAAAATCATCCAGTAGTGCCACCGGGCAGCATTAGCTAAAGAACCGCTTTTTCCAGCTTTCTGCCACAAGAAGACATCCCAGTGTACCCCAGGCATGGGGAGGTGGTAGGCGTCAAGCTGCCCCCAAGCCTCTATTAGCAATTTGGGAAAGGGGAGTGAGACTATACCTGATTTAGACCCCCCCTTTGTTGCATCTGTCCTTTTGCTTAGAAAAGAGATGATTCCCGTTGCAAGCAGGCAATCTTGCTCCTGCAACATTGAAATTAATTTAATCCATGTTAATCAAATTTTTAGTCCCTTTTAAGTAATGGGATATAATTTTAGTAGGAACAAATTATCTGTTTTCTAAGAGGCCTCATAAAACCATGCCTTCTCAGAAGGCCTTTAACATCGCCATGCTGATTTTTTATTTTAACGTGAAAGTTTTACTGAACTGCTGAAAATAATACTGAGTATTTCCTATAGCCTGCTGTCCAGAAAAGATGTTTAAGGGATGCCCAAGAAGCTGAGGGCTGTTTCCACTTGCAGGAGCATGGCGAAGGACAGGGCAGAGATGGCTCTGCTGGAGCACCCGCTGCACAGGGTTGAAAGGGATTCGTCTGTGCCCAGCAGGAATGGTCTGGTGTTATGCTGCCCTAAAGTCGTGATATACTTGACGATGATTTACAGATTTTCCTGAAGAGACAGGATTTCTCCTGTTCCCTCTCAGTGAATAAACCTAGCACTGAGTATGTGTTAACTTCATTAATTGTTTTCAGAGATTCATGGCAGGTGTTCTAAAAAGGGAAATAGATTGCAAATATCAATAAATAAGAGGGAAGTCGAGGGGAGGATATCCCCCACGATCCCTGAAGAGAAATTCAGTTATTCATGAATAACCGCTGTGATTTCAGGCAATAGTCACTGTATGGGAATTTGAGGGATCTGCATTATTCTGTCATTAGAAAGGACATTAAGAAAGTCTATTCTATTTCTTAAAGACTCTGTTTCAATTTCTTATCTAAATAATGTATTTAGATTAAAAGTGTCTTAAAAGCAATCCTTGAGAAGATTTGCAAGGCATATTCAAACATTTAAAAAAAGGCCTTACGATGTAATTTATGAGACGTTTGGCTTCAGACACCCTTTTTAAAATGAGTAGTAATTTTTAGAAACCAATGGGAACAGAGCCCTTTAATATTCTGTGGTAGAAATGTAGTCCATGGAGATGACAGCTACTAGTACACACGCTTTCTTCAGCAAAATGTAGCTATTGAGACTGCTCTAGCTTCCAGTGCTCTTATGAAAGCTAACTTCATTGTTTAGAAAAAATAAATAAGCAGGACTGGGAGTGTTATTTAGTAAGACGTTTAAACCGTTGGACTGTCCCTTGGGCGTGGTGGCTGTTGCAGAGTGCAAGCGGAGGTAATATATGAGCTTAGTAAAGGGAAGCTATCATTAGTGGTTTCATTTCACATGGAGGTTAATAAACATATTTTCTGTTTCTGTCTCGTGACATTGTCTGTTTAAAAAGCAAATAGCTTTTTTTATGTGATGAAAAACATTCGTAAATAGTTCACTGCACCTACAAAAACAAAAGGGAAGGAGGCAAGTATCTCACAATAACACGTGTAGAAAGACACGGTGTAGTACAGATAGAGGTACATTTATTAGTTTCTTGACCCTTGATCTGACTCAGTAGAAAAGTCTTGGATAAGAATGTGCTTGCTTGTGTGTGTTTTTAATAAGATCTTTTCTCATTTTATTCCTCCTTTCACTTGTGAATCAAATACCACTATCACTGATAAAATGGAGGTCACCAATTTAACAGTATATTGCGGAAAAGATTTGGAGGTGAGTGAAACTAAAGGGCTATCTGAATCTGACATTTTTCCTAATTAGACCTAAAAGCTCAAAAAGCATAATGTCACCTCTGGGCATATTTGGGATTTTCCGAAGTAGCATGATCCACAATGTTGGAAACAGACATAGAAACCTCATGCTCTATGATAAGTCACAGAGATACCAAATGATGTTGAGGCCCTGTTGTGCAGTATCATGTTATGGCCCTGAAAGCTTTGGCTCTAGTCTCTGATTTACCAGTGAGGTCAACTGATTAAAGTGCCAAACGATTTTTTCAATTCAGTGAAACTGAAATACTCAGAGCTAAGCTGAGCTTCAGGTCTTTCTGGCTCAGAGTTTACAGGGAGAAAAATTAGAGATTATAATGTCAGCTGAGACTGGGATAGACAAAAACTCCTTGTATTTGTTGCCATTTCTGGGACTGGAACTAGGGTTTATGCTGGAAATGTGACTCCAGAAAGTCACGAGAGGAATAATGTAGTCCAAAGCTCTATTTGCTAGCTACAAGTTGCAGAACCCAAGCGATGCTGCATCCATCTGGAAGTAAATTGTTACCAGGAAGAAAAGCATTGTGCCTCACAGAGGATGCTAAAGGCAAATCTAAAAATGAGTAAAGGTCTGATAGTCAGTAAGAAAGCACAAGAGTCCTTTGTGAGAGCTGAGAGCTGGGATGAGGACACAAAGGGTTGGAAGTGCTTGGGATCAGAGTGTCTAAGCCCAGCAGTACTTCTTTTGGGGATATCCTTCTGCCCTGCAGTGACATGTGTCCAGTCTCACTCACACTATCCTCTTGTACTATATGCTTTTTTCTGGGAAGAAAAGAAATTAACACCCATGCAGAAAGTGAAAATGTCCAGCAGCTTGCAAACATTTGCACTGTGTTGTATAGGAGGATTAATGCTCTCTGGATATACGTCACTAACTGATGCTTTTACTTTGATTCAAATTTGATTTTCTGAGCCTGTGAGCAAGCTGTGAGTCTTGGGAAGATGTTTTGTGTTGGCTTTGGATTTCAGCTTTGGGAGAGAGGGCCCTCTGCGAGCAGTAGTTGCGCTTGCTGTTTAGGCTGTAGTTTGTCTTTAAGATGAAATTATACCAGGAAAGCCAAGAACTGGTGTGGTCTGAATTTTCTTAAGGGAAAGATCTGTTTGGACGTTGTTCAAAATGTGGCTTTACGTAGACATGTAATGCCTTTCTGTCTGTGTGGAGTCTGCTCTGCTTTATCTCTGTTCTGGGAACAATGTCCAGTAGTAGCTGGAAGAAAGACAGTATTGGTAATAAAAGAAGGTATGAAATGGTTTAAATGGAGATGAGGCTTAGCCTATAAACAGAGATCCGAATTAAAAGCAAAATTTGGAGTATTTTAGTGTGTACAGGCCTGCGGTGTTGCTAAGAAATTACTGTTGGTGGCCTACTTTCTGACTGCTGTAATAGAGGGGCTAAATTTTCAAAAAGTACTCTCCATCAGTCCTCTCAGATTTACTCCGTAAAGATGCTTCCCTGTTTAAAATCTACTGAAGTGAGAGTCTCAGAAATATCTGAAAAATCGCAAAGTGCTAAAATTCTCAGTTATGTATTGGTCGTTTTAAGCAACTCCAAATTTCAGTGGTATTACAGTCACTGCTCTGGTTTACACCAAACCACTGAGTATCCAGATAAGCAACTGCTCATCAGTACAGCTTGTGGCTCTTGTGCATTGTTGTGCCGAATACTACTACGGAATCTGTATATCTCAGCTCTGCATTTTATGGCTTGAAAAAGTAATACAGCTTTCCATTTAATAAACACTGTCATCACCATCTATTTGTCAGAGTGGTTTAAGTCTGTTACTGGAGTGAAAAAATCTGCATCCGGCATCTCCAAATAGACAGCCAGAGCAAATGTAATGACAGTCATATGATTTTTGAATACAGCCTTCACAATTACACCTCTCAAACACCATTTTGCTTGAAAGCCGTAAACCTTTGTGGAAACTTCACTTCTCTCACTAAGTGATAAAAGGAAAAGAATCAAAAAGTTGATTGGATCTAGCACGGGGTAGGTAAATGACAGATGATGTCTGAGCCATGTAGTAACATAAAACCTGTTCATCAAAGCCTGCAGGCATGTAGTCTGGCCCAAAATAGGCTAACTGGGATCTTGCAACACATAATAAATTGAGTTGTTTCTGCCTATGTGACACTTTGTGATAGCGCAGGTGCTTTTATAAATACGTGCAGAGAGCTGCCAGTAATGACAGTGGGAAGGGCCACAATGCTTAAATCAATAGCTGCTGAGACCAAAAACCTATCCGCAACGTTGTCTGCTAATGTGCTTGTTGCTGTCTCCCACAAGACTTGCTTGACTGCAATCTGTTTAGATAGGGATCCCCGGTGAAATCAAGTCTCAAAATCGTCTTCTGCTTTTTCCTTTTATCTTTTTTTAAGATCTTTGTGTATCTTTGGGTGTTTTTACAAATCAATAATGATTATTAGTCATTCCATCATAGTATGTTACTGATATTCACTGGAAGTGCCTGTTCATAAAAGCACTGGTTGCCATGGTCTTTCTGTGCCATTACACCTTCCTTTAAGTCACTTAAGTTATTAATTTAGCAACAGTGGACACCCTTCATCCCAATCTTTAAAAAAGATACAAATAATGAAGTCTTTAGTCACTGCAAAAGACATAATTGTTAAGCAAATGAAGACTAGAGGAGGAATAAACTTCTCCGTTGGCACCCATTCCTTCTTTGCATGGGGTCCTTTATAGTACAGACCGGAGCGCCCCATTGTGTACCGGGGCCTGAATGTCCACTGCTCCGTCCTGTGTACTGAAAATGCACTTGGGGAAAATTGAGTCCGAATTTATCAAGAACCTGTTGGATATAACAGACTTAATCTGGAGGAAAATAATCACTGTCTGCAGAAAGTATGCAGCTGAGAAAAATGGCCTTTACAGACTCTTGTAGCCTTTCTTCATGGTATCAAGCTTGAAAAGAAGCGTACAGTGTTATGCCTGTAAAAAGAGAGACCATTTCTAGTCTGCATTTCTATTGGCTGCATACACTTTACTAGGAATAGTCTGTAATTCTAGAGGGAAGAATTTATTAATGAAAGGTTGCAAAAACAAAAAAATTTGTAAATATTCTGTCCTCTCCTGTGAGATGCCGAGTTTCAGCATCCATGATAGCACAGGAACGACTCTCACACGCATTGATACGATGCACAGTCGGATTCTTTTTATCCTGCTTGCATGCTTATATACATATTCCATATATATACACGTCATTATGCAAATTTGAATAGGCTACAGACATAAATCATGAGCTGTTCACACTCTCCACTTTCCCTTATGATTGGTAACTATGCACTGACGCCAATAGCAACAGACTGCCTCCACGTCCTTGAACACATCTTGTTTTTGCTAACCCACACTATGTGCACTATGAGAACATTGTCAAAGGCTATTCTAATCTGTCTTGTCCAGCAGATTGTTCAGTTTCGCTGCTTTCCTTAAGCGGCCTAGTCGTGCTAATTCTCAAGCTACATCAGCACCAACAGTGAGCTCTCTGGCTCTGCAATCGATGTGCTTTACTTCCACTGCGTGCTAAAATAATTTATAAACATTGTGATTGCTTATTTGACAAAAGCCAATCAATTTTTGCTAGACGAAACAAAAGAAATGAGCAGTTTTAGCCCAGTCCTTGTAAAAAGGAGATGCTAAATCTCTGTGCAGAGTCCCAGGGTTACTCCAGCAGAGCAGAAGGCTGAAGATGTAGGACTCGGTCTTGCCCTGTTGAAGTGCCGTCCTTTAAAGACAGAAGCCTACCGGCATTGCTGCTGTTGGTGTTGTGGTCCTCTTCAAGAAGTGCTGCAAACGCCCTTTCCTCTCCCTGTTTATTACCAGGATAAAGGAAAATTGCAAAAATTTCCTGATCTTTAACTGTTACATAAATGGCTAGAAAACTTGCTATCAGTCTGTGCTGTTTTTCTCCATTGCTTTATCTAGTGTTGTTTAGTATCCTTCATTCCTCTGTCATCTGATCTGTTAGATGATAATAACACACATCAAAAGTGAGGATTTTGTCTTAGAAACCCTATCAAGGACAGCATGGTTTTGATGTAATAGAAGCAATAAGCTCTGCATCTACTGGTGTGCAGTGAGAACTCTCTTATCAGTTGGTCCTTCACTCACAGGCTTGTGCTAGCTTCCCAGCCCCGTGGTGTGCAGGCTTCCCAGCCCCGTGGTAACAGCAAAGTAATGACGGACATAATTGCTTCTGTATTGTGTAAGGTTTATTTGCTGCAACTTTCTCGCCTTTCATATTTTTCTAGAGCTGTACAGCTCTTTGGACAACAGCCATCTTTGATTTGCACAGAGGACAGTGGTCATATGCTAAGAGCTTTATGAAAAACACTTTGGCGGACCTTAAACATCAATGTGTGCACGGCTTCAGGTTGGTTAAGTTGTCCTGGCCCCTCCTTGTTTAGCAATCTGCCATGTACAAGCAGTCAGGCATAATCCCACATTTAAAATTCGACACAGGCAAAGGAGTTTTGCTGCAACAGCACTGGATTCTCTTTCTGATGGAATCTGCAGGTCTGAATAAATAAGAAATTTAACAGAGCATGGGTTCTTCCAGGGGCTGGGCAGGTGCCCAGAGGAAGACAAGCCGGAGGTGGTTTGTGGTGTGCTCATGTATAGGAGCTGAGTGAGGGGGGCTTGCCAGCCGATACATCCCAGGTAGCAACATCCATCTCCGCTGGTGATAGATAAGTGGTCCTTCCTTGGGTCCTGGGGCAGATTGTCCTGGGGCAGACGCTGCAGATGGGTTGTTTGTGGGCAGTCGTTGATGAAGATTATGGTTCAGAAGTGCTTTAACTATGACAGGTATATTGCAGTTTGCTGGCACTTGTGATATTGTGCAGTCCAAAAGCCATCCTCAAGTCAAACATGCTGCACCAGCTGGGAGTTAGGGACTGGGGGTGAGGGAGGCCATCATCCTTTTCCTCCCTGGGAGTGTCAGGCTTTTGGAGGGAATAGGAGGGCTCAGGGAGTGCTAAAAGGCAGCCACATGGCAAAGAACGGCAGTCATTGATCCCATCTGTAACAAGTGGCAGGATTTGGGAACTATCTTCTATTTTTACAAAACTGAAAAACTGAAAATTGAATTTTTCTTCTGCTTTTAGAAAATTGGCCCGTCTTCTGACATGTTTCCTGAGGGTTACAAGTTAGTGGATGGGTTTTGTGGCCTTCATAGAAGTAGCCTGCTCCTACCCCTGGTTTCACTCTCTGCAAGTTGAAAACTATAACTTTCAGTCTTACTGCATGTGAGAAAAGCATTTCTTCTCAACCAAAAACAAGGCACTGCAGGCTTGTGACTACAAACAGACCTACTTGCAATGTATACTGAGTTCCTTTGAAATACAGTGTTTTATAGAGCTGGTCAATACTAAAGTAAAAGCCCCAGCATAACAGTATTAACTGCAGCTTGGAACTAAGCATTATGGGCTACCATCTAGACGATCTCGCCGACTGCCCCAGATCAACCCTATTCAATTCCATGCTGTTTTATAATGATTCTTTAGTTCCTACAGATTTATGTTTTCAAATCCTTTTCTGATATACATTAAAAGCTAAACAAAAATTCTACCTGCCTGCCTCCAGGATTCACAGGGTCAATCCTCAACTGCTGTGTAAAGTCCCTGGTTTCATAGGGGTCTGTCTGTCCATACATAGGGGTTCCTGTTGTCTGGGAGCACAATGATATCTGCTGGTGGGAGGACAGCTGCTGAAAAGGGTTGCTGCAGAGGGATGTAAACTAAGGAAACAATGAAAAATCTGTCACTTTGTCCCACAGAATTTTATATTGATCTCTGTCAACAGAGACTACTCTAAGCCTGGACCTTTTGTTTGAAGTAATTTCTATAATGTGGAACAGTCTCCTTATCAACCCAGAAGTTAGTTCTATGCTGCTGTAACAAATAAGTCAGTCAAAGTGGAAAAATAAAAAAGAGTAGAATAAAATTAGAAAAAGGTGCCAGTCGCTTCTGTTTTATTGTGAAAGTGTGTTCTGCTTCAACATATTCACCTAAAGGATTTACAGCTGAAGCACACAGTAAACAGGCATTCATTCTCTGAAAAGATTCCTTTCCTCTCTCTACTTAAAATGACTGTTAGCAGGTGGGAAAAAACGCAGCAGTGCTGCGCGGGCCTTGCACAGCGCTGTAGCCACAGGTCAGTTTAGCTCACTGTGCCACGCGGGCCATGCAAGTGTGTGGCTACACTTCGCAAGATGGAGGCGTATGTCTTGGTTTGCCCATCTTCAGCCTGCAAGTACTGGGGCTGTCAGGAGTCATCTCCTTTTGGGCAAGAGTGGAAACTCTGTCTGTCATAATTATGTGTTATTTAGCCCTTGGCACAACAGAACTTTTTTTATTGTGCATGAAAGTTTGTGAATTTTCACAACCAGAATTCTTGAACTTACACTTTGAATTTATTCCTGTTTTTCTCTTTGAATGTATTCTCCAAAAACATAGATGAAATCCAAAGTTCTCTATTTTTAAGTAAATAGCAATATAAGATGTTACAGTGTTGAATGCACTCTGTGATGAGGCTAGCAGTGAAACGTTCAAAGGTTTTCGGGAATATTATTTGAACCTTCTTTCAGGTAACTCACTGAGAGAAGCATTCATAATCTTGCCTGAATTTCCAGGGCAGCCAATATGAAAATAAAAAAGTTGGAAGCAGACGTAATTAGACTTACAGTTAAACGCAGACTAAGGGAACTGCGGTGTGCAAAAAGTCATGTAGCTTTTTTTAGGAGTCTTCCTTTCGTTGCTTTCTTTCAAGTGCTATCAAAAGTTTTCAAAGGGAAGATTTGTGATGTTCCTGAGTTACGCTCCAAGTCAGAGCAGTCACATGGGATTTGTATCTCCTGGAGTTCCTCGCCAAGCTTCCTTGGTCTCAATTCCCCTGCCTCAAAATCTGCCAAACACTGGAGTATCCATCTGTGTCAAAAAAGGTGGTATGCCTAATTATCTTCCTATTCTTGTAGGGGTGAAAACAACAAATGTTGAATATATCTGTTCTGCTCAAGCGTTTTTCGAAGGAAGCTGGAAACAAGTTTATCACACACTGTGTTTTCAAATCTTAGATCCCAGATGCTCGTCTGACCTCCTTCTTTTGCGTGCTGTACAATCGGCTTTCCTAAGTAGTAGCTGGCACCCTTTGAAAAACGGCAAAAAGATATAGCCTTTGCCTTCCTTGCTGGGTCTGCCCATGTAGATAGTGCTGGGTCTTAAGGCATGGCAACCACAGGGGAGAGGAAAGAAAATAAAAATTTTCTAGGGCTGCAGGACTCACTGTGATCTCAAGGAAAAAAGCATTAGCAAAGCAGGAAGAACAGTAAATTGAATTTGTAGGGGCGATTCACAGAGTAAAAAAAGGCATTGCACCAAATATCTCATTTGAATGTTTTGTCATGCACTAGTTTTCGGTACTACTGTTGCTGGTATCAAGCAGGAAATAAATGAAAACAAAGGTGCAAAAGGAACATTTATGTATGAATTAATTCAGTTGCCTCCCAAGTTAAGGCCATTGTTATATTTCAAAGCTGCAAAAAGTGCCTGCATTTTTCTTTTTTCCTACTTCTCCAAGGCCATTCAGGCTCCTGTCTTTATTTTTTTCCTCTCCAACATGTAAGAGTGAGCAGATAACTGCTTAATCAATACAGAGGAGTGCAGCTCTTCTGGAGACAACAGGAAAGAAACTGTTGGATTTTTTTCTCTGTTGAAGCCAAACATATTGCATTGAACTAACATCTTTTTATCACTTTTTGTTGCTAAAGAAGTGGAGGTTATTTGGGGAAAACAGCAAAACCGTTTGCATCTTCTAAAGAAATTGAGCTCAAAAAAGTATGAAAGTGAACAGAAACCAATGTTTTTTGCCAATGAAGTGTCTGTGCTTGCTCATGCACAGAGACTTGCAGTGAATGTTGGTATGAGGGCTGGGCTGTGAGGTGACAGTCAGCAAAATGAGTGTGTTTTTTTTGCTTGAAGGAGGAGAGGAGGTAGATGATCACTCTCACTTCTGGTCTTGATACAATATTCTAGAGTCAAAGGCATCAGTCCAGAAAAACAACAAAGCAGGTAATATTATATAGCTCATGTTGACAACGGCAGCAGCATTTTTATACTGTGTGTGGAGCATGGGCTTTGTTCGCTGTCTTTATTCAGGCTGCTTTAAATTGAAAAAGTGTGCAAGTAGAGTTTTACAGAGATTGCTGTGGGAAGTTTGGGAGTGGAACTAGAAAGATTGGAAAGTTTTCTAGAATTTATTTTTTGCATGTTTGTTAGAAACTTTTATGTTACATTTTGTGATGACATAATCGAATTGACGTATTTTTATTTTCAGCTCGCGGCAGAGAGTTGAAATACAGAGATGATTAAAATATTTTGGTAGTAGCTGCCTAAAATTGTTTTAGAGGGTATTATTTATATAGTCTATTATTTTATTCCACTGAAACGTGACAGTAATGGCCATGTGTATTTTGTAGACTACACACATATACAGAAAAGCAAAAGAGAAACATGATATTCTGAAACTGATAATTTTTGTATGTATTTGTCGTCGGTCTTTATTGGAAAGAAAACAAATGCTGACATACCCAAATATTCTGCAGACCAGAAATCCTATCCTCTAGCCAAATCTACCAGTTTAAAAGAAAAGGAGACCAAAAGAGAAAAAATTGAAAGCAAACTTGAATGAGAAAAAGCAAATTCTGGGAAAAGATGAGAGGGGTAACAGAGCTTTTTTAAAACTTAATATTCAGATTTAGGCAATTTACAAATGACCTGAATTTTCACTCAAAATTCTGGAAGTATATGTGAAAGAACAGCATTGTATGCCCAGAAGGGATAAGGAGAAGTTCAGTTCTGCGTAATTTACCTTTTCATATAATAGTCAGGGTAGACATTTAACATATACTTATTTTGTGTTAGTGAATGATGGCTGGATCCTGTCACTTCACATGCACGAAGTGAACAGGTTAACTGAAGTTGCTTCGCACTTATTCTAAATTCTGTTTACATGAATCCAGGTGAGTAAAATACACTTTGATGTTACTCAGATCCATTTAAACACCCCCAAAGTGCTTGCAATAATAATGGTGAACCCAAAAAATAGGGAAGAGGCCTTAGATATGTTTTAAGCTAGATGCTCTCTACTTCTTCCTGGCAAAGAGAGTACAATAGCACTAAGGACAGCATTTCAGTGTCTGAGATGGGTATATGTTGATCTACATGTCTCAAGCTCTCTAACTCTCAAAATGTCACTTAGAGAGGTTGTTGTCAGAGATTTCACACAGGACAGTCTCTGAAGAGTACACCTTGTTTCAGCAAGTCATACTTTGCAGTTCATGTCACTATTGGAACTCACACAAAAAGATATCAAAAGAAAAATGATTGAACATTTTTTACTTCCAGACTTTTGAGTGAAAATTTAGGTCATTTACAAATTAGCCTCTTTTCTTGCATCCAGCTGTACTCCTCAAAGAGAAGCAAATGTCTGTAACTGTGAGGAGCTTTCCCTCTGCTCAGGGAAGTGTTCCATGCAGGAGTTACAGAAGCAGCTCACAGTGGTAATTTCAGCCTGTTCTTCAGCCTCAGAGGAAAGAAGACAGGAGGCTTTTTCGGCACGGAATGTTCAAACACCCTGTACATGCACATGAATACAATCGACTCAAATATAATGTTCCCGTCTTTACTCTGTTATTGAATAGTCACACCCTGGTGATAGTAGCACCACTTCTTAACTCACAGCGTAAACACTGAGAAGGTGATTTTCCTAGAGAAGAGGGCAGTGGCACTGGTGGGGGATGTTTTGCAGGCTTGACCTCTTCTGCCTAGAAGTCTCAGGGTGATGCGTAGTTTGTTCTGCTGCTTTGGAGCACATGAGTTTGAATTGTTTGCTATCAGAGGAAGGGGTGGAATTATAACTGAATGCAGGTTAAATAAACAAATTCTCACTTCCCATGCAGTGCTCTTTTCCTTGCCTTTCTCTCTTTGCCCGTAGCTCTCTCTCTGCTTCGTGAACAAGGCTGGTTTTGTGGAAGTTGTTTGATGGAGCAGGTGTGCAATTTGTTAAAAACAGTAGGGTTTCTATAGTGTCTTCTTGGAATATTACAAATTAATCACACACAATTCAGTTGTTTCAGATGAAATTTTCAGCTTTGCACCGGAGGGATAGCAAATAGTGGTGAAAACAGGAATAAAAGGATTAATTTTAATGACACTGGAGTTTCTCCTACGTTCCATGACCCAGAATTTAATGATGGATTTGTTTAATAATTAGTGAGCGCTGTCAGTATTACACCATAGGAAAAGAAATCTGAAGCCTGATTGAGAGAACAAAAAGAACAAAAAGAAATTTGGGAGTTAGGCCATTCGGTATCCTTGCTGTGATTATAGCTCATGACTAAGTTCTTAGTTTTCCCTCATTCCTGCAGTCTTGATTAACTGACACACCTTCTTTTCAGTATGTTATTACTCTATTCTAACCCCAGATTTTCATTTTACCTTTGTTCTGAAGGTAGGATGGATAAGCAAACATCATTCATCCGGGGAAGGGCTAGATACTGAAGGCTACGGAAAGCTCCAAGCATTATTTTCTCTGCAAAGTGAAAAATATATGCCATCTCTACCTCCTGTATCCCAGACCTCACAAAAGCCATGTTTCCTTCCTTTACAGTCCTTTTTTTGCCATCCCTGTCTCTTGACCTTCTCTAATGCCAAACACTTCATGCTTGCTTCTGGGATTGCATGGAGATATGACTCTTGCATGTTGATGTGGAAGGGGAGCCACATGGGGTCCATGGAGGCATCAGTCACCCTAGGACTTCTTGTGTAGTCCTTGTTGTCTCTAGGAGGGCTGTGGTGCTTGTGTCTCACAGGGCAGCCCCATCTCCCCATCCTCTCCTGTCTTACTAACCCAAAGTTGACGTAGCTTCAGCAAAAACGAGCAAGTTTTATTAGCTGTGGCCAGCTGGAAATTTGGCCTTGTACCAGATAACCAGGGTATAACTCAGACAGCTTTCCATTCTCCTCTGCTTCTCCCTCCATGAATTAGTAGCTGTAAAGTACAGCTATGGGCAGCAGCAAATTTTTCCATAATTTCTGCCATGAAGAGCCAGGTAACAGTCCAAGTTTCTCATCACTTCTCTCTCCTCCTCTTTCTTGCTCTCTTTTAGTGAGAGATAACAATAATACTACACATTACACGTCCTCCTTACAGCTAGATCACTAATGATTACCATTATATCTGTGCCACAACTAGGTAACTGCAATACTCTTCATTATATATTAGTCTTAAAGCCAGTAACAGCTGTACTTTAAAATATGTACATTTCTTCCTTTTCTCTGTCAGGCAGGTAATTGTAATGCACATCTTTATGTGTCTTTCCTGGAGCTGTAATAGTGTTGTTTGTATCTCCTCAGAGGTTGTTATGGTAATGTTCCTTACTGCATATTTCAGAGTCATAAGCTGCTATTTTTTAGTCGTCTCTGTAGTATTCTGTCTTCTATATTTTTTAATATTTGAGTAATTAAAATAGTGTTTCAGGTTAACAGTGTTCAGAAGGATTGTGTTTTTCCAGTCAGGAGCTCTCTGTGGACAGTCTTGGGTTGGAAGTGTCCTGTAAGTTGGCCTCTTCCCGCTCTTGATCCGAGGCTGACTGGTGCATTTCCCCCCCTGAATTTCAGAAGTGCTTTGCTGCCAAGCTGCCACAACTGTGAGTTCAGCCTTGGAAGATATGGAGAGGTGCTTGGCCTCCCCTGGTACTCAGGGGCCAACCTCAGAAATCAAGATATTATACATGTCCGCATTTCCATGTGCAGCATTTTGCAAATCGAAATGCTGACTCATTCAGAGGAACAGGCTGCTCCTGTACAGTGCACAGCACAGTTATGCCTGATTATGATTTCAGCCTTCTTGTATCATAATGTGAAATCTTCTGTGTATGGCTAGCTGAGGCAAGTTTCACAAACTCGGCTATGGCTCTTTGATTATTGTTAAGAATTATCTTTCTGGGCTTTCAGTGTTTGCTCTTCATTTTTCTTCTGATAGTACAATGTCTTCTGTGAGGACCTGATGGAGCAGAAATAATACTGTGTGTTTTAGGTGTTCTTCCTCCTTGCAGTGTATATACTAAACTGGTTAATAAACCAGTGGTTGGTAATCAGTTTATATAAAATAACTCCAAGTAGCAAGCCCAATCTGAAAATCACTTGATAAACTATTCACTAAGTGTATCTGCATAAGTAACGCACAGGAATAAATTAGAAGTGGTTTGAGAGCAAAAAAGGAAGACTACATTTGCAGCATGGTTCAGAGACTGTAAATCAAATCTAACAAATTTTGTCTCCTGTTCCAGCGTTTTTAAGAGAATCAAAATTCAGATCAATATCATGAAAAGATTTCCTGGTGCTGCTTGAATCTCATAAGTAAGCCTGAGTCTACTTGCAAGAGAACAGGGCCTCCAAAAATAAATGGAAATGCTGCCTTCCCATATCCGCAAATTGAAACAGCTGAAAAGTAAAATACATTACAAGAAACAAGGGTTGAGATGAGTTGGAGGAGAAGCCGCTAAGAGCAATGTCATGTGGCTACAGGTTAGGGACATAACATAGAGATCTCTTAAATTTCATGGGAAATAAATAGGTGTAGCAGAAGTGGTAATTTCAAGAGTGCAGCCATAGAAGCTGATGTAGATATGTTACTAACATTACGTCCAAGAACGGTGTTATTAAAATTGCTGGCTTACTGACTTGTACTGAAAAAATCACAGAGGATATCAGCCACCAGTATTGACATCTAATCATGACAAGCCAGCTCGGATGGAGGGCATTCTATAATTTAGAAAGAAGCTGCAAAGTTCATGGCAAAGAGCACTGCATTTAGGAGAACGGCTTCTAGTAAAGCCAATCTAAGTGAGGTTAACTTCAGTTTATGTGAGAAACAAGCAGGGAATATTTTCTCATATAAAAGAAAACTGAATTCTTAGCAAGAATAAGGACAAAAAATCGGAATTTACTGCAATTGTGAAATTCCCTCTATGATGATCCAATCTGCAGACCATCAGCCACGGAAGGCTTTATCTGTTATTGCCTGACAAGGAGACTTTCTAAAGCAGAATTTCCAAAGGAGTCAGCAGAGGTGATCGCTGTCAGCAGCAAAGTCCATTGACTGTTGTAAGAGCAGAGCTGGGGTAGCGCTGAGCACCTCCTATGTTACTAGTTCATGCATAAACCAATGTCATAAGATATTTGCTCTGAATTGCTGTTGATTTCACTTGGTGTAATACCAGCCATCATAAAGAGCTTGAAAGTAATAGATAAGTACATGCTGTCCAAAGTGCTTCAGTTCTCTGTGCCTCTGTTTCTTGGCTGAAATCTTTCGATGTCTCTTCCTCACCTATAGAAAAGTTATGTGGGCACTGCTGCCTTTGCCTTATATATAGCGAGTGATGGGCAAAGAAAGGCTGTCAGATTGCATCGTAACTTTAAATGTTCAAGTTACAAAATGCTTATTAATTTGGTACCTTAATACAGTCTTGCACAGTACTCTGCACAGCCCAACCCAGGCTGGTTTTGTCCCCAGAAACTCAACAGACCATGATTTCAACAGTACTGGTGGCTCCTAAGATCTGTGATACACAACATCAAACAAGAAGGGTCCCTGTTTCAGATTAACACTTTTTTGTTACAACCCCTTAAACTTGATCCCAAAAAAAAGCACCCGCTTAGTAGTTGTTATGTTGCATTGACTAAGTAAATGAATGATTTCTATCTACCTGTTACTATGATGAGACGTAAAATATGCTATACTGTGTATATAACAATGTCTACCAGTCTCAGATAATAACATGCCAGCATAGGCAGCTGTGATGCAAGCCAGCAACTTATTGATGAGAAGATGAAGAAATCAAATTCTGATAAAAATAAGTAATTACATCAAATGACATCAAATCACTTGATTCTTTCTTTAAATAACTGGCAATTTTTTACAGATTTCATAATGTGTTCACGGTAGCTTATGCGTTTGCAAGATAGTTGCCTTCAGAGAGCTGCAAATACTAATGTTATGAAGGAGGTGGTACTAAACAAAGAAGAGTTATATAAATGCCTTGTAGCATAAGCTTCTTGTGTTAGGAATATTAAAAATAAGTCTTCAATACTCACAGGGTCTTGTTTCAGTAAAGTGTGCTACGTTTTCCATCCTTTTATGCATGACGTACTATAAAATCATTATGGAATAGAAATGTATCTGAATATCCGATATACAATGCCTCTTGGCAAAACCCAAACGAACATACGAGGCTAAAGAGGGCAAAACCATTTAATATTTCTATATGAATTGTCAATACACTGTCCTGCCTTTTTCTCAGTCTTGAGTGAAGTGTAACCATCTTGTGTCTAGTTTCCACAACGCTTTAAAAATAACCTATTCCTAAACAGAGAAGAGGTCGCNAAAGTAAATTTTTTCTTCCCCACATTTGTGATTGATAAGATCCGTGGTTTGAGTCTTTCTGTTATGAGACTGGGCTCAACTTTGAACATTTACATCCAGATTCCTAAGGATTCAGGGAATGTTTTGACATCAGACTCTCTCAGCTCTGCTTTTTTGTGTGAATCTATATCAAATTTCTTCCTCCCCTTTTAGCCTGGCTTCTTAAACAAAGTGTCTCTCTGAATGGGATAGCCGGTCATTCTTTCCCAAATAACTTTTGAAATTGTTCTGTTTCAACATTTCCGAAGGGATCAAATGCATCCAAATGTAGTTTTCCTACAAGTAGAATGAACATAAACAGCTGGATAAAGGAGGAAGAGAGTTGAACTGTTCCCTGTTTCTGTATAAAAAAGAGGTTGCAGTGCATCCCTCCTCATAGACATGCAGGAGCTGTGAATTATGAGAGAATCTCACGATAGAGCCATTTTCTCCTTAGACTTCAAAAATCTAAGAAAAAGACATAGACTTCTAGTAAAATATGCTCTTATTGTGCTGTGTGGGAATTCTCATCTATTGTCTTTGCTGCCCTGGAAAATTATTTTCAAGCTTTTGCGTAAGATTTACTTCTGTCTGAAAATGGCAAACAGCATTTTCCAGGGTGGGATAGGAACGTATTCCCCTTGAAAATTAATGTGCTCATGCAAACCAGTTCCTCAAACACACACTTGACATCTGATTCACAGAGAATGCAAGAGCGATTGCAACAGATTGTAGTGATGAAAAAAGATAATTCCGTGAAGCTTTAGGGTTTGGTTTTTTGCTTTTCTTTTATTTTAAAATAAAATTGGGAGGAAGAGAAAAGAGAATGTATCTCTTAGGGACTTTTGGCTCTCTGGATAAGAGAAAAAACCCAAGAAAATAAAAAATCTTGATTACTATAGCCATTTTTAGAATATGTCAGAAAATTTGGTTACCATAAATTACTTACGTGCAACACGAATTCCCATGTTTTTGTATTCACAAAGGCCTTAAAACTAATACAGGAAAGTTGTTATTCTTAATCTCACATACGGTATGTAAATCAAAGAAAGACCTCTTTCAACAGAAACAGTAGTTCTAGCACTTACAATACCTCTAATAACTTTTGACTCTTTAAAATTTCCCAAGTGCATGTACATGTGCTTTCCTAGGAGAGCCTGTTATCTGTCTCCTCCTGACAGCAAATACATTGTGAGATTCCCATTTTCGTCGGGTGTCTCTGAGCCAAATTGCTCTTGGCAGGTGTCAGATTAGACGTTTGGCTTATGTTTAATGTAACAAAATAAAGTGTAATTATAGTAATGTTGAAGATTAGAAATATGAGTCAGTGTTAATAGGTGTTTCATCCTAATCATTGCCAGGACATAAGAAAGGATGAGAAGTACTGGGGAACGATAAGACGAGTAGCTTTGGGACAGTTTTGTTAGAAGTAGCACTTTGCTGGCACAGTTTGCTATCCATACAAGTTGTGTTTCAGAAAAAAGTTCCCTCTGTACCATGTAGGTCCAGAAACATAGAATTAGAATGAGTTTGTGTAAGTGAAAATCTTTCAGGATTTGTTCTGCGGTGGAAAATAGATCACCAAGATGCTTCAGATTAGGCATGGTAAATGGAGGATTTCTGAAGGGAAGCAATGAGAAGTGTATTTTCCTTTTGAATATGTCGTGGCCCACAGGGCAATCAGAAGAAACAGACCTTCTGTAGCGTTACAGAAGACAGCAGCCTCCCATATGTCCATAGTGGTAAGGATAGAAATTTTAAAATAATTAGACAAAAAAATTGAATTATTTTTTTCCGTTTTCCTAAATGCTAAGCTGGGAAATGGCATATGTGAGAGAAAATGGCATTACATGAAATAAACCCTCATACAGCACTTTTCACTTATGCTTCGTTTACCTATTGATAAGGGTTGGACAGGATTGCTAAAAAATATGTGTATGTATCTCCATATGGAATTTTACTTATAAATTACATTGTTCAAACGTATGTAAATGTATAAATTTACAAGAAAGTATTTGGTCTTCAGAATTCCAGGTAGAAGGAACATTTTTCCTTCTATTGGTTTAGAGACTGGTTATCATGATGTAGTTGAAGGAAGGGAGAAACGTAGAGTTACCCATCCAGAAAGTCAAACACAATGAGGGATTGTTTCTGGTAATGCGTTTACCTGCTATAAATATAGCACATGCTTATGGAAGTGAATGAATGCTTCTAAGCTTTTATAAAGGTACTGCCCACGCAGATTATTTTTCCTCGTGATGTGGTTAGAATGAAAGCAGATGAGATTGTTTTCTACATGTTCTTTTATGGCCAAAGGCGATCACAAAATTTTCCATTATTTTAGATACAGATATGGCTATTGTCCGTATGGTTATCAAGGAAATTATAAAAAATGTTTTTAAAAGAAAGTGATGTGCAGAGCAGTTTTCGTTCGTGCTTGGTACTGTTTGGAGGAAGAACACTCCTTGAAGAAGAAAATGCACTAATATAATCTTTATTGTGCAGACACTCCTTACCTGGATGCGATTTTTTGCAAGGGATTTAGAAAGTAAGAAATGACGTGTGCAGTTTCCCACTGATTATTTTACGGCCTTTGGAATTAGTAAGAAGAAAGGTGTTTGGTAGGAGCAAGCAGCCTCAGATCAGTTTCAATGCAGGGACTGCTTAACTAGGTAGGGGTTTGTGCTGCACCAGGGACGGCAAGGGCATGTAGAGTACCGATCTCTGGAAGAAAGCACTTAGGAGAGTGCTGCTCCACAACTTCTGCTCTGCCCAGGGAGCTGGGTAGAGCAGGGGGATTTATATGAGCTCTGTTCATGTTAGGGCTGGAGGGTTCGAAAAGAAAGCAGCTGGCAGAGCACTTTTTATCTGATTCTGCTGGATTTAGAGCAAAAGTGTTTCTAGAAACAAAAGGTGACTTGCCCTGTTGGTTAGAGGAAAAAGAGAAAGGCCTGCTGTCAGCTGAGGGATGGGTATGAGAACTGTTTTGCGATAAAACAGGTGCGGAAAAACAGGTTTGGATATTGTAGTATTACACTTACGGACTTCGAGAGGGAGCTCTAACTAGCAGGCGCTCTCAAATTCTTTCATGGTCCGTAAGATTTAGAATGGGGGAACATGTCTGCAGGAGTATGTGGCTTTGAATTAGTATTGGTGTAAACTCTGGATGGCTTTCATTAAGTTTCATACAGATCAAGTTAGGGTTTCAGAAAGTCGATGTCACAAAAAACCATTCTTCTTCTGGTTTCTGTACCCTGATGTTAGAATATGAAAAAATGTTTTACAGAATTGAATATATACTCTACATTTTTTATATAGATACTGTAAATTGCTGGTAAATTTTGGTCATAGTTCACAACAGAGATCAGGTTTCAGAAAACAAACACGTGCTGCTTTCCTCAGGATTTAGATTACATGTGTTAACCTGTAATTTTTTGAAAAGCAAATATTAAGGAAAGACACACGTCTGGGAAGACGGAATTGTATTGGAAGGAACAAGTAGTTTTGATTCAGCTCTATGAGCAATATGTTTTACACTGGATTTATGCTTAACATTCAACTTTCAGAAAAGGAGCACGAAGAACTTAATTTTCCTATTAAATGTTAAATGTTCCAAGAAGTTACAATAAGGACTATAGTACAGAGGGTAAATGGCACTTATTAAGTTAGAAGTGAATATCAGTCTCCAAGGTTAAGAAATAGCGTAAGATTAAAGCCCCAGAAAGAAGAAAAAAATCTCTGGATTCCTACTGCTTATTTATTGGGTAGAGAATTTGGAAGAAATCTCTTCCCAAAGAATTCTCTTGAATATACGCTTGAAGATTTTGGGATATGTCATAGCGGAACATGATTAAGGGAATGCAGAGCTATTATCCAAGTCTCAAGATTGCACTGCAGGATGCTGGACCGTCCGTCTAACTGAGACAGGTTACTTTTGAGAGAAAAATCAAGAGTAAAAAAGGCTGATATGTTTCCAGGAAAAGACACTGTGTATGAGATTTTCTGGCATCTCGATATACTGGGCAGCGAAAGCACATGGAGAAGGAGAAACACGGGTCTAGAGAATTTTCTCCTCAAAATGCTAAGTCATGCTCTCTAAACTAGACACAGGGTTCAGAGTAAACGTATTTGCTCCGTGTTTTTCTTAAAACTGGATGGAGGTGATAGCACTGCTATCGAGGAGTCCTAAAGGGCGATAAAAACAGGTGAACTCTGTGTGCCCTGTCAACCTTGGTAGCATGCTGAAGGCAAGCAGGAGCATACAGCAGACAAAAATTTTGTGGGTGAAGAAGACGTTATGAAGCTTAATTAAGAAGATTCTCCAGCTTGTACCAGAGGTGAAGGTCAGAGAACAGAAAGTTACAAACATGGGGTCGTGGCTAAGATTATAAAATGGCTCTTGGTTTATTGACATTGGCATCGTGTCTAAGTAAATCCTATCCCATTTATGCAGGGACTCTGTGAGACCCTGCAAGCTGTCTTGCCATCACAGCTATGCTTGAAAGCCTAGGGGCAGTAAAACATTCACGCTGACAATGGATTTCAATAAGTACTTCAACGAACAAATCCACCTTAAAAAGTGACTTTACCCCATGCTAACCTCTGTGATTTCAGTAGAGTAGCATCAAGATGTGCTGGAGTAAAATGAGATCATAAAAAACAGCAGTAACTGATCAGCTGCAGATTTGTCAGCCTGGGGAGGTTGCAAAAACTGCAGTAAAGATGGGCAGGGTTATAGGGACTAAAGCCTGTGATATCTGGAGCTCTCACCAATCACAGTCATTTTCAAAGGTAGCTGCTGGAGCTTGGTAGCAATACAGCTTGTTATTTCAAAGAAATGTTGTAAAGGTAGTGTAATGCCCTGTTTCTGAAGGAAATGACAACAGTTTCCCCTTTGGAAAACACTCCCCAGAGCCAAGCTGATGAATGAGTTTAGCATAAATTAAAGCATATATAGACTCATGCACACGGGCCACTGTACCAGTGCAGGATTGGAATAAACCCCTCAGAGACGGAAAATAGGAGAGACAGATGTGGTGTATGTGAGATTGACAGCCCTATGCTGTGCAGTACAGGCATGTGGCCTGCCCAGAAATATTCAGTCTGAGTTGGAAAGATATCAGCACAGCCCTTGTCATGCTTTGTCTGTCAGAGAAGCTCTTAAAGATGGGGCTAGGCAGTGGAGTACCCTGCCAAAAATTCTATGCTACACCAGCAAGCAAAGGTAAAATAGCATTGCATAAATTTCTTTAAGGGGGAACATCTGAGTAAGGCGTTAAGAGACAAAATAAGTAGAACATACAGGCTGTATCTGAAAAAGCCCTTATTAGCAGGACACTGCTGCCAAAGCATGGGGCTGAGATGTGCCTGGTTCAGGGCTCTCTGCTGCTAGGGTGAAGGTTGGTAACTCTATATGACATGGAGGATCTTGATCATCCAAAGTTGGAAATAGCATGCCAAAGGACCTGCATTTCTGCTTTTACTTTCACTACATATCTGGAAAGCACCTTGTGCTTTTCTGAGTGTAAAACTCTCACAAAAGAAGTGTTTTTTGGACAACAGGCAAGCCTGGAGTACAAAGACCAGCAGCCCTGCTGGCTGTTCTGTTTACTGGTAGAATCCAAGACGAGCTTTCGCTGAGCAGAGATGGCCACTGTACCCTGTGCAGGGCACTCAGGGAAACTTCGCACCTCTGTCTTTATCCATCCTGCATCCATCTTGTCTTTTTGCTCTGTGCCTTCTTCAGGGATGGTATAGGTGAGGCGCTGTTTTGTTAGTCAATCTCTGTCCTGTTTCAGCATATACCATCTTAGCCCAGCGTGGGTCCTTCCCACGGTGTGCAGTCCCTCAGGAACAGGCTGCTCCAGCGTGGGTCCCCATGGTGTCACAAACCCTGCCAGAAAACCTACTCCAGCGTGGGATCCTGTCTCCACGAGTCCGCGGGTCCTGGCAGGAGCCTGCTCCAGCGCGGCGCTCCCCACACGGTCATAGCTTCCTTCATGCATCTATCTACTCCAGTGCGGGGTCCTTTCATGGGCTACAGGTGGAGATCTGCTCCACCGTGGATCTCCTTGGACTGCAAGGGGGACAGCCTACCTCACCACTGTCTTTCATCTCGAGCTGCAAGGGAAGACACTCTGCTCCGGCATCTCGAGCACCTCCTCCCCCTCCTTCTTCATTGACCTTGGTGTCTGCACAGTTTTTTCTCTCACATCGTCTCACTTCTCTCTCTCAAACTGCTGCTATACCACAGGTTTTTTTCCCTGCCTTTTCTTAAGTATGTTATCTCAGAGGCCCTACCACCATCACTGATGGGCTTGGCCTTGGCCAGCAGTGGGTCCATCTTAGAGCCCGCTGGCACTGACTTTATCAGACATGGGAGAAGCTTCTCACACCTTCTCACAGAAGCCACTCCTATAGCCCCCGCTAAAAACCTTGCCATGCAAATCCATAATATATGTTGAGACATTTACAGAGTTATCCAATGAATGCTAATTAATTTAAGTGAAATAAAGTCTCATCCACAAGGGAAGGGAATATAGTTCCTCACTACTCTGGAAATTCGTTTCATTACTGACTGAAAATAGGTTTCCAAAATCTTTTTATATATGGGCAGTGATATGCTGATGGGACATTGAAATGCTGATGTTTTTCTCCTGATGTCGATCTCTATGTCAGGGTATTGCTACAAATGCACTGTACTGTATTCGTGCATCTGGTGCCTAATCCAGTCAGTTGTTTCCTTCGATGTGTTTCAGGCAGGATTTTCGCAATTGTGTTGAGAAGGAAGGAGCGAAAGAAATCTTTCCTATGCAGCTGCTTTGCAGGGTCATGACATGAAAAATCCTGATATGCTAAGATCCCAGTGCCTGGTCCAGGGTGAGAGATTAGCTATTCTACTGCGCATTGAACCCAATCAAGCCGGTTTGGATGGTCTTGCATCATGCGTTTTGAGACTCCTGGTTTGAGCTTATTCTTTGAGGTATTGTGCCTTCTAATGGGTTGGGGTGGAAAAGATAAAGGCAGGAAGGTTGAAAAGCGCTGAAAGCTTGTTCTTGCCTAAAGGAGCTGGATGTTGAAGATTAAGACATGGAGGGTGCAGATAGATGGCTGATTTTAAGAAAGCAATGAGGTGTCATTAATCTGAATTATTGATACTACAAAATATAGCCAGAAATGTACGTGTTTATATACAAGTATTTATATATGTATATATGTACGTGTATTCTTAAATTTGTATCCAGCTTGGAGCTGGCAAAATAGCCAAAAATATCACAGAACGGTAGGGATTGGAAGGGACCTCTGTGGGTTATCTAGTCCAATCCCCCTGCAGAAGCAGGATCACCTACAGCAGGCCACAGAGGATCTTGTCCAGGTGGGTCTTGAATATCTCCAGAGAAGGAGACTCCACAACCTCCCTGGGCAGCCTGTTCCAGTGCTCCATCACCCTCAGAGTGAAGAAATTCTTCCTCATGTTCAGACGGAACTTCCGATGCTTCAGTTTGTGCCCATTGCCCCTTGTCCTGTCACTGGGCCCCATCCTCCTGACACCCACCCGTGAGATATTTATAAGCATTTCTAAGGTGCCCTCGCAGCCTTCTCTTCTTCAGGCTGAACAAGCCCATCTCCCTCAGCCTCTCCTCGTAGGAGAGATGCTCCAGTCCCCTCACCATCCTCGTAGCCCTCCGCTGGACTCTCTCCAGTAGCTCCTCATCTTTCTTGAACTGGGGAACCCAGAACTGGACACAGTACTCCAGATGGGGCCTCACCAGGGCAGTGTAGAGGGGAAGGAGAACCTCCCTCGACCTGCTGGCCACACTCCTCCTAATACACCCCAGGATGCCATTTGCCTTCTTGGCAGCCAGGGCACACTGCTGGCTCATGGTTAACCTGTCGTCCACCAGGACA
>Ga0065711_1031209_pt1 | contig 30265 bp, 10 predicted proteins | sample Hoacrofraction12_FD_59098 | JGI IMG/M metagenome (GOLD analysis project Ga0065711, IMG submission 59098) | Hoatzin crop microbial communities from Cojedes, Venezuela - Epithelial fraction 12 v2 (version 2) | ecosystem: Host-associated > Birds > Digestive system > Esophagus > Crop | place...
CTCATCTACCCAGCCAGTCATGCCATCATAGAAAGCTATCAGATTGGTCAGGCATGATTTCCCCTTGGTGAATCCATGCTGACTACTCCTGATAACCTTCTTTTCTTCCAGTTGCTTGATGATGACCTCCAGGATGAGCTGCTCCATCACCTTTCCCAAAATGGAATTTGTAAAACTGTATATCTGTATTTGCTCTGTACTATGTATTATGTCACTTATTACATACATAAGGCAATAGTATTACAGAAGTAATTACATAAATAATGTATTACTATAAGTATGTAACAATAGTATGAGTATTGTATGTCACTTAATCACTGATATTCAGAAAACCAATTAGAATTTACTGCAAGAGTGTATCAATCTAAATCAAAATGGGACTGTAAAAAAAGCAAATTGGAAAAACCAGTCAGCAGCTTGATATAAGCACTTCCTAAAAGAACTCTTGGAAGACATCTTCTCCAAGGTCCCTGTCTCTTATGTGTTGAAAACCTCATTTCACCAACTAGGAAGTGCCAAGATCAAAAGGAAACTAAACATTTACTGTTTTCCAAACCCAAAGGACGACTGGAACCAAAAGGCTTGCCTTTTTGTAACTGTAATTTTTGATCTAAACCAAGATATTACCTCTTCCGGCAAATGATGACTTGCCAAAAGACAAAATGTTTCTGAGGTGGGAGAGTTTCACAAGTTAACAGTCAACACTGGACAAGCCAATGGCGAACTTCCTCTAGGCAGCAATCTAGATGAATTATATTTAGTCAGATCAGGAGAATGTTAAATTTCAGTGAAAAAACATATATGCTTATGGTTTGGTTTAAGCTATTGATAGAAGGGATCTATTTTTTCCTTCAGAATGTTTTTATTAGGAGACACGTGTTGTTCCAAGGAGATTACTAGTTGGTGGTCAAGTGAGTTTATTAGTCTCAGAGTTAACAGGAATATTTTTTTGGACCAGCATATTCTGAGATAAGACAGAAATGACTGACTGCCCTGTACTGAGGGCTGCTGTATGTTGTAGTTCTCAGCTCCTTCCTTTTTTTGTGTGAACAAATGCAGAGTTATACAAGAACTGGAAAACTACACATGGCTTTTAAAAAAAATTGCAGGTATTCTTCATAATCATATGTTCTTTAAACACAGCCTGTTGCTACGCTTTATCTGTATTGTATGGTCAGCCAGCTAGCAGTTGCAAGTGTACAGGCTGCTTCTCATGTCCCAGTGTTAGCAGCTGGGAAAGAGGGGCTGTGTGCTGCTGTGTAGGTGTTGTACTCCATCTTAACAGTGGCTTCAAATCAATTGACAAAGGAAAAAAAATATCAGCTCTTAATGGTCACACACAGAGCTCTAAATGAAAAGCCAGATGGTGGTTTGCTCTGTCTCCATGCACAAGGAGCTGGGCAGGGTGTCTGTCTCAATGGGGTCACTTTGTCTGGTTAGCTGTCCCCTGGGCCCCCTCATCACCCACTTCTGCAACCATGAACAAAAGGAAGTAAAAATGTCTTACGTGGCGGCAGGAGACAGCACGTGTAAAAACTGTAAATCCATCTGCAACCAATATAAACCACTGCTATACAAAAGCAAAGATCACTCTTCCAGTTTGTATATAAAGTATCTGAAAATGTCTCAAGATGAAGTGTGGTATATTATTGCAAAACAGTACCATAACACGTTGGATGCAGATTAAGATATCATCACCTTGTAGAATCCAAGGATGACATTGTGATTTAAATGTCGTCACAACTAACTTTCCATTTATACTGTGATGTGGCTGTATTGAAAGAGTGCCAGTGCTTATCTACTCATTTGCAAGCTGTTTGTCCAGTTGCTCAAATAATTTCTTACAAATGACTGGCAAATACTGATTTTTTATGCAGCTAACCTATCCAACAAAGTCTTTTTAAATCAAACCAAAACTACTTTTCCCTTCTTCTGTAACTAAATGAATTTATCTCCAAGTCTTCTTTTTCTGAGACTAGCTCTTGATCTCTAACTCTTGTTTTATTTTTAAATAATAAATTGAATTTTATATTTCACTTCATCTTTTTGTCACTGTTAACATTCTTTCCTTTATCTAGCACGTGTTCCACCTTCTTCAAGATGAGACATGAGATCTCTGCTGCAGAGTGGTATGCATCATCAGGTAAATTGAGTGCAAGGAGCTAAAATCTGTTTTAATACCATTAAATCTAAAGGTATATACTTAATAATAATCAAAAAAGGCATAAAATACAAAGAAACTCTCTCTTGGGAAAAATCGACTTCAAATCACACGGGGATTATCCTAGTCTAACATTACAATTGAAAGGGGTGATATCAAATAAGAGTTGTACTGATTTATGACCACAACTAAGTCCTGAAGGGTCTGAAAAACAAATGAAAATAATGAGATGACATTTCCCTAGAAGATTCCAGCGTAGGAGGAGAAAGGGGAATAGGCAATGATATAAAGTTTGACGGAAAACCAAGAGTCACTGTCAAATCTGTCTTTAATTGAAATACTATCTCTGGATCAAAGAAAGATTCAGACACTGCCAGTGTCCTCAAGTTTTGGTCTGGCACTGTAATAAATACATATTTTGATACCTGCACTCCTTGCCAAATGAGTGCCAAAGAAGGAAAGTGAAGATGACAAGCAGACAGTACAGGATTTCACTTGCTACGTATTAGCCAGGTATCAGAGTTAAATGACGCAAGGGGGAAGCTCAAGAGGAAGAAAGTAAGAATGAGAATACATGAGCAGCAGAATAACCTTTTGCACTGAGGCCTGCAGAAAGTAGTTGTGGAATTCATACACATTGTCTGTCAGAAACTTGACATTGCCTTTGCACAGTTCACAACAATTAATGTCTCTCTACCTATTATGCAAATTCAGCGTCAGCAGTAAAGGTCAAATTGAGCTTTTTCCTTCTTACACATCATGTCACCAGTATACAGAAGATAACAGAGTAATTCAAAGCTATTTATCTATCTACTATAAGGAAATAAACACTTTTTCTGAATGATGAATCAGATGAAAAAATAACCAAAATTCTTGACTCTTTTACAAATTATCTGAGAAAAAGCTACAAAAGTTATACAAAAGTCAGTTTACTTATCTAGAAACTGTAAACAGCCTTATTATTTCATAGTGGTGACATAGACCTAAATTATTCCGGTCTGGAAAGTGCTTTGAGAGATTATGTGGGTAAATCATTTATCTGCACCTGGATTACTGACCTTGTTTAACAATTAATAGAACTTTCATTGGCTATTTTCTAAATTTCTTCATTGGGGAGATTTGTTGTGGTTTGCATGGATTTTTACCTATATGACTTCAATGGGATTTGCTTATGAAAGCAGTGATTACATATTGGAGAAGTATCTAGAATACTGTCAGAATACTGTCATAAGTACAATATGAGAATAATTTTAATTACTACAACAAATCAAGGGTAGATGTTGACTCTGCCATGAAGGGCTAACAGCATTTCTTTGGCTCTGCACAATCTTTCAATCAGAAATGGAAATTTGGCATGTTCTTCTGATATGGCTTCGTGTTGACCAGAGCTTTATGACAGACCTGTCTGCACCTTTTCCTTAAAACACACTCAAAATAAGAGCCATAAAACTCTTTTGCTGCTTCATTGGAACAGGGGAACTTTAACTAGAGGGAGTTCTAGATCTGTGTCGTGGAACCAATTAATAAGGTCACAAAAAAAGTCTTTACCCTGCTCACTCTGTCCATTCAAGGCAGGCCTTTCTTTCATGCTTGATTCCAGTCCAGCATTCTCCAGTGACTTCCTGAGCTTATACAGACTTTCTGGGTGTCTGTCTTTCCACCCTTTCTGATGTCTGCCTTCTTGCCTACTCTCTTTTCCTATCAGGGAATTTGGACTGGCTCTTCTGTTGCTTCCCGGGTGTACCTCTCTTAACCTGGCCTGATCCTGCATACAAGAAAGATGCTCCCAGCTGAAAATATCCAGTTACATGCAGAGATTTTTCATGAGGCCCAGCATACAATAGCCAAGACAAGACTGTTCACTGAAGCACAATGCATAGCATACACATATGTTTGCAAACAAACAGAATCCTGCTTTCTGTCACCATCTCTCCTATGCTTCAGTGCTAGATGTAAGGGTTCATAAAATCTAGGAGACACTCATTGCAGAATTTGGGATCTAACAGGAGCTACATTTAGGGAATGAGATTTCAGTTCCTTATCGATATAACGAGATTTTCATTTTGAGGGAAGCAACAGTTTCCTAAGGCTGAAGGTTTCACTTTGTTTGGTTTCACTGATCTATAATTGTATTCCAGGCACCTTACGAACAACAAAAGTTTTTCTTCTCCAAATGCATTTACAGCTGGTAACTTGCCATCTCCCAGAGGGTATACCTATGCTTACTGGACTGTTCTGTAAACAGGAACATTCAGAGCATAAATATACAGGAATGATAACCAACAGCTCACTCTCCAGTCATCATGTCTCTGTACAGTTTATCACAGCTAGACTTTTCACCCTTGTTTTTGTAGTTCCATTGTAGGTAGTCAAGTAGACAAACTTTCAGAGAGCAGGAGGGGATACATAAGGAAGTCAAAAGTAATGGCAAGACAAAAAATATATTTTGCACCATCTGTGGCCATGCAGATTTAACATCTATGATTTTCTGAGCCCTAGTACTTTAAGGGTTGGTCCATTATCAGGACCAAAAGCTTTCACGACTTCAAAAATTATATCCAATCCTTTGCTAAGTGCTGGTGCAATCTTCATATTTGTGTGTCGCAAACTTTAAATGACATAAATCAAAGCTGACAACCTAAAAACACTATCATTGAAGCACTTAAAATCCGTAATGCTCTCAATTCAATGCCTCAATAGACCCCCTTTCCAGATTCGATTGAAAGACTGCTCTACAGCTCTAGGATTCTAGTCTGAAAAGCCAATACACTATGGTAGGACAGGATATGATTAACATTGTTCAGAATTTATCAACATGTATTAGGGTAAACATTCTGTATCAATCCAGGCCAATCAAATTGTCCATTACCAGATGAGGTAAGAAAAGAAATAAGAGGCTTTCATTGTCACATTCAGATTTTCTGACTGCATATTTTTTGCAACACCATTTGCTATCCCCCCTTTATATTTCTTCAGAATTTATATGGTCTCTGAATCACAAAAAAGCTGAACATCAGTCATATTGAAGAAAAAATACAGAACTGGTGCATAATATTGGGTGTCAGAAAGAGTAGAATGCTGTCCTTTATCAAAAATACTCTTGGTTGAAATACCTCTACTGTCTGCAACTGCACCAGGTACTTGAAATGCTGTACTCTGGAAATGCTTATTTTTCAATCATCTACCACTAGAAGGCCCATCAGCTACAACTGGGCAAATTACTGCAGTTATTACTCCTGCCAGAGATATACAATGCCTGATAGAGGCAGCCATTGTGCACTTTGCCCTCCAGTCCTGTTCTGTGGGCAGCAGTACACAGAATTGCTGCATCTAAGACATATTTGCCCTGACAAGAGAAAGACTGTCAAAGGTGTAGAGAGTTCAAAGACACTGATGTAAGTACGTGTGTTAAACTGATTTTATCTGTAAAGGAAGAGATTAGGACCTGGAGGTAAATGAAAATGACCTTGAAAAAGAGATGTTTGCAGAAACCAGACAGAAAGCACTAAAATAAGCTTAAGGATGAGTCAGCTGTGATGATGCATGTTGACAGAGACACAGTGAATTTACAAAGAAAGCATGGATCACCATGAATTAAGAAAATGATGTTTGCATGAAATAAAAATGAATCACAGCTAAAGACATGGACACCTGACATTTTGCTGACCCTTTTCATGTTAACATCCTATAGTTCAGGTGTCTCCAAAGATCCTTACGTATGAGCTATCCATTTCCAGGGGAGCATTCTCAACGGATAAAGCTGAATCTCTGGAGGATCATGGCCTTTGAGAATAACATATCTGCACATCCATTCTTTACTGCAGCACAATAAATTTTAAATAACAAGCATCATGAATTCTGTGATGCATTGATGTACCATTCTGAACCATTATCAGGAAACACATAATATCAATGACTATGCTACATGGATTTTCCTTCCTGGACTCCTGGAAGAGTCCATGAGAAAGTTTATTTCAGGTCACAATTCCCATACGAAAATTGGACTAGAACTGAAGACTGCTGTCCTGGATTATTATATATCATTAGTAGATGGCTAAAATTTGAAGATCAGCCTCTATTTCAAGCTTTCTGAAACTGAAGGCATGTCTGTAATCAAAATTCCTTTGAATATTTATACTTCGTTTCCTTTTCTTGGGTCTGTTTTCAGACCAATCCACTAGATTTAGTCCAGATGTAGATTTCAGTACCCTTTTACCAGAATATGGGAATTTCAGTTTAAATTTGTTTTGTCCTTCTTCTTAGACAAAATTAATACTCTTTTTTATGTTCTTTGAATTAGACACTTGTCTTTGCTGTCTGGGCAAATTTTGTTGTGAGATTCCTGTGTCTTGAAGTAAAATTAGTGCAATCTGTGTGTGAATAAACATCCAAATACTTCAAACGAATTCCAGATGAGAGCTCTAGGTATGGTACTCTTTGGGCACTGCTGATAATTTTCTAGGTGAATTCTACCACATAGTCAAGTTTGGACAAAAATTTAACGTAGAAACACTGGGTCTGAAATTATTATATTATGTAGAACAAAGGTCAGCCATATCTATATGTTGTTCTACTACACTATTCCAGTAGAAGAGTGACTTTAGAAAACCTGGCGAAGTTGGGAACATACTGCTCTACCATGCTGTTCAGTGATGGGAGTGAAGACACAACTCCCTATGATGTTCATAATGTTAAGGAATATGATGGTGGAATAAGAGAATCACTCCTTCTCCTTAGAATATGATTTTCACGTTAGATCTTAGAGTGGATGGATCTCTTCCACCGTGTCTTTAACAGCCACTAAATAAAGTTCTTGTAATAACATATCATAGAATTGGTTGGATACTGGTTGATACTACTGCAAGCTATCTGTAAAACTGCATGGAGATTGAGACTGTGGTACAGAAGAACATAGGAGAACATTGCACTTAGAGGGAGATCCATATGGAATGGAACAAACTGGAATGAAAAGCGTATGTAATTCCCACCAATCCCATCAGACTAAACACAGAAAGGATAAAGATGGAGGAATGCAGGACTGAGAAGCCTTCATCTACCTTCTTTAAATTGGTAGGAGAGGAAGAGTCTTTGTCCCTACAGACTAATCTCACCCTAAATTAAAATCCCATTTCAGAACCACTGTGGCATGACCTACACAGAAAGAAACATAGCCTCCTACTTTTACATATGAAGACTCTATCAGTGATATTCTACAAATACATGTCCTTCCGCTGGAAAAAAAAGACTGTCTTATCACCATTCTGACCATCTCACTGCCTCAAAGTTTCTCTATAGCCAAATGAAAAAAGGCAGCAATTTTTCAACTTCTCCAGAAAAAAAAAAAATTGCTATGCTAAGTCCCATCTCTTTTAAACCTCCTAGAAATTCTGTTCTAAGAAGGTGGATAGTTGCCTCAGGTGTTTTTCTAGGCATTGCAATAACTATTCCATATTAACTTTTTCTGACCAGGGATTTTATTTTAATAATTTTTATTTTAATTTTCTTTATCAAGGAGAAGATGATTGTTATTTAAAATCAGCATTAAACTCAAAATAGACATATGCTCCGTTGGCATCACAAGGGCAGAGCAAGACCCTCTGTACCAAATGAAGGCAGAACAGGACAGGACACAGTGGAACGCCCTTATGATTTATTAGTGCAGAACATACTTCACAGATAAAAACACTGCAAGTTCTGAGCAATGCTGGCCAAGTTTCAAACAGCGAAGGCCAGCTTGAACAGCAGCTGAGGTTATTTTCGTGTGTGTTTATATGGTCTTAAAACTCAGATCATTTGGGGCTCTCCAGTTTTACAATAGTTAGGCTGTGTGAGTGCATGGTTTGATTTTTCACTGCCAGCACCTCTCTGTCTCATGGGTGAACCTCAGATTTTCTTATTACAGATTCTTCTGTCATCTTGTTAAACTACAGACAACTTTCCCCTATGACAGGGCAAAAAATATGGTCCCCAGCACAAGGAGACCTCCATGTCTACCTGGGATCTAATGCCAAGCAAACCTTAAACCCGTTAATTAACAAAAACTGATGGGAAAATTTGTAACAGATCCAAACAGGATAATAATAAGATTGCTCAAATATACTGAAACTGAAAGATAGAACAGTGAAAAACTTTATTATTTTCATGCGTTTATATCTGATTATATAATTAAAATTCTATCTAGAAGAGCTGGAACACTGCTGTATCTGACTTCAGTAATCCACTTGTTAAAAATCACCAGCCTTTGTCTCCAGCATCAGCACACAGCAATCTGCAACCCTGACAGGACCACTCCATCTGCAGAGCTAGTATGGGATGCTTAGGTTTGAAAATCGCTTCTATAAGCCTGAAGTCTGAAAGGGAGTCTTACCTATGTCTTCCTCTTTGCAAGTGTAATACAAAAACAATATACCGTGTTTTGAACGGACAAGACCTTTTTGGCATTGGTCAGAAATGCTAGGGGAGACTGTTACTCAGCTGAGTTGCGTAGAATAACATATTAGTACTGTTGAAGTACTTTCTTTCAGTCTCCTTTGGTTTTCTGAGTTTTGATTTAAAATCTAGTGCTTTAGAATGATGTTAGGTATTAAGAAGGGAGAAGATAAACGTGATAAATGAAAATTTACACACTCTGTGCCTACCTCTAAAACAGCAAAGAATTTTTTCAGTTCAGTCACACTCTTGCAAATACAAAATATACATACAGTTCCATACCTTATCTACAAATACATTCGCTAATGCCATGTGCTCTGAATATATAATCATATTTAGAAGTCGCTATTTGATATTGGTGTATTTCTTTACTCTAGAGATAACTGACTAGTCAGTTACTATTTCCTCACTGCTCAGGAGTCCAAATATTTACACATAAGGAGCTTGCTAAATTCCTTCATGAATTTGTATGACCCGGTTGCCCAAAATAGGAGGGTGAGCAGAGTCAGTAGTGTAGAAATCTTTCCCGATTCAATGTCTCTAAGTGTTTAAGCTCTCTGGCCCTCATAAAACTTCATGAAAAGCTCCAATTTATATGCCCTTTGAGGCTTCGCTGTGTAAGAGCTTTAAAGGTTGCATAATGGTTTGTTTGCCAAGTGGCATCACAGATATAGTATATTAACAATGGGGATAGTGCTTCCCAAGACTGAGAAATATACCTGAAGAACATATTAAGATAGGTAGGAAAATAATGGTTATTTTCATTTTACTGACGTTCATGGGGTACTGCAGGGTATCAGTAAAACCGGGAACAAAATGCTTGGGTAAGGGGGTCAGCACAGCCTTGGCTCCACTTCTTCCTGTGGTTTGCAGTGCATGCGTGAGATTATCTCTTTCAGCACCCTTGCTGAGGGTTGAAATTGCACCATTATTTCCCACTTGTTTTACACTTTCAGTATTTATCTTGAGCAAGAAGCATTTGTATTTTTAATTAAAAAAAAATCTATTATCAAAAATGTAAAGAATCTGAAAAGCCCAGGAACACCCTAGCAAACTGCCAGGTCACCCTCCTGCACTGGCCTGCCTCCTTACAGCCTGGGGTCCAGCAGTCCCATGGTATCTACTCTGTCCTTTGGAAGAGTGGGTGCTGCACCACCCTCCCCTCTGTTAAAAAGGATTTTCTAACCTCTTGACTTGTGAAGTTTCAAGCACATGAAAAATTCGTCACAGGTCAGCACGTCAGGGCAGCTTTCAGGTGACCTAACTGTTTTTTTGTAGGAAACAGGCATATAGTTAGTAACAGAAAACTGAATATATTTCATTCACAGTATCCCAGCTGATGTGTCTCCTTAGAGGCCTGTTTCTGATGCCATGCTGTGGTGTACCACCCCAGCTACTTTGGCCATGACTGCTTTCTTTGGCATATTTTTAAAGTAAGTCTGGTAGGTTCATAGGCGTTACTGCTGATGCACACTAGCTACTGAGGAGCTAAAAACAGACTCTACCTATAATGCACGCTTTTACATGCATTGCCTCTGGAGTATAATCTATATGAAAATGTGTAGAGGGTTTCCCTCTCTATTTTCTTTATTACAGCTTAGTTAAGTGTACAGATGAAATTAATTTTGAAAAATACTCTTATCCTTCTAACAGAAAACAATGGGGAACGTAGTGATGATGCATCAAATAATTCCTGATCTGTATAATTAATTGTTTAAGCATTTACTTTTACAAAAAACCTTCAATTTATTAAGTACTTCACAGTAGGTGTTCACATAACAAGAACTGATAAGGGATAAGAATAATAAAAAAGGAGGTGAATAAGGACAGTTAGGATGAGAGGCAGACGTGAAGGGATATTACTAGTCTAGAGAGGAACAGGTGTGATGACATGGAGTAACAGACAACACTGGTGAGAACTTATTCCAACAGGAAAACAATATGTGTTATGGAGCATTGAGCAGAAGTAGGCAGAAATGATGGGCAGAGCAGCCAGAGAGGAGCAGTACAGTTGTTTAGCAAACCTGTTCAGCTCAGCCAGAGAAAGTTTAGGTGGAAAGAGACGATAGAGGATCTCATCCTTGAAAATAATAAAATTTTAGACAACAAAAATACACAATTTTTATATGGTTTTGTGTGTAATTGCATTTATCTGCTCATGAAAATCAGATGTAGATGATACATTTTACTTTTTTAAGAAGCAGGCTCTGGAAAAACTCATAGATCATGCAGCTCTACAAATACTGTCTAATAGAAACAACTACGACTCCAAATATTTGCTTTCATTACACAAACAAACAAAAAAGAATGAGAAAATCTCATCCTTTTCTTGTACTAGGCTAGACCAAGAACATCTGCAGGAGAATCCATGGAATTGCACTTATGCAAAGCCGACAGTATCATGTTTTGAATCTTTGGCTCTTCCGATGTTACGAGGATCGTTTCAGTTCAGTGTGAAATTGTTCAGTGATGATTTCAGTGCTGTGCTCTGCAGAAGGCTACCAGGCTAAGTGGTAAGTATCCATTTCAGTGAAATAGAAGGCAGAGGAGCAACATGTCATTCCCAGGTCTAAAGCCAGAACCGCCCTTCCCACAGGATTAGGCAAAATATACTTTCTCACATCCAAAAGTCTCAATTGTACATCAGATCCCAAATTTAAACATTTTCCAGTGTACCAAAACTTCACACTGTGAACACAGAAGCAACAGGCTCTGTTTTCCTTTCAGGCAACTTCTCCAAAGCAATTGTCTGATAGAAAGCTCTGCAGCTAAATGAAAATTGTAGATTCCGGAAATTATAAATATGAGTGTAAATAATACCAGATATCTTGCTTTTCAAATCAGCCTCTCATGTTCCATGTTCTGCCATGTCATTGCACCAATAAGGTCTGATCAATATGCTACAGGGATCAACTAATTTGAAGGGATTAACTTCAGTGCAATGCATACTCTTCTGTACTTACACGTTCACTTTCTGCAAGTTGCAATGCTGTCCTCTAGCTGTCCTCTAGATTTGTTCAAATGAATATGTGCAAACATCCTATCCTACCTAAAAAATGACACAGATGTGTGAGCTTTGCAGTCATTTGTAGGTGACAGCGCGGTGTCATGTCTGTTTGTAACATCAACAGCTTCAGTTTTGTGGTAGAAAAGGCCAAACAGTTTTCCATAGCCTGATACAACAGTCCCAAAGTTTCATTTGTAATTAGTAATTGGGAAAAGAAATAGATTTATGATGCTTCTTTCTACTCCGATAACAATTACAAATATATTTTATAATTTATGCAGAAAAAAACTGCTTTTATAGGCTGTTTCAATAGCACATGTATAACGAGGTTCAGAAGTCAAGCACTTTAGCTACATGTCCTCTCTATCTACTTGCTTTACCTGACATTGCACAAAAAGATAAGGCTGTGAAAAAAGGAAGACCTAGTTCTGATTCTGACTGCTTTGAGTCTGTAATGTCTGTGGGATGGTATGCTGCTGAAAATCTGTGGAAGTCCCTGTAAAAACAAACCCATTGCTCTTACCCTACTTCCAACACATTTCCATCTGTCCTCACAAGCTGATTAAACTGCTGACTACCAAATGTTGTACGTCACTTGTTTTTTGTGCTTTCCCATACATTGGAGCTAAAAATCAGTATTGTATTAACTAAATAATGCACTAGAACTCTTAATTCACAAATAAAAATCTTCAGAATGAGGTTACTAATTCTGTTAACAGGAAAATTATTAAAATAAATTGCACACAAAATATGTTTACACTGAAAAAAACCCAGAGTTTTTTAATCCTAGAGGTCTGTTTCAGAATATTTGCCCCTTGTGATCCTCAGGGCTCATTTTGAGTGTTATCCACTGCCTTCATAATATGAAATTTACATTAAGCAGCACAAAAGAGGAGAAGACAATAGAAATTATGAAGATTGCTTTATGCCCTTGAAACAAAGCATTTAAAAAAAAAAATCCATTTGAGGTGACTATAACTCACTAGTCCCTGTATTTCTTTTTGTCCTTTACCATATTTGGGTCATAAAGGTGACACCCCCAATTTCTTTCAAGTAGCTAAGACACACTTTCAGTTCCCCAGGTCAGTTTGTTCAGTCTGCAGTGTGAAGCAAGACAATGGCTGTCTCAGAAAGATGGCTGATAATAACAGACAATCCAAACCCAGGGGTGCAAGCCTTGCAGGCTGAGAGCAAACTGCCCACCTTCACACAATGGTGACTACTCATTACCGTGGACTCTGTGTTCCTCTTCTTTCACAAGCCTCCTGTTGAATAGCAACAACTCACTCAGATAACTCTGGATGGCTTTGGTTTAATCTTGGTGCCCATAAAGACAATCTCACAGATACACCAAAATGGACTAATATCCAATTACTCAGTAACACTGTTTTTTCATATCTTAGCAGCTAGAAAGGAGACTCTAAAGATTAATGCTTGAAATACAAAGCCAGACTAGCATTTATGTAGACGCTCAGGTAGGTACAGAATAACAGAAGATCTCAGGGACATCGTGACTCTATGCTTGAGGTCTACATTGTTTTCTGTGTTGGCGAGTATGACACAGTGGATAAGATCTCTTTACAAGAACAGTTCACAGCAAGGGGACGAGGCATAGATGAAATACCAGTAGTTTGCTAAAACGGGCAGAGAGCCATGAGAGCAGGCAGGCACATATTTGTTATGCAGCATAATAGACAAAGACTACTGTATCCCTACTCCAGTACACATTCTTACCCTTCCCAGTTACTCACCAACTGCCTTACATGCCACACAAACATATTTCTTGTGCCAGTTTAAAGAGTCATTTAAAGGTAATACTGGCTGTAAGTACTGCTCTACGTTTGTCTATACTAAATAACTCAAATTTCTGCTATGAAGAAGAATGGTATAATTAGTTGTTATTCAGGGGCAATAGACTCAATTTTTCTCCTTATTACTCCAGTTTTATACCAGCACAGAAACAATGAAATCATTGGAACTCTGTTAGCATAAAACTGGCAATGGAAAGCTGAATCAAACCTACCAATTAGACCAGTTGAGCTTTATGGAAATTATAATGGTTGCACTAGCATCACTCAGAGGAGAATGAGGTTGGGTTTCTTCTATTAGAGGTATTATTTTCACCTACAAATCTCTATTCCCATTAAAGATCATATAATAATATAGCCACTATCTATTCTTATTTTACCTCAGCACTGACAAATACACACGTAGTGTGCATAGCAGGGCAGCTATATTTAGTTTTGAAGTTGAATACTGTACATGCAAACACCTCGGAATCTGCACCAAACGTAGTTGTTTTCATTTCGGCTTGTCAAAGACAGGCTAAGCACTGATGCAAATCAAGCTAGCATACAAGGGAAAAAAATAATCATACAACTACAATAAGTAAAAATAATTATAGGATTTGCTACATTTAAAATGCTATTCACAAAGATACTTGGCACATTCGGAATTTAAAAAAAAATATGAAGAATATAAATATCCCCAAAAAATTTACTCAGCAGTAGCATAAGGTAAAGTGAAAATATTCACTACGGAGGAGTAATTTATAATATGCCCCTTTCAGACAGCTGCACACCCTGACGTGATTCCAGGTTGCTTCACTTGGCTGACACAATTTCCATGGAAAGGAGCCATAAGAGGAGAGAGAACTGCACAGCTCTTCTGGTGAGGACAAACCCTTGTTCTTGAGATTTACAGGAACTAGCTTATCGGTGAGCAAAGCATATATTTGTGGATGAGAATGGCAGGGGACTAGTAATGTCCCTGCCATATAGGTATTTATTCATCAGTAATAGGATTTTTAGAAAGAGAGGTGAAAACTAACATTGGAAAGATGAATCAAAATCTGACTTTATAAAGTATTGCATCAAAAATCAGGGAGTGCATTTTGTAAACATTGCAGCCATGCTCTGGTCTATAAAAGGAATAATCTCACTAGAAAACACCGAAACTTAACTTCAAAAGACGTCTTGATCTAAATTTGGACTGAGACCTGAGACTTTGGAAGCATATTTTCCCCATGCATTTGAAGCTAACTTTCAGTAAGAGATTGTGTGCCATTCTTACAGTGGATACCTTCTTACCTAACTTCAGAGATATCACCTGCAATCCCCAGCAATTTAGATCAGCATGGGATGTTGATTCTTCCCAAATTTGGGAGAACACATTTGCATTTAAAACCAGTACATTCTCCATTTCAGAAGGAGAGCTTTCCAGGTAGCAGTAAAGTGTGACTTCCCTGTTTTCCTCCATAAGCCACAGCAGAGGCAGAGTTCCCTTAGTTTCTATAAGGGCTGCATCAAAAAAAATACACTTGCCTGGCCATGCACTTTTCAGGTGAGACTCCTGACTTGAAGCCAAGGAAGATGTCAGTTTGGATATCTTGCAAAGACAACAGACAGCCTAATTTAGCAACGCAGCTCATTTGAAAAATCAGAGGTCTCTCACACTTAAAGAGGAAGAGTCGTTCCCTAAGGCAATAGCAATTCAGACCAATACATTTTGCAGAATTTGCCAGAGAACACAGAACAATAAACCATACAAGCATATCATATTGTGATACTTACAGAGACACTAATCCTTGTTCTCACTAAGTGTCCTCAAAAGTCCTCTGAAGCTAAATAGAATATTCCTATTGAAGTTTGGATCATCTGAATAATTATTTTGGAAAAAATCTTAATTGAAACTGCCACAGAAAGTATTAGTACAGAGTAAAAAAATCAGTCACTGTAAAAATCCTCTTCAAAATTCTTTCCCTCTCTAGGCTTTAGGGATACCACTAACAAATATGTCTTCAACATAATGTTAGACAACATACTAAATTCCAATTTCAGAGAACACTTATGTAGTTTTGCCATGCAAATTATAAGAGCTAAATCCTAGAAGGTGTGGAGATTAATGTGATTTATTTAAGACACTGGCGTATTTCTCTTCTTTACTTTTCCTAAAGATCTTTCTGAGGTTTTTCCCTTCTCCTCTAAACGTGCCTAAAGATTAATCAATTAGCCTTCTAGAGACTTTAGCGCATTTATATTCCCCTACCACTGTCTACTTGTATGCATGCAATTGATAAAATGAATTCAGATTTTCTCTTCCTTGATTCTTCTGGACTTCGCACATTTTCAAAGAGGTATTTTCAAGATCTGGCTTGAGAGGGCATTGCTGAAGTGCTGCCAAAGCCATCTTTGCACCCAAGGACAATTAAAGCTTTGTGATACACAGTTATTAACAAAAGAGAAATTAACAAAGCATTCAAATATCTGATAAAAAAAATTAATCAGTTCTTGTCTGCCCATCTTTCAGTCCTTTCTTTCTTTCAAAACTATTACTGCAGCTTTTCTGTCACTGCTTATTCTTATGCTGCATAAATCATTAATGTATGAAAGAAAAGCGATCCTTTGAGAGAATCCCTTCAAGCCTGCAGTCTGCATTACAAGGAAGCATTAATGGACATAAGCCTATTTTTCGCTTTTTTTCTAATGTTTTCTCTAAAGGAAAATATTATGAACACAAGGTAGTTGACTGAGACAAAATGCCAGAATAAAACTTATTTACCATAATATGAAGTATTTGCAAATAAGATTGTTTTCACATAGGGTTTTCAACAGCCTTCTTACACTGGTCTTCAGGTTGATTTATAGTAATAATTGATAGCATGCCAAAATCCTTGCAGGAACCCTACTGATCTCCTGAGGTAACAAAACACGAAGAAGACCATGCAGTTTAACTTCTTGCAGGAAATTCTATACATTAGCCCTGGCATCTAAACTAGGGCACACAAAAAGCTGCCTATACTTGAGACATAAGGACTAGGGAGGAAGTAAAGTGCAAGATGCCACTGACAAAACTGTAACAGTTACAACTCCTCTGCTAATTGCTATCCCTCTATATGACTATACTCATGATATAAACAAATGGAGAGCAGTGGTATCAGTGAACTCAGAGGACACTAGGTAGGAAGGACACCTATGTCACTCTTGCAGATAAAGTTAGAAGCACAGGCTGACCAACTGAGCAAGAGATGGTCTAACCCAGACACATTACCTTTTAAATGACCAGGTTAATAAAGAAGGGTATAGAAGAAGAAAATAAGACCATCCAGAAATGGTTCACTATAATGTGTCTTTACAGCAGATGCTGTAAAGTTGCAGAGGAATCAAAGCATTTTAAGGCATGCTAATATTTTTAATCAAGAGGTCACGTTTAGAGGATGTAATCCTACGGAATTTACTTGCTTCCAGCTGGGATTTGACTAGCTGCAACTACAGTCTTCTCTCCTTTAGCCAGCAAAGTTTTTCTGCTGGAGGAAGCATCTGTATCCACATGTACCCCAGTGAATGTCATGGCACCTGGGGAGAAACTCTGATCTTCTTTGTAGCAGAGGATAAAAAGCAGTTCTGAAAAAAATATTAACTCTGTTTTGGTTGGGCGCTTTCTGGCAGTGCCTTGAAAGCAGCCACTTACCTTCCTGCGTGTCCGATCTCTGTATCGTGTGTGGGAATACTTCTCCCCTGTTTATTGCCTGATTCAGAGACAGACACCATTTGCTTGACTTACACATGTAAGTGAAATCCTTCGGAAGACATGACTGTCCTGCTTGTGGTGGAATATGCTTGTTAATAAGAAGATTTGTTGCTATTACTACAGCTTTAAGGAAGCGTGTTGATGAATGCAAGCTCCTTTCACTTCAGAGTGAGATACAACAAGTACAGAAACAGGTATTTAGCAGGACTGCATGGGTATATTGGACAGCACATCCTGCGGACAAAGCCAAACGCCACCTGCATGCCTCAGTGAGGCTTACAGAACTATTATAAAGCAGTAAACAGTGCCACTTCTACTGGGATTAAACCAGCTATTCATTCCCAATAAGTGCATATTTAACAGCCATGGCACAGCACTTGTATTTATTAGGACTTGGGGAGTACAGAATTCAAACCAATTTATGTCCTTCAGTTCTGCCTGGTCTTGTCACGTGCAGTTCTCTGTTGGGCTCCTGCCCAAGGAGTCCTTAGTTAATTGAATATAATTATTCTGCATCCTACTTTCAAATGCTAATGCAGTTTTGCCTCTCCTTGTAATACAATACAGATGAAAGCCCCAACTGTTGTCTGGTACATGTAATTCTTTCCTCTTCAATACATTCGCCTCCATAATAATACAGCAGTTTTCAGGGTGTTGTTGGTCTTTAAGTATAATCTACAATGATGAGTAAATTAATAATGAAAGGTAGTTAAAGGTATTCTCTTAAAACATGGATAGTTCTTCACTGAAAGACAAACTTTATGAGCATTCAGCACTACTCTTTCTGTCATTACTCATTAATAAATTAACAAGGCAGTCAATTAACATGTTCATCTTCTGAGACTGACAAGCTGTAGAAAGCAGGGAGGCAATGGAGGATGCTTTTTCACTGAAAGAGGGTCCTCAAATGTCAATAAACGTCTGTCAGTGTTGAGGGAGCTTTTAATCAGTTTGGAATATCTAGATGGCCAGTTAGTGTTGCATTGCCCGTGCAGAGGTCTTCTGTGTCATTTTAAAAGAGGCAGGGTTTGGGGTTTCTTTGGTTTTTTTTTTTACTTGTCTTTTTTAACGAGACTGGAAGATCTGTTTCAACTTAAACACTTAAAATAATTAGGTCAGATGCTTTGCAACATAATGCTACAAATACTCTACATGTAAATTGACAAGTTTGGTCAGAAAAATTTCCGTTTTTTTTATCCTCAGGAAAAAGAAAAATTTTTCTTATTTGAGATAATCAATCAAAATTTCACCTTTTTTGTGAGGCAGTTTTTCAGCTGTGCTTCTAGGGCTCCTGAAAAGCTTCTTTTAAAGAACCGTCCTTTCAAAATACATTTGGAAATTCCAAAGTAATTTTTAAACACTGTTTACCTCAAGGTGTTCTTCAGAATGTTTGAAACAAATTTTTGGTAGAATGTGTGGTTTTGACAAAAAGAGTGTGATAGCATCTCAATACAAAAATATTTTCAATTAAAACATTCTGACCAGTTTTGCCAGTTATCATAGATGAGAGCAAGCATGTAAAATACTCCTTCAGATAGTCTGTTGTGAAGTATTCCCCAGAAGTCTGGGGACGATATTTACTTTAAAATGCATGTGCAGGCAATTTCTGATACTAGTGGAAATTTAAATGTTATTGTCAAATACACTTAATTCAAGACTTTGGGGAATACCTGGGAAATTATTCTGCCAACTTAGAAATGCCACAGTGCATTAAAGCCATTTTTTTCTGTTTTTGAGTAATTTCAAACATCCAGGCTCCTTGTAGATGTTAATGTAAACATTACTAAAACATTTCAGCACTGAGTGGATAGGTCTCAGATAATATGTTTACTTTTAGGTATGCAAGCATTTTAAAGATAAGCATATGCTTATAGGTTCTTCTGGATGTCTAAAAATAGCAAAGATTATATGGACAGTTTGCTCTGGCAAATCTGTCTGTGGTGCTTCAACTCAAGCTCACAAACCAGCATATTAGCTTACATCACTAACTAATAAGTGATTTTGAATTAAGACACCAGACCATCAATGTGAGTGGCTGTGGCATGGGCATGTCTCCTGGTCTGCCTGCTCTCCAAGGGGTCAATAGCCTTCCAAAAAAATGCTGTAATGAACAGCCAGAAAAAGGGAAACCTCTTAGCTTGCTGCAGCTGTTTCCTCAGTTGTCACAGGGGAATTTATGTGGGATGGCCACAAGAACCGACCTACTCCATCAGTGACATATAATCTAAATTCTATTTACTCAGCAGGATGGGCATAGTGAGTGGGTAGTGGTTTCTGCTCTAGGATTTCTCTCTTGCAACACAAACATTCCCTGCCCCTCTGGGCCAGTTCATACTGGGGTTAGGACACGCTCCCACTGCTTGACTGCACAGGTCCTAGCTGGCCACCAAGCGCCTTCATGAAGCACTTCCACCTAACTTCATCTTCGACATAGTGTTGGTTGCCCATGGAGAATTTCCTCCCAGCCATGGTCCACTGTCTTAGCTATTTATTACCTGATACAGTAGATTGCTGGTATCAATGGCCTTGGTAATCCTATAATGCTAGGCCAATCTGTTTGACCTCCTCCTGTCAATCAGTATTTTTTTCAATCTCTGATCTTCCACTCCAAATGTATTATATGAGTCTGAAGTTATCAGTAATTACCTATCAAAGTCCATCTATTGCTTCTGTTTTCCAGCTCATATCAGATTACTTTAGGCAGATAAAGGTGAGCAGAAATTGTCAAGATCGTACTCATCTGAGCATTGCCTTGGCACAGGCTTCACCCCATGGCAGTTGGTTCAGTGGACATTCACCAGAAATCTGAGTAAGAACAGACGAAAGTGGTCTTACAGGACAACTCCAGATACGATGGATTAGTGAAAGAACAGTGGCATTGCTGGGATAATATTAATCTTTTCCACTCTCCACTTAAAAAGAAGTACTGAGGTTCAAGAGATATGCTGGATGGTCTCAAAGTCATACTGACTAGACAGAACTGTAGAAGCCAGGAAACTTAAATCCCTTTGTCTGTATTTGAAAGACAGAATTTTCCTCTGCATCTTGCTTTGTCTTTGCAAAGCAGATACAGAAATGTGCGATGGTAGAAATTCAATCCACACCAAAACAAATACCATTTTACTTGATGAGTTTCTGCCTCATGATTAGGAAAATGAGGTACAGCTTAAACACTATTGACTGACTTAGTCCTGCTGCCTGTTGCTTTTGCATCTGCCTTTTCTAAATAGTTTACTGTCTGAGTAGGGGTTGCTTGAGACCATTCATCATGGATTCCTCATGCCCTGGATAAGTTCGTTTTGCTAACACTTAGTATACAACACTTGCACCTGTTTGAGTCTAAGTAATGCTCTCTCACTGAGATCTGCCATTTTGTAGTTCCTTTCCTAGTCTTATGAACACTTCTACGAATATTCTATTAATTAGGACATGTTGCAAACTGGGGAAAGCAGTCAAGAACACCTCCAGCTGCTCACATTTTTGTATGTCCCATTTTCTTTTGACAGGGAGGTTATTTTCATTTCTGTCCTTTTTGATGCCTTTGATAAGGTAAAAAAGTTCTCTGCACCTCTAATTTCTTCTTACTGAGTCAAGATTGTGGGAAAAAAAAGACAAAAAGTAGGGCTGAAACAACAATAACAACTTATTACTGGGTACTGGCTACACAGGCTGCTATGAAAAAAGGCTGCTCTTGCATTGTATGTACAGAAAGCAGAGCATCAATATATACTTTGAATACAAAAACACTCACTTGTTAACTAACATTAATAATTAAAATAATTAATCCCCTGTGCTTGTAGGATGCCAAGCATATATGTTTGGCATTAACTTCTGTAAGCACGTGAAGGAGTTCTTCAAGACAACTCTGTAAACTGAAAGCACAGACATAATATAGAAATTATCAACCATTTTCCTTGTGGAATTAGGTGATGTGCCATGACAACTTGCATTCATTGCACTGTTGACACTCCGTCAGATGATCCAAACTAGGTCTGTCACGTACAGATACAAATAAGTTCGGTGACGAAATTTAAACTACTGTTTGAACTATGAATTTACACTAAGAGTAAGCAAATATTGATGCAGATGGTGAGGACATTATAATCCCTATGTCTCCAGCATTCCTTTAACAAAGTTTACAACTGAAATAAAAGTTAATACAACAGCCTGTGAACTAAAGATTCTGATGCCTTGACTCTCGTTCCTTTCTGCCACGTTAATGCAGGTCTGGTAACTATTGGCCAGACAACTGTTCATGCAGATGTTGAAAGTAACTCCTTAATAGTGCCACAGTATAGTTTGCACTGCTAATTTTGTTGAAGACCTTTGTCCAAACTATAATTCAGATTTTTCTCCTATCCAGGTGTCTTTCTAGCCATAAGCATATGCAGCTTGACTTAAATGGTGTTTTAATATGGAGATTGACGGCCATTTGTTGAAAGGGACTTTAAACTAAAGGGTTGCTGATACCTGAACTGGTAACGAAAGAAGGAAAAAGTAGCTCAGGTGGCAACACTGCAAGACAAGAGAGGCATGTGCAGCTTTTCAGCTGCTTATGCAATTACCCTGCTAAGGAACCACCTTGTACTGCTCTAGTGCTGTTCTGCATCATAGCCGCTGTCATTCTTCTCTACCTGGAAAGAGGCTGCCTTGAAGGAATAATTCAGAGATGTTAATTTATGCTCAATTTTGCCACGAAGACAATCTTCATTTCATAACCACTGTAGAGTGTGTCTGATGTATTTTCCATCTTTGACAGGTGCAGGTTGAAAAGGTGAAAGCTGCACATCTCATATGTCTCACTTCGAATGTTTGTGATCGCATTCATGTTTATACAAATGTAGGCCTGGAGAGAACCTTGTAAATCCGTTATCTCCTTCGAGACAGCAACCAGCATGCCTTGACCACTGAAGATAATGCTTTTCTTTGCTCTTCAGGAAAAACTTTCAATGATGGGGATTCTACAGCTTTCCTCAGTAGCATATTCCATCTTTTTGCTATGCTGCTAGTAAGAACAACTTAATATCTAGCCTCAGTATTCCTTCAAAATTTTAAAGATGTTTTGTCTTACGTTAATGTCTTGCTTTAGTCTTGTCTATTCTAGCCTAGACAAGCTGTATTTTTTGGGCTTCCTGGGTTGCAAGATCATCCACTTGTTCTTGAAATGTGCACCATACTCAGAATGCCACCTCACCAGCAAAGAGCAGAACAGCTCATACTTGCAATAGCAGAGTAGACTCTGTTCACTCTATTGCTTGGAGCGTGCTCAATACAGAGGAAATCACTAGGATATTATCAACTAAAAATCACCAAAACTCTCTACTGTGCTTCTGCTGACAGTATTTTTTTCCCAAGGATCTAAAATCTGTCAAAATTTAGAGGTAGCAAAAATACATTTCTGACATGAAGAGCAAGTCCTTGCCAAACAGAAAGCTGCAATGCCCAGCACACAGGAAGATCCAGGTATTAGCTCTTAACATCTCCATCTTCCTCTCATAAATGGACCTATTTTGACTGTCATTCTCTCTTGCCAAACTTCCCCTCAAGTAACTAGGCTGAAGCAGAGAACTGACCAGAAAGTATCAGCCTAAAATATCAAAATTTTATGGACTTGAAAGAACTCAAAACAGGCAGTGGGAAAGCATCAGAAAATTTTGCCATAGCCCATTCAAAATCAGGGTGTTTTTTACTCTTAAATAAACCTTTTGTAAAACTCTTATCCTGGTAGGTATACAGAAAAAAAAGGAACCTGTCCAGCAAATCAACAAGCAGACATAGCAAAAGTGAATGCACAATATAATTTTTCTTTAATTAAAATGATTTCTCTGAATGTCTATAAGGCAACAGAAGTCTGAGCCAGCAACTGAGTCTTGGTAATCAAATCTCTGTTTCTTTCCTTCACATTGCGTTATAGCAAAGAATATTTGTGCCATTCTTTTTCAGAAAATGAAATGCATTTGGAAACAGTTGGATGAAAGTCTGTCAGTAATGATAGATACAGAATTCCAAATCCGTGATCTGAAAATGTATTGACAGATGAAATCTTAAGCAGAAAGGAAAAAAGATCATCATCTTACTGGAATGCAAGTAATAAAAGTAAATAAACAAGTTGAGATACTTCATAATGGACTTCAGAAAACTGTACCTGATCAAAATAATCAGGGAGCAGGTAATTTCAGTAGAACACTTGAGGCAAAACCAGAGAGACACTGGTCTTAAGACTTCTAGAAATTGCTGTTGAGAGCTCTGGGGAATGACTTCTACAGGGTGAACTAATAAAAGCACTACTATCCGTATTTTAGGAATTCAGCTCTGAAGTAGTACTTACTTGTAGAACAAGTGACATTTACTTAGTAACAATAGAAAACGCTACTATCTTACCCACAGCATTTTTTCAAAATTTAAACAGTAAAATATCTTCAATAAGTATTCTCCTCTTCCTACAACTGCCACCCTTTTGTTTTTATAAAAATGAACTTATATCTTTGCTTCTTTAAAATATCTGCATTCCAAAATCAAAAAGTATTCAAAGCTAGTCTGGAATTTTGGAATTTCTTGAAACCATATCTCTAACTAAACATGTGGTTAATTTGCAAGATGAGGGTGGTGGATGGGGGGTGGGGAGAAGGTGGGCTATGACTGAAAACGAGGGTATTTATATTTCCTCTTGCAAATACAGCTTGCAAGTGACCGCTTCCTCCAACGATCACTGATTGCGAAATGGTGAAAGGGTTCGTCTCTCTACAGTTTGACAGGGAAGTTACTGCAGAAGAATGCTGGAGCTTGTACCCATTTTAGCTGGTTTACTTACTCATCTTATGAGGACAGTTCATACAGTGCCTTGGAGTTTTTGCAGTGTTGAAGTTTGGCCGTGGCTGGCAACAAAAGGGCCATGTTGCCCCTCCCCTCCCTGGGGTGGAGAGGAGAATGGGAAGAAAAAGGCAAAACTCGTGGGTCAGGATAAGGGCAGTTTAACAGAACAGCAAATAAAGAAAACAGTAACAACAACAATACTGGTACGGAGAATACACAAAACAAACAGCAAAATGCACACAGCATCTCCCACCACCTGGTGCCCCGCGTGCCCCGAGCGCCCCGAGCTGAAACCACCTCCCGCCTGCCAGCTGCCCCACCGGAACCCAGCATGGTATCAAATACCCTGTTCTGTTTGGCCAGTTTGGCTCAGCCCGCCCAGCTGTGTCCCCTCCTGGCTTCTGGTGAAAGTTAACCCTGTCCTGGCCAAACCCAGGACACGCAGCAAGGGTGTTCTTTCAGTGGAGAAGCTTGACCGAGGGAGTGTGCTCCTGGAGCAAAGAAGGAATATAGGGTAAAGAATAAGCAACAAGGCTCCAGCTCCTCCAGAGACAAAAAAAAATGCTGGTAAAAGTGGACAATGACAGGTTACCTCACTTAAGGGAATAAGATAGTGCTCTTCCAAAGAAGAGAGAGTTCAGAGCTGGCACAGCAGATTTGCCATTCTTTAGCTGTAGGAGGGTAAGAAAGGACAGGAAAATTCTACAGTCAGCTGGATGGGCCAGAACATCTGTTCAAATTTTATTTAATAATCTGATATGGAGTATTTGTATGTGTGTGTTGGGAGGGAAGGGTCCTCTCAAATACCTCACAGTATATGGAAGCTGTAAGACTGCTTACAAAAAACTTAAGCCTGAGACTGTTACAAGAGAGCAATAAGGAAAGAGCTAAGGTGATAGCTCCCAGCTGCGAGTGTCTCATAGCTCAGAAAAACTCTGTGTAGCCACAACAGCCGGTTGAGATCATCCTTCTGAGCAGGACCTAATGGCATTCTTTGACATTGTTGCAGCAGGTACATCTATCATTCAATCACTCTTCCCAGACACTCCATTTCTAAGTTAATTTTCAGGACTCTCTAGAGATGCCAAGACCTGTAGGATTCTCTCCTGTACACCTGAAAACTGTGGTTCACCTGCTAGATTAGCAGGAAATATGGTGTCAGTTTAAGAATGAAGTGGAAGTTTTACGGGATCAGAAGGGAATGTGCATGTGAATGGTTCTGTAACCATTATTTTATTCCCACTATCTATTGACCTTATGATTATTTTTTAAAATCATGAAAACATATGGACCTTCTGGATGTTCTTTACTGAGTTTTCTATTATGGTCTGTGGAAACACTGACCTGGAGTTATACAGTACTCATAACACCAACCAGAACCTGTATTTTACCCTTAGTGGCTGGGAAAGGCCACTAATTTTCTTGTGTTTCGGAGGAATGTAGTTCAGCAAGATTAAGGAAACCATTTTGTTTTGGCTGTGATTTGTTGGGAGCAGGGGTGGAGATGAAGTCCATCTTTGTAGTTGTGGTCTATTTTGTTCAGCTTCATTCTGCAGGTAACAACTGTAGATAAAAAGGATTTTTTGGCCCTGAAGCCTCAGAAACTGAATGAAGTGCTTAACAAGGAACTGTTGCTTTCCTAGCATGGGCTTTATAGCTACTTTTTACTGGGCGTCTTAATTGTTTTGCCACAGTTTAGTGACAGGATAAAAAAATCAAAGATTATAAAATGGTCTAAATAAAGGTGCGAAACATAACCCATAGGAAGACACACTAAAAACAAATGCTCATGCTTTGGTTTAATAGGATGTTCAAGCATTTTCTTTAGGTGTCAATTAAGTGATTGATTAGTCATGAAAACTACCATAAACAAGCACACATTGTACAATGAAACCTGTAGAATTCTCTGTTCATTATTTGTATGAATTAAACTTGGGAAGATGCAACAGTGACTTATGGCTGATGTTACAGGAAGTTAAATACTTCTACACTTAGTAATCCTGGTTGCAAATTTAAAAGCTAAAGACTTCCTAACTGAGTAAAAAAACACTCAGGATTTTCATTCATTCTTTGTGGTACAAAGCCTGTTATTCTCTGCCTCTTCTGACTTCAGTTTCTGTTTTATCTGAACACTTGTATAGAGCCAATAAGATAAATAAAATACCTTATTTAGTAGGGCAGAGTCATTAAAGAGACCTTCCTGGAAAACTGCAAGCCAGGAAATATATATTATTTTTCTCCAAATTCTTGTTTACAAGAAGCATAAACTACAAGAATTTACATCAATGAAAAATGTATGTACTAAAGCAGAAAAATATTAAGGTTATGTCCCTTGACTTTTCTGGTGGTGTTGATTCCTTTTTTTTTCATATGGATAACATTGGCTGAGGTTGAAGAAGAGTCACTTTTTGTACCGAAGCTGACTGAGGGGTAGTTCATTGCAAAGTGGTTGAAATCCGTAAAACCACACAATATCCCATCAGACAACTTGCATTAAGACTTGACTAAGGCAGGAAACTGTCTTAACACAGTAGCTTTGTGTTTGGGAAAGAACTAAAAAATCACTGACATTTGATTTTTTCATAATTTGACATCACTGAATTGTCTAGAAAGCTGTCTTAACAGGAATTTATTGAATCCATGACTAATCCTATGAGGGAATTATCTGGAATTTATTGAATCCATGACTAATCCTATGAGGGAATTTTCTGGAATGATACACTAGTTTACCAACATCATCCAATCTGGAGAAGAATTATGTTCAGCCTTTTAAGAAGTTTGTCATATTCTGTCCATTTGTTTCATACATTAGCCCTTGCAATTCTTCTGACAAGGCCAGAGGGAGAAGGATTTGGGCAATATTATTTATATTTTTGTGATGTTTTCTTTCCTGTTGAAATTTTGTTGTTTTTGTGAAGTTATCTTAAACAGAAAGAGCAATTACAAATCCCAACAAAGCAAAGAAAATCAAAGTATCATGCATCTTACTTCACCCAGATCCTAGCCTACAACTCTAGGCCTTTACTGATGATGTGTTTCTCAAGGCAGCTCCTATTTTTCATTTCTTACTTTTTGCAACCTAAATGTAACGTAAATGCATAAATTGAGTTTCTGTATTTCTAGATTGCTTTGTAGTTAAAGCAAGAATTCCTTAGAGTGTTGGACAAGTAGACTTTTCCTTACTCTTAGATTGATGGAGACTGATAGAGCCTGTACTTGGCACTGGTGAGACCGCACCTGGAGTACTGTGTTCGGTTTTGGGCCCCTCACTACAAGAAGGACATTGAGTTGCTGGAGCGTGTCCAGAGAAGGGCAGCGAGGCTGGTGAGGGATCTAGAGAACAAGTCTTATGAGGAGCGGCTGAGGGAACTGGGACTGTTTAGTCTGGAGAAGAGGAGGCTGAGGGGGGACCTTATTGCTCTCTACAGCTACCTGAAGGGAGGTTGTAGTGAGGCAGACGTTGGCCTCTTCTCCCAAGTAACTAGCAATAGGACGAGAGGCAATGGTCTCAAGTAGCATCAGGGGAGGTTTCGATTAGATATTAGGAAAGAAGTGGTCAGACGTTGGAACAGGCTGCCCAGGGAGGTGGTTGAGTCACCATCCCTGGAGGTGTTCAAAAAAGGTAGAGATGTGACACTTTGGAATATGGTTTAGTAGGCATGGTATTGTTGGGTAGATAGTGGGACTTGATGGTCTTAGAGGTCGTTTCCAACCTATGACTCTATGATTCTATGATTGCAAGTATTAAAATCAGTGTGTCTTGGTAAATATTCATAACAGCAAAATAGGCTGAACTCTAGAATAAACATTCTTTAGTTACTGAGTACATAGTGCTTAATTTAAATTCAAATGATACTGGAACCTTTGTCTCTTAGCAAGTTGTGAACCTGGACTGTATACATTAAGAATACTACAATGTATAATAAACATGTATGTATTCAGTCAGGAATGTGCCCGTGTTATGTCTCCCACACCTAGCTGCCTTACCTACACCACATATATTCTTTTGCTTTGTCTCATTCTTGTTCATTCATAAAGTCCTCTGAATTTATTAGTAATGCCAGAAGGATTAATGAAAACAAATGTTTTCCAACACCTTCTGCAAAAAACAGTCACCATTCTGCTTTTTTAAAACTAGTTTCAGTAACAAAAGCAAAAAACAATAAATGCTCAAAAATCACCATGACTGTTCTTACATGTGTTTGCACAACAAGCCATTCCTGTGCAGCAGCATCTCAGAACATACATAATTCTATGATTTGTGATTCTATTCTGTGATTCTGTGATTCTGTGATAATTTTCAGAAGTCAACAAGCTTTTTTCAGAAGCTCCTGAATGACAGTCAAGCACTAGCTTGTAATTTCCATCTGTGTGGAAATTACAGAATTTGGTATATGCTATCTTATGGATTGGTGAAATTCGAGAAAAATGGTGCTAATAAATTAAAATATCACAAATGTGACTGGCCTATTGCTTGTGAAGTGCCAACATTCCCTGTTTGATTTAAAAATAATATTTCCTTGATTTGAACTTATAACTTTTTAAATCTAAATTGGGCATCATTAAAAAACTAATTTTCCAGCATCATTATCTGAAAAACCCATTAATGCTGAGCAAGTTCATCAATATGTCAGACAGACAGTCTCAAGCACTTGTGATAAGTGACTGAAATGTGTTCCTAGGAACAAAAGAACAGGATGGAGCCTTCCTAAAAGTCATTAAGAACTATTTCCATAATAATATCATTTTCTAAATTGAAATGTTTAAAGATCACCTTTAAGGTAGTTGTGTGCTATTTCTGCTTCCCTTGGAAGGCCCACTGCTCTGATCTTTCTTCTACTTCATCTCTAGTATGACGTATGTATAGATAGCAATCAGATATCCTTCTTGCCTTAATGTAAGAGAATGGAAAATTCACACTTTTTGACTTTTTCCCTAGATCATCTCTGTATGTACTTATTCCAGTTTGAGCCCACCCTCCCGGAGCATCCCTGACCAGAAGTGTCTCTGAGGTTCCCCATGCGATTTATCACCAGAGCCTTGTGCAAGAACCTTCATGTGTCTCTTTCTTTGTATTGCAAATCACTAGCCTAACACTTCACAATTACTTTTCTTAAAGTGGAGTCAAATCACAGTAATTCTGTGATAATTGCATTCACTGAGATCAGCCACAATTTCCTTTGCTTTCAATGAATAAAACCCCATATATTGACTATACTCTTACTATTAACTATTAACTATTACTATTAACTCGTGATTACAGGCAATTGGATTTTGGATATTTGCCTTTCTTACACTGATCCTGCCATGCCAGTTATCAAGCTGACCCGAGCTTACACATAAGAAATATTTTGCATCTTGAACCTTCAAAGGCTGCCGAGACCCTTCTGTCATGTTAAATCCATTTCCACCGCAGATGGGAGCTCCCCTGGGTTACAGACCCTGGGTATGCATTCTCCTGCTTCATATCTCTCTTAAATAAGGAGATATTCCCAGAAAGCCTAAATAATGAATAAACCACTGACCCCAGGTTAGGGGTCACACGTCATCTGGCACATCTAAGACCATACATGTAGCTGTAGTGATGAAATATGAATGCAATTAAACAAAATATTTAAACTCTGCATGTGCTCCCCACCCCTCACTTTGAGGTGGCCTCACAGCTCAGGCACACTGAAATCCAAGTGCTGAGGACCACGTGCACAGCACACAGAAAAAACCGCTCATAACCACACTGTGGAAATGTCCACTGAAGAAAAAAAATAATTTGGGAAAAGGGAACATGATGCCAAGCATAGCTAGAGTAGATGAGTGGAAACTAAATACTGCCACCTCGTGACATGACAAGGGAACCAACAGAATGGGGGCACAGCGAAGTGTCCGCCAAGGTACAGATGGCATCCCTATCCACCCTCCCTCTGGGGTGATCAGCACCCAGGGCTTTCAACACACACTCCTCCTGCAGCCTTATCCTCCCTATCACAGAGCAGGCGGCATTTCTTGCAGTAACCAGCACTGGCAAGCAGCCTGCAGGACACTGGAAAGGCTGGCACGCAGGCGCGTTCGTCTGGGTGTGGGTTTGTGTCCTGCAAGTTTTGGGAATAAGGATAGGAAGGTATCAACTGTGATGAAACCAAACCTTCTGGTTTATACAGAATCACAGAATCACAGAATCACAGAATCACAGAATAGTAGGGGTTGGAAAGGACGTCTGTGGGTCATCTAGTCCAACCCTCCTGCCGAAGCAGGGTCACCTACAGCAGGCTGCACAGGACCTTGTCCGGGTGGGTCTTGAATATCTCCAGAGAAGGAGACTCCACAACCTC
>Ga0065711_1031208_pt1 | contig 30264 bp, 8 predicted proteins | sample Hoacrofraction12_FD_59098 | JGI IMG/M metagenome (GOLD analysis project Ga0065711, IMG submission 59098) | Hoatzin crop microbial communities from Cojedes, Venezuela - Epithelial fraction 12 v2 (version 2) | ecosystem: Host-associated > Birds > Digestive system > Esophagus > Crop | place...
GGTGGTGAAACACTGGAGCAGGTTGCCCAGAGAAGCTGTGGCTGCCCCCTCCCTGGAAGTGTTCAAGGCCAGGTTGGATGGAGCTCTGAGCAACCTGGTCTAGGGAAGATGTCCCTGCTCATGGCAGGGGGGTTGGAACCAGATGATCTTTAAGGTCCCTTCCAACCCTTACCATTCTATGATTCTGTTTTCTCAAATTCATGAAATTAATGTGGGGTTTGATTCTTGCATTTCCCTTCAAGTTTCATTTTTGCAGTGATAGTGTGGAGATATGTTAACCTCTTGTGCTGAAGTCTTAGACTAGGGGTAGTGAAGTGCAGAGTAATGTACGGCTAACTTGCTAAAGACTGTCTTTTAAACCTCTCTGTATTAGAAACAGCCATGGGAAAATTCCTGAGCACAGGAATCCCAAATAACTGAAATACCAGGACCAGTAATTTTGTCTTTGAGCCATAGTAAACAGGGTATATGGTATGATTCTATGCTACAGTATCCTTAGCTATTTAGCCAAAACATCCACCAAAGCAGCATTCAATGTTTGGATAATATTTCATCAGCTTACAAATGAATAGGACAGCTAAGTATATGGCAAAGTGAAAGACCAATTACAACAGATTAATTCAATTTCCGTATATTACCAAATAGCTTAGTAAAGTAATCTTGTATGTGTTTATCTGTCACCATAAAAAAATGCTACTAGTCCATAGAAAATGCCACAATTTCAGTAGTTACTAATTTTCTTTTTAGTTTGGTAAACAATTTCCTTATATTTAAACTAAAATAAATAAATAAATAAATAAGGAAATCTTTCTACTTGACCTTTTAGACCATGTCACCCGAAATAGGACTCCATTTTTTTGTTAATTAAAGTTTATTAACAGCTTTAGAAACTATTAGTTGATATGGTCAAATGAAGTAATTATTGTAGTGCTGGAATGTTGTGGTATGGCATATGTTAGATGCTGATTGACGTGGTCATGTGTTTGTGTAGATACTATTCTCTGTAGCACAGTAAATTCTTCAGGTGCAGAGTTGCCTAAGTGACAGAGTAACTGAGTCTCAACATATTTAGAGAATATGTAGAAGTAACATAACTTTAAACTTTGCATGGCTGTTTGCTAGTGCTTTTCTAGAGTGTGTTCAGTGTCCTGCCTCCTGATGATCGGCTGAATATTTATGAGGCTCACCAGGGTTGATGCTGAATGCTGAAGTGCTCCTTCAGTTTTTTTTAGAAGGGACCCATATGTCTACATAAAAACAATTAGAAGGGAAAAATATAATGAAGGAGAAACGCGTGGTAAACCCAATACTTAAAGTACAGTGAGGAACTATTGGTTAAAGTTGAAAGAGATCAAATTAATCTCAGCAATTAGGAAATACATTTTGATGTTACATATGATCAGGCAGTATGATAATAGCTCAGCAGACACAAAAATATAACAATTGGGGAAGTATTACATCGACTCCCTGATCTTTGGCTCAGAGGCTGTATTAGATAATCCAAAAGATCCCTCCTTTAGGATAGTTGGCTCTTTTATGAAGCAATAGCAACTTCAAAATATCTTAATTTAAGTGAATTTTCTGTGCAGGGTCACATTTTAAAATCTTCTTGGAAGAGGCAATCTTGTTAAAGTTTTCCCCCATCTCTTGTGAAAAGTATGTTTTGTTTTTGTTTTTTTTATAAGCATAGTATCACCTTCATTTTAGTAATGAAGTGAGGAAGTTCAGTCAGAAGGCAGTCAATACTAAATTCGTGTCACTGCTTGAATTGCATTCTATCTAAAAAAATATCTAACCATCCCAATATTTGCTTCACCTATGCCTAGAGAATTTTAAAACACTGTGTAAAGACATGAATTGTGTCCGTGAATAATGAAAGCATGTTATAGAAGCATCCTCTGTTCTTTCCACAGCATTTCCACTTCTTTCCACTAAAAACTTTTCAAAGCTGCTGAATAAAAGTGGAGTGGATTCAATACACATCAGCAAATGTTGCTTTTCATCTCTTTTACATCCTGTTGGATCTAAGGTTTCCTAGTAATCAAAGAAATTTAACAGGAAAGACAGTAACTTGCATTTGGAGAGATTTAACTCTGTCTTCCATAAAGGAAGAAAGTCAAGAGGGTAACAACAGTATTTCCTGATTTTTTTTTTTGTTTTGTTTTGTTTTTTAGAAGAAATGTTCATATTTAGAAAAAGGTATGCTAGTCAGAGCAGCTCATAAACATAAGCAAGGAAGATGAGTGCTGCAGGTCAGTATGAAAACCCCATTTTCTTTTAGCGTAATGACCTACTGCTGTTATTGAAACCAATGACACAAAAATGCTACTCATTTGGAAGTTGAACAGGGGTAGGGTTTACAAGGAAAAATATTCAAGTGCCAGCGTGTTATTGGTAGGTTTGGGTTTTTTTGTTTTGTTTTTTAAATGTATCATGCTTTTAGAGGATTAATTTTTGGGATCGTTTTCTCGTATCAAAGAAATACAAATTTCAAGACAAAATGTTGTCGTCTGAATACTGGCTTTGTTGTAAAATTCATTCCTGCAACACATTCATTCTAGCTTTTAGAACCTTTTGGAGCAACTCATCCAGTTTCAGTCATTCATGATGTTACTCTTTCCATCTTCATGACCTCTGAATGGTGAAGTATAGCTGCTAACATCTTTATACTCCCAGATGGAAACGCACACATTATTTTATATTAGAGAAAAGCGAAGTCAAAACTGAAACAACTAATATGTCCAGAATGAGGTAATCTTGGAAAGATGTGTGTGAGACAGTAATAAGCTCAGAGGTGTACTGAATATTACATCAACAGTATTCCAGCACTGTAAATCTAGTATGAAAATAGCTATGTAAGAGAATAGATCAATAGAGAGGAACGTTGGTTGGGAGGAAGGATAACGTAACTTGGATCTATCTTTTTTTCTGTTTCTGAAGGTCAGTATTTCTACAGTATGTGGGTGAACTGTGTAGGATTGGGGTGCTTTCTGTTGAAGTATTCTGCTTATGTTGGAGACTTGCTAATCACATTGTGGCTAAGTGCAGTGCATGCTATTGTAGCAGGTGCTTTTGGCTGGCATTACTGCTCTGAATTCTGAAAACTATAGACTCTGGCCCAGTTTAATACACTGGTGTCTAACTATGCTAATAATGGTCTTGCTTTTAATAGTCTTTCTTAAAATGAAACATGAATGAAGAAAGTGAAAGGTTGTATAGCTTGCCTAGATTAGGAACAGTAACATGTAACTTCAGATAAACAAAGGCGTTTGATTGCTTGTGTTCAAGATAACCAGGTCTTTGTTAGTGCTCCTTTCTTTTTTAAAATCAGCTTAAGATTTTCACTTTAGACAAAGAGAATAGCAAAACAAAAACCAACTAGAACCAAGCTGTGTGCTATAGTGCAAACATACACCCATTTGCATGGCGGAACTACTTGAAACAAAATAGGCATGAAATGGTTTTCAGGCTAGGATCATTCTTTGGCATTAGAAGTTTAACATACTGAAAATGTTCCTACATACTGAAAATGTTCCTACATACTGAAAATTCCTACACAGATTGAGAGATGATTGTTTGCTGGGTCTAGTTATAATACTCCTCTTCCATAATAAATGCCAGTGTCAGTATTCTTGTCCCACCTACTTCTTAGTTTTGAGTCATGATGAATTTTCCTATCTTATCTTTCTGTACTGGGTGACAGATTTGGGGGCAGATTTAATTAGACTTGCACAGGCTGTTCTAAAATGTCTGGTGGTTAATGTTGCAATATCTTTTTATATTTTAACTGGTGACAAGGGTCACAGGTTGGATTAATATCTGAAGATTTTAATACTTGTTCTTTTTAAGGGTTGCTCTGCACATAACCTTTAACCCTCTTAGCAGTCTCTTCATTCTCGTTAGATCTCTTCTATAAATTCTGCTCTTTCCTATTATTGGACTTTTTTCTTATTTGCACTCTTCAGGGAACAGAGGGAAGGGCTAGATGATTTTGTGCGTGTGTGTGAGGAAGAAAGGGAGCCACCCCTCTTTTCCCTACATTTTAACATCTGTAAAAGGTAAACCTTCCAGGGTAGGAGAATACCATGAAAATACATTTTCTGCTCAAGAGGAGTAGATCACTTATGAGATCTGAATGGGTTGTTTTTCCATGCTTCTAACACATTAGGTCTCAGACATAGAATAGAATACTGTGCCACAGAATACTGGGTGAATCTCAAAGGTTTTTCTAAGTGTAAGATTGAGCTGTCTTCCCTGAAAGTCCATTTTGTGTTAGTTGGCTTTACAGAGATGACTACGTGCAGAATTCAAAATGTAAAAAGAAATCCTGACATCATCCCTCTTGAAATCAAGTTTGATGCGACTCAAAATGTATATTTGTATTAGATTTAAAGAAAGCAGTAGTCTAACTGTCAAATATGCTTCGAGGGTAGTAACCTTAGTGTTCTTTCCCGATCATTTGTGTGCCTCTTGAAATACAAATGGAAGAATTAGCAGGTAAATTTGGGACTGGCAAGCTTGGATTATCTCATTCTGGAATACTCAGGAAACGGTTTGCATCATATAGGATAGCTGACAGAGCCGCTTCCTATAGAGTAAAGGGGCTTCAGTGTCTTCCATTGTGTATGTCAAAAAACCCTGTCATGAGCTGTATACTAACAAAACTGGCTAATACAATTTGTGTAGTTAGATTTCTGCTGGCTGATGTAAAAATTGTCATCTCTTTAATCTTATTCAGTGGAGGAAGGACAGAATTGGCATGAAGTCATATGATATTGTTTGGCATCTCTCTGCATTTGTTTTGGTCTTCCCCCTCCTAACCATGTTGTAGTAGTATGTGCCAGGAAACATTGCTGGTCCATTGGATTAGTCTGGTTTTAAACCAGCATAACTGAGAGCAGAATAGATAATTTATTACATAACAGCCAAGCCTCACATGTTTTGTTTTCTTTGCACTTGCCATTGCAGCAGAAACTTTTGAATATGTTTTTTTTTTTTTTAGTATAAATTCTTAGTTGAAAAAGATTTCATGCCTCAGAGTGGGTTTTAGTCATGTCAGTGATTTTTAAGCTTTTGGCTGCTTTGACCAGAAAATTGAACTTGAAGATTTTTCCGGGAATAGATTTCCTTCAAATGAGAATTTTCAACATTGATTTCCACTGAGATGGGGTTCATGAGGCTATCCAAACAAATATTCCCACTAAAGAGCAAGCTCTGAATTCTGCTGTAGGAAACAGTAGATCTCTCCAGCACAGTTGCAATGAAAAATATTATTTATGTTCCATAATAGCTTTGAATGCAAATAGTCAAGGTTAAGCTCTGTGGCAAATGTCTTGTTATGTTGGTATGAATTACAGATTCTGGTATCATCTTCATTGTCATCATGTTTTCTGTGCCGGTCTCAGTTTAACAGTAGGTTGGTCTTGACTAGTTGCCCACCCAGACACTCTCTGTCCCGCTCCTCAGCAGGACAGGGGGAGAAAATAGGATGGAAGTCCTCATGGTTTGAGATAAATACAGGGAGATTGCTTACTAGTTGCCGTCAAAGGCAACACAGACTCCACTTGGGGAATATTGATTTAATTTATTGCCCATTAAAATAGATTTGGATAGCAAGAAACAGAGAAAGAAATTAAGAGAAGAGTTCTTTCCCCCTGCCCTCTTTCCTCCCCCCCCCTGTGCAGGGGATGGAGCATGGGAGGTTGCAGGCAGTCCATAACAGTTCCTCTCTGCTGCTCCTTCCTCCTCATGCTTTTCCCCTACTCTGGCACACCTGCTCATTAGCTGAACATGAGAAACTGGCAAAGTCCTTGATTTCATAGCAGCAACCAAAAAACTCAGTGATACCAACATTCTTCTTGTACTAAATCCAAAACACAGCTACTGGGAGGAAAATGAACTCTATCCCACCCGAAACCAGGACACAGAGCCATCTGGAACTAGCTGTGTCAGGCATGGGGGCAGTCCCTGGTTTCTTCTTGCAGAGACTACCCCCACAGCCCCACCCCATTTCCAACACCTTTTTGTGTACACCCAAAACACCAACAGTTACTGTGTTCATCTTAGGTTTAAAGGTGAAATCATGCTGCTGCTAAAATGTGTATCTGTTATGGTGAGTACTCATACCAAGCCTAGATATGCAAATCAGATGCTGAAGTTAGGTTCTCTATACAGAGAATGGTTCTTCAGTTCTCCTGTGGAACCTTTACTTGTTTTACTGGGAACCTGGGCCTCTAACAGCGATGCAGAAGTTAAATGCCCATGGTCTGTCATACAAAAATACCTGCTAGAGAAGTCTTTATTTCATCTTGTCTTGCAGATGACAAGGATGAGTTCATGTAGAAGGTTACTGGTGCTAGTGAGACTGCAGTTAGACATAATGTTCTTACTGAATTCAGGGCAGGCTAAGAAGATTCAGCCCTGTCTGATCAGCTTCCATGCCTGAACAGGTAAACGTTCCCTAATGTTATTCTGTCAAAATGGTTCAGAGTAGACAATGTCTTTCACAGTGTGTCCAAGTTAACCCAAATAATTCTGGAACAGCCATGTTAGGAAGTGACTCAAGGTACCATTGTGCCAACAGATGTGAGGAAGATGTATCTTCCGTCAAGGAAGATGGTGGGAAGGAAGTAGGGACGGTGATGAGCAGCTTGAGGAAAGCCTGAGGGTGATCAGCATTCAGTAACATATCATGATAGAGAAAGTGTTAAGAATTCAATTATTAGTCATTTCTGGTAATAGATTGGAGGCAGATGTACTGTTGCTATGGAAAATAGTACCCCAGACAACTGGCTGGATTAGCAATAACAGTAGTACCATAGGCTAGTTTGACCTTGATTTCAGTACTGATACAAACATACTAATTAGTCATAATGGATGTCAGCACGCTGTGGCTGATGGTCGTCTTTTGTGGAAGATTGTATGGTCTGTGCAGTCAGGAATGGGACCCCAGAAAAATCACTTTACCAATAGGATTCATGCTATGAAACTCTGAGCATCTCTAATAGCGAAAACAGAAGGGAGAAATGAGAAAAGAATGAGGACTACTTAAGCTACAGGCAAGCAATGCCCCATTTAAAAAGGGACATGCTGTCATCATCTAGCAGGGGGAAAATTACTCAGAACTGCATTTCTAAAAAAAAGAAAAAGTACTCAGGTATTTTGGTGTAGATGTCGTCTTACCAGTACTCTGCAACTGTTGTCATTGAGCTGTAGAAGAAAAGGAAATAGCTATAACAAAGATGTTTTGAAAGGTGATGTGTAAGACCTGGTCAGACCACAGCCACAGAAGACAGTCTGTGCCACTGCTAAGTTATCCTTGCTCCTTTCACATGCAGGTGACACGCTTCATTCCTCTGTCTACTGCCACAGGTTTTTTCTCATTTTGGTTCCCCTTCTACCTCTCTCCATAATGTTTCTTCTCAGTACTTCTGTCTCCTTTTCTGGAAGAGAGCTGTTGCCCACCAATGAGTCAGTGTCATATAATCTCATAATTGTTTCTTTTACTGTGTTTTTCTTTCCCTTCTGTTGTACCCACATGCATAAAGCTTTTGAAAAAATTCAGTTAAATATTATGGAGCAAGCAGACTGTTTTTCTTGGAATATTTTCTGAGACCTGTGAAGGGAAAGAAAGTTAACCTGTATGTATATGTATTCTCTATGGATTGTTTCTCAATGTCTTTTATGGTATAGCTTTTTAAAGATATGTAAGCTTGCCATCAAACTTTTGACAATTATCTGTACAGCTTGTGTCTGCACCAGCAGAAATAGAGATGTGTCACCAATCCTGTATGTGGATATTCAGCAGTATGGGAAAGTGGGTTGCAGTTCCAGGTATTTTCATTTGCTGCATCAGTGAACAGGTGCAATTCCTAAAAGAAACACTTGTCTGGATGTTGATATTGCCCGAAACAGTTGGTTTCACGACTGCAGAAAGAGTTTAGTAATGATAACTGGTATAATACTGCAGCATTAGGCTCAGACTGAGGCTCTCTTCCATTGTAAGATTGTTGGAGCTGGTGGAATCACTTGTCCAAATGTTGCCTTTAGTGTGCCACAGTGATGTGGCAGAATTATCCCTTTGTTTGCACACTGTTACAGTTCATGCACTGCAAAATGTTAGTTGCTTATCTGTATTCTCAACTCCAGAGGCACAACTGATTATCCCTTTAATATTTATGTCCGTGAAGCTACTAGACATTCTTTATGTACCATCAAACCCTAGAAATGATCAGGGAGGGAGGGAGTTCTCAGTAAACAAGTGAGGAAGTTGTTGGGTGGGGTAGGCAAGCCAAGGGCCTGGGGTGATGGGGGCAGAAGAGACATAGTAACAACAAAACAGACTGAAATGCAATCACTTCAAGCATAGACATGTAAAGAAGAAAATGCCTGTGGAACAGCCTTCTGGTATAAGGTCTCATGCTGACTCTGGAGAACTGGCATGCTTGGGTGCCTCTCTGAAGTGCCTCTACGCTAAAAAATGCAGCATGGGGAACAAACAGGAGGATTTTTAAGTCTGTGTGTGGTTACAGGGCTATGACCTCATTGGGACACACTGGGATAGCTCACACAACTGGAGTGCCGCAATACAGGGATTCAGGCTCCCGAGGAAAGATAGTCTGAAAAGGCAAGAAGGAGGAGATCTGTGATGACATTGATGATAATTTTCTGACATAGTTGATTGAGAAGCCGACAAGGAGGTGTGCTTTGCTGAACCTGATACTTACAAACAGGGAAGAGCTGGTTGGGGATGTGAAAGTTAGGGGCTGCCTTGGCTGCAGTGACTGTGAGATGGAGTTCAGGATCCAAAGAGGGAGCAGGGGAAAAAAACAGAACCGCAACCCTGGATTTCAGGAGAGCAGACTTTAAACCCCTTCAGAGATCGGCTGAACAAAACCATGGGATACAACCCTGGAGAGGAGAAGGGTCCACGAGAACTGGTAGATATTAAAAGATCACCTCCCCCAAGCTTGAGCAAGGTCTGTCCTGACAAGTAGGGAAACAAACAAAGGCAGCAGGAGGCCTGTGTGATTGAGCAAGAAAATCCCAAGTTAATTCAGACATAAAATGGTAGTGTACAAGAGGTGAAAGACAGGAGCAAGTGACCCAGGAGGAGTGTATAGTTGCTGTCTGATCATACAGGGATAGGGTTAGGAAGGCCAAAGCTGACCTGGTGTTGAACCCTGCAAGGAATATGAAGGGCAACAAGAAGGGATTCTGTAACAGCAAAAAGAAATTGAGGGAAAATTTGAGCACACTGCTGAATGGGGAAGGAGACCTGGTGACACATGACAGGGAAAAGGCTGAGATATTTCATACCTTCTTTGTCTCAGTCTTTCAGTTCTGGTAGGAAAACTGGCTGAACAGAGGATAAGCTGCAGTAAGCACCAGAAAGCCCAATTTGAGGCAAGTCAGTAGTGGTGCACAGTAGGAGATATAAGAGGGCCAGTGCTGCTTAACATCTTCATTAATGACCTGGACAATGGGACAAATTGCGCCCCATCCAAGTTAGCAGATGATACAAAACTGGGAGGAGTTGTCGATACACCAGATGGTTGTGCTGTCATTCAGAGGAACCTCAATTGTTTGGTGAAATGGGCTGAGAGGAACATTGTGAAGTTCAACAAAAGGAAATGCGAAGTCCTACATCTGAGGAGAAACAACACCACGCACCAGTACGTGCTGGGGGCTGACTGGCTGGAAAGCAGCCTTGCGGAGGAGGACTTTGAGTCCTGATAGATGGCAGGCTGACAACCCGCAATGCACCCTTGGGGAAAAGGAAGTCAACAGTGTCCTGGATGTGTTAGGAAGACTCTTGCCAGCAGGTCAAGGGAGGTGATCCTTCCCCTCTACTCAGCACTGGGGAGGTCACGTCTGGAGTACTGCATCCAGTTCTAGGCTCCCCGGTACAAGAAAGATACAGGCTTACTGGAGCAAGTCTAGCAAGAGCCATGAAGAAGATTAATGGACCAAGACATATCTACTGTGAGAAGAGCCTGAGAAAGCCAGGGCTGTTTAGCCTAGGGACCAGAAGGCTTGGAGGAATCTAATGAAGGTATGCAAGTACCTGATGGGAGGGAATATAGATAAAGGAGCCAGCCTCTTCTCAGTGGTGCCTGGTGATAGGACAAGTGGCAATGGCACAAGAAAACACTTTTCTACTGTATGAGTGGTCAAACACTGTAACAGGTTGCCCGGAGGGATTGTGGAGTCTCCAGCCTTGGTGATATTCAAAACTTGGCTGGACACCTCACTGAGCAACCTGCTTTAGCCGACCCTGCTTGAGCAGTGGGGTTGAACTAGATGCTCTCAAGAGGTCCCTTCCAACCAAAATGATTCTGTGAACACAAATAGAAGCAATAATTAGCCTGTGCTCTGGGAGACAATCTTTGGGTTAAAATGATGTAGAGGCTCACGGCAGAATAGGTCAGAATATTTCTCTTAGTAACCAGTTTTGTCTCTCACTCTGTGTACAGTTAATTTAGTAGTCAGTCTTATTTCTTTTATCCTTCATGCCTTATGTCTTTGCTGCATTCTGATTTTTGTGCCAGGAGAGAAAAAACCTAGTATGAAAAATAGTGCTAGAACTGAACTCCTGCAGTTTAAGAAGGAAAAAATAGTGAATGAGGGAAGAGGAAGGATGTCTGGCACAGCTGTTCCCAAGAGCTTTTGCTCACCTTGAACAGAGCTAATAAATATGACAGGAGCATTAAAGTATTATTCATCTTTTGGTTTTAATGTAAGGTTAAATGTATCTAAATGCAAATGTTTTCATCCAAAGACTTTTATGTTTCAGGATAATTCACTGAAATGTGAATTACAGAAGGTTTTAAGACTCTAGATTTTAGGCAAAATGCAGAAAATCTTCTAATATCTGTTACAGTGTTTTTCATCTCTACATCTTGAATTATTTTGTCAAGGAAGTATCATCTTTTAAAAAAAAAACAAATGTGGGGAAAAGGGAGGAAACAGAAATTCAAGGAACTTGCCCAGTTTCCCAGGGTGAATGAATAGTAGAGCCAAAACCAGAAAATTGAGTTCTGAACTCCAGTGTGGCTCATTCTGTTTGATGAAAAGGTTTTCCTGTCCTCTTAGTACTTTGCATGCTTTGTTCTGAAGTAACAGAATTCTGAATTGTGTCTGCCCTCACATGCTATGCTCTCGGAGCTAATATTTCTCCTTGGACTGAGCCTCTCAAATGTAAAGGACATTTTTGTTTCTGTACTTTTGGTGTTGGGGACCGACCGCATTCTTGCTAACATAATTTAGAGATTAATGTTCCTAGCTTTCTGTGGCAGAAAGGCAGAAAAAAGTAATGTCAGCCTGTCAGTGCTGGGGTTGGGATGATGATGACTATTTGATCTCTTTGGCAATTTTGAAATCAATCTCACTTATTTTGGGGGGTTAAATGAGTCCTTTACTGAGTTGTTTTACTTATCCTTTGACTAATTTTTAATATTTGAAGGTCATCTTTAGTAAAAGTGAATAAAAATTCAAAGTAAGTCGTCAGAATAATAATAAAGAATGCATTTAGAAAATGTTGTCAAAACAGTTGGGCTTTTATGTTGTTTTTTTTTTTTTTTAAGGTGCTTTTCCCCCCTAAGCATTGTGATGAAATTGAAATTAAATTTTAAAATGCCTTAGTGTTGCAAAATATTACCTGGAGTTGTGGGTTGGTTTTTTTTTTCCTTCTTTATTTTAAGCTTATGAAAAACAAATTCACACCATTCTGTTTAATTTACTAGTTAAAGAAATACTTCCTGGAGAACCGGGTGCTTCAGAGAATGTCAGTCCAGCTGCTTTGCATATTCCGTCATTGTAGATTTTGGAGCTGTAGAGTTATTGTGACTCCAAGAACAAGCACTTTTAGTTTATCTGTGAAGGTGGAAACAATCAGTGACTTTATTTTTCATTTCCTTTTTGCCTTTTGGAGCAGGACATTCTTGGCTTCTACCTTGCCCCTTCAGTGGTATACTTCTTTCTACAACCTGTGTTTTTCTTTGAAGAACAAAAATGTTGATGCTAGTGCTGTGGCAGTTGTACACCACAAATGCAATCGATTTCTGTGGAGGGGGGAAGTGTCAGTAGCAGTAGCATTCCCCTCTGCCCCCCGAATGAAGAAATATGCAGGGTTTGCAAGTCTGGTGTTTGGAAGTCCTGTTCAGAGCAGGCTGGCAGTTTTCCCCTTTTGCTCTGTGGGTTACGTAAGTCTCCTGTTCCTTTTGGAGAAGATAGGAACAGTATTGATTTACTGCTCCAAGTGTCTGGGTGTGATTTATGACAAGGAACATACCACACAGTGTTCAGGATGGGTTTTGATATCCTAGGCCAGACAAAATAAGTGGAACCCATGCAGGGCAGGGGGAGAAAATTTCATTGGACACTCTATGTATTCATCCAAAATCTGACCCTAGCACCCATTCAGAACAGGAAGAGCACAAACAGATATGAAAATCCAGCTTAAAATCAGACTGCTGCATTTATTAAATAAGCACAGAAACGGAAGTTTGATGCCCTTTTCTGCTTGATTCTTCACGTGTTCACGCTACTTGGTGCAGTGTTGTGTGTTGCTATGGCAGGTTGTGGTCCCGCTTTTGCTTTCATCTCAGCTGTGTATTTCCCAGCTTTTTCCCTTCGTTGGTACCTCTCTGACTAAAAGGTGCTGAACACCCTTGTTCGTCCTTAGAACTATTTTTTTTTCTTTTTCTTTTTTTTTCCCCGTCCCCTCTCTCTCTCCCCCACCCTCTCCCCCCTGTATTTCAGCTCGGATCCTGAAAGGCTGGCCACAAGGGAAGGGGCAGAATGAAGGCTGGAACAAGAGGGTGAGGGTGGAGGAGAGGGAAGGAAATATTTCTCCCTTTGGTTTCTGGCAGTATTCCCATTTTATGCTGCATAGTTATATGGAACTACAGCCTGAGAGCCCAGTGCTTTACCAGGGAAAGCCATGCTATGGAAGAATAGTATCACATTACTATTATAGTATAAGATGGAGGTGTACAAAGTCTGATTCTGGGAACCACGTTATCTAACATAGAGTTGGGAAACCTGAAATTTTTTGTGCTTGATACACATGGACTATTTCTTTTTAATTGACTCAAAGATGATTGACCGCCAGGTCAAGGAACTGTCTTGCACATTAGAGAAAACAAGTTTTTAGCACAGAAATGGGGCAGGGGGGAAGGATAAAGGTATCAAGCTGGCTTTAACTGATCTATCTAGGAAGGCATATCCTAGTAAAGCTGATAGCTGACATTTCTTGTTTCATCTCTCTTTCTCTCCCATATTTCCACACTCCTAATATTGAATTAGTATTCAAAACCTTATTAATCGTTAGCTTCTGTGTGCCAAGACAGTAAATTAAAATCTGTGGGATAATGTTTTGTCTCATCATTTTTATTTTTAAAGCTGATGCTGATAGGTTATAGGTATGGGATTAGAAGGGTGAAAAAAGGGAATACAGCATGTGTATGTTCAGACTAAGCATATGTTATGCACTATATCACGTTGACTTGGAACACCCCCAAATTCTCCCATTGTTTAAAGTAGAGCATGAGTGAAATTACCAACTACCTCTTCCAAAACTGTGAAGCGAGAAGTTTCCATAACCCCCTCAATAATACTTGTGTATCTTGCTCCTTTTTTTCATTTGAGCTAACTGAAATGTTAGAACCTATTTTTTCTCTGTAAGAATTTGAGAGGTAGTTGAAAAGCAAGAAATTGTTTTCTGTGGTTTTTTTTGTTTGTTTTTTTACACATTTTCCACCTAGTGTTACTGTTTACTCAGTTATTGTCTTCCTACTGACAGCCTACTGGCAACGTTTCCTTTCTCCAGCTGCCTTTCCAAGCAAGGGCTGTTTCCTTGACACACCTTTTGGTCTATCCGATACCTAATACTAGCCCCTAAAGTTACTATCAGTGTTTTCTAATTGTTCACACAGCTTCATCTAGAACAGTAATACTGAAATTGCATTTCATGTGTAACTGGAATCATAAAGTGAAACATATCACAGTCTAATGAGAAAATTTCAGTTAAAAGACTTCTGAAAGGCTGTATTGACAACTTTAGTATCAAATCTGTGATCTTACATCCTTACAGTAAATGTCAGTTTTGTTGATGTTACCAGCGCAGAATGATAGGTCCTAGGACATATAAACAATGAGGTTCATAAAGAAACCCCATGTCATGGCAGCATGATCAAAATGTAATATTAAAGAGTGTGACGTATCTGAATATTGGGACAACATGATGTACCCCATCAGCTCATAGCATATAAACAAATGACAAGATTAAAACCTTCCAGGTGGTGTGAGAAGTGTTTGTCATATCCATGGCTATGCGTTTAAAAAAAAAAAAGGTAGTTTATCCAGAGTAATTCATTTAACTACAGCATTGAATTACCAATAAACTCAGGTAATAGTAGAAATCATGCTATGGAGGCAGAAAAGAAAAAAATAAAAAGAATGTCACATGGACCAAAGATGACTATTTATTATTGTTGATCACCAAAGAGGTACGAACAGGTTCTTCAAGATGTGGAAGCTAAGCAGAGAGGCAAATGGAGGGAGCAGTTATGTAAGAGTATTTAGCAGCACTTTCATTTTCCAGAGACAAAATTAGAAGTGCCAGACAGTTCAAAATTTACGTCTGCTTGTCAACTTTCTGTGAGGACTACATTTCAGAGGGTCATTTTAATCAAAATGAAAGACACATCCTATTAGAAGAGCTTTGCTGACAAATAATTAAGATGAATTACTAGCATACACTTGTCCCAGATGCCTTGTTGATGTCAGTTTGTAGGAGGCATGGGAGGGCTTACAGTATATGCTTTGCTCTTTAAAAGCAATTTACAAGCAAAGTTAGGCATTCTAACTCACTGGGAAGAGCTTAATCCTAGAGCTGTCACTAGGCATTATTTTCAGATTCCTGACACTTCTATATTAAAACAGTTTATATGTAAAAGTTAATAGGGTCTACAAATGAAGAATATTTCATTATGTAAACAATCAAATGTTTTTGTTAGAATAACCACATTTTTTCTCTTTGGAAGAGGCAGTGGCATAAAGAAATAGAACTTCTAAGTTGGCTCCATTGATAAGCTTTTCCAATACTTATCAAAAATAGTTCTGAGTGACTATTTTTTTGGACAACAGCTGATGGACCTTTAGTCTTGCCTACATAGTGTGTAGGTTTTGATGTTTTAGTGGCTGTGCTTACTGTGTTACTCCCTCTCATCCTTCAATTCAAATTTATGTTGACATTTTTTTCTTTGAAGGCAGTGAATATTATATTGTAATTAACTGTGGAAGCTGGGATATTTGACAGGTATTAAATGACAAGTTTGCCACTTTCAAATATGATAAGTATGCTGCCATGCCTGAGAAAAGATCTCATTGTATCTCCATTTAGGAACAAGAAAAAAAGGTCATTGTGGCTGCCTTGCAAAAGTCTCTGGTGTTTTAATCATTTCACTCTTTCCCCAAACACATACCTTCAGACTTATTCAGTAGATTAGCTATGAGTTAGTACTAGAAACCTCTACTTTAAAGGAAGACTTCAGATTGGTATGTATGTCTCTTCTTGCACTGTGAATAATACAGGATGAGTAAATATTTCATTTGGAACACAGCAGTTCTCTTCCGTTTTAAAACTGGCCATGTGAAACTTTTCGTCTTGGAGAACTGCGAAAAACAAAAGGTCTGTACAGTCCCAACAGAGTTGCTAAAAGTACATGTGATGATAAGAGAGTAAGCAGTTTTTTAAAAAAATATGATACAGATGAGTTTCTAGGAGTATGTGAAGAAAAGAGGTTCTGTGTGGGAGGTGTGCTGTACAGTACCATCATCTTTATCTTTTCTTTTGCATCTATTAAGATGTCTTCTTGCAGGGGTATCCCAAGTTTTGTCTGTTAACTTGCTGGAAATAGTGCTGCATCGCTTGGTATTAATACAGGTTGATTTCTTGCTCTTTGCCTTCAAAGCAGGGCACACAGGCAGGCTGTGAGAGCACAGCTCCCAGGGAAACTGTGATACTGCTTGGGCTGGAACAGGGGGTGTAGGGCTCACTGTGGCTGTTCTTAGTCCCGTGGAGATGTGTCTGCAGATCAGGGATCAAGGGAAACATTTGACAGGTAGAACCTTCACTTGGAGCGTTCCGCTTGCATCTTTCATCCGTTTGCAATGAAGTTACAGTACACGTCTTTCTGATTTCCCTTCTAAATAAGAAAAGGAAAATGGTCTGTCAGGAACTGCTCAGTTGTTTCTGATAACTCCAACACTATGCTAATCATAACTCTGGCACGGTGTTCCTCCATCTGTGTGGAAGAAAAGCGGATGGGAGGAGGTGGCAGTGGTGATGATGGTAACACTAATGCTACAACATTCACCATAAGCAAGATTTCGTTGATACCATAGCACGTTGTTGTTGTGATTAATTAGAACCCTCAGTGGTACAGTGTGGTTAGTGTATCCTGATGCAAGAAATAAAATGAATGACAGACAACGTTTACTCTGCCTTTCCCTTAAGTGGTACTTGAGAATTCTCTGGCCCTGTTATGCCTATGCTGTCTGTATTTTTGCTAGATTTGTTTGTAGCACATTTATTTTCTGCAGGGGGATGAGCTTTTGTCTTCCCTAGAGATGCACTGGGGATCGTGCTTCTTCATACAGAAGCTTTTAGTTTCTGTTTTGTTGCCCGTTTCCCTCACAGTGAGGGCTCCTAATTTTTGTTGCTGCATTGCTGATCACCTTTGGAGAAACTGAAGTCCAATAGCACATAGGAGAAAGGAACACAAATGGTAATAAATTCTGGTACATTGTCTTATTTCATGGCAAACAGAACTTGACTGTTTGATGCCCCCTTCTTCACTGAGGCTTAAGAGAGGACCTTTCTTAAGTTACAGGGAAAGGAAAGTATACCTTGGACAAAGGAAATTGTGGAGGAAGCATTTACTGTGGTGAGAGAGTGATGCTTATACTGCGATTGAGATGGAATGGAACACAAAGACCAAACATTTGATGATGTGAAAGGCTATATATGAAAGGCTATTACTGTCACGATGATGACTGAATGCATGTTGAAATTACCTTTACAGGAATAGCAACAAGATGGTCTCTGTATCTTCCACTCCTACTCATCCAAAGCTCTCAAGGCTGCATTCCTAATCAACCAAAAGCAGGCATCCCACACCCATGCCACGAGAAATAACCTGAGTATGCAAGTTCTGCTTTGAATTAAATGTTAAAGGCATATACCCTATGTTGTCAGGTAACAGAAATTGATAATATAATTATTAATTTAGTTATAATTCTGTCCCTCTACCCTTGTGTCCTGTTATTCAAATTCCAGTGCTGCAAACAAAATTCTCATTAAGTGCATATGATTATAACTCTTTATAGCATATTGTTGTCAATAATTACATACATGCGTTCTTAAGTTGGAATCTTTATTAAAAATACATTTCCTAACTTCAGTTACTTGAATGTCGAGTGAACATAAACTAGGCTGTAGCAGGCATTGCAAGTATAGTTACTACTTCCATTATTGCAAGTTATTATAAGCTTGTATGATTGAAACTGCTATAGATAAGTATGCAATAATATTTTCACTGTCACCATGATCACTAACTGAGATAAGAGCTTGATGTTCTATTTTTGTTCAGGATAGAGAAAAACAAGGAGGGGAAAATGGGGGGAAAGGGCTTCATGTCTTGCAATGGTATGTGAGAAAAAAAAAATTCCAAGCCTAAAGCAGGCCCACACATACGTCAATGATGACACATAGCGCTGAGCGGATTTAGTGTTAAAGGGACGTCTGTTAATTTTATTTGCAAAAGAGAAGAGGAAGCATGCACATTCAAGATACTTGTTGTATCATTTTTAAATCAAGGCCATCTTTTTCTTGGTGGTAAACGTGAAATGTTTTTAAAGGCCAGACTTAGCATAAAATCTATTGGTTGCTATGGAGACCACTTACCACACAGGACTGCGCTCTGTGTTCAACTGTGATTTTCTCTATTCAAAGGTTCAGCATTGTCAAAAAACAAATTAGTTTTTCAGTTGTTTATCACAAAGTTCATTATGAGAAAGGTAATAAATAACAAGGTATTTTATTCGTGTGTGTATAGGTGCCATATGTGAATTAGCCGGGGCACTATTCTTTAAATTTGCTATTTTAAAATAATTATAGCAAAATTGGCTATTGTTAGGAAATAAAACAGATTTTGATCATTCTGTGTATATGAATATGAAGCAAAGCAGGTAGTTGGAAGTCTGATCCCAACAAAATTACATGGTAATAAGGCTTTTCACACCTACACAGCACTTAGTAACAAAGCACTGAAAGAGAAAGTAAGATTAAGCCCTGCTAGAGTAAAACTTTATACCTGAGGTGCATTACTTCTCTCTTTATGAAAGGAAAGGTGGGTTCAGGACCCAGTGCTCACTGAATTATTCATACTGTCTTTTGTATCTCAGATCTTTAGGGTTGAAGCTGGTAGAGGCTGTTATTAGCAGAAGCACAAGCCTAACTGGGTACAGCAGTTCAGTGAAAACCTGTTCAGCTGCTTCTCCTGAAGTGTTTGTCTAATTACAGCAAACACTTTCTGCCAAACTGCCTAATACACCCACCCCAGAAAGAACTCATCCAGGGAGGAGGTGCAAAGCATTTCCTCTGGAGTTTATTTGAAGCTGAGACTAGTCAACACCTTCTGAGATCTGGGTGAGAGTGACAATTTATAGAAGTATCAAGGGAAGCCTTTTACAATACCTAAAGGTATTTCAAAGACAAATTGGTGTCAGCAAGTTCTTTCTCACTTTTTTTTAAGAACGTTTTTGTCTAATTTCGAGTTACTTGAGGAATATATGAGTACGTTACTTTCAGCACTTCAGATTTGCTCTTGTCACCTCCTTGGTGCATTCTGGAACCTAGTGAGCCAAACTCTGAGCTGCTGTGAGTGGAGCAGCTTCACTGGCTTCAGAGAAATCCTGGTGCTGCTTTCAGTGGGTGGTCTCATTCTCATTGTAGGCCAACGCTAGGACTCTTAACACAGCATGGTAACAGTAGGTCTCAGGTCTGAGGTTTCTGTGTGGATTTTATGTGTTAAACTATTCGTTTGGCTTGTGTGTAATGGGTAGGCTTTGTGTAGTGTAGGTTTTCTTTAGTGACTTTGTAGGACCACTAGATAAATGAAAGGATATCTGAGACACAGTGATGTATGGTGGTCATTTTTAGAAATTCCGCATCTGTGGGTAATGCAGTAAAGTTTGCTTATTTGCAAATCTAATTTCTTGCCAAGCATTCATGTGTATAGAAGTTATTTAGAAGATTTCGCTTTCCTAGTCAAATCACTCTTCCACTAGATACCAACTATAGTGTCAAGCCCTGATAATTAACATGTTGCAAACATGCAATTAAGACAAATCAGATTGAAACACATAAGAAAAATGAAATCATAATTCAATTCCAGCTATCGTCAGTCTCTTCAAGAATTATTATGCAGTTGGCCGCCTCCTGTGCAGCTCTGTGTTGTAGCAGAGTGTGCACTGTTTCACATTGCATGCAAAGTAACTAAAAAAGAAATGAGTCTTTAAAAAGGAATGCTCCAGTTTAAACAAGCCAGTGGGGGCTACTTAGGCAAAACTAACTGGTGACACTATAGCAATAGACAATGGTACATGATTCATAAATGGTGCAGAAAAAAACATGCTTGATAAGTCTACACTGAAAGTGTCCAATAATTATTAATAATAGAAAACTTCTGCCCCTTAGAATAAGATTTTCATTTTTCTTTGCAGTCAGGTTTTTGCTCAAGCTCTCCTGTTAACATCTTGCCTGTATTTTTTCTTTGATTCCCTCTGGCTCCTCTGGACAACTCGGTAGAGACCTGCTTTTCCTTCTGTGTTCTGCCAGAGTTTATTAGGGTGCCATAGACTGTTAAAAAAGCAGAATTTTTCGACTGCCACATAGAATGGAATAATACTGTCTTTAATCAAAGGTAAATGTACTAGGAAGCTATCCTTATCTGCTTCAGCTGAGAGGCTGCAATAAGGTCTTTCCGGAGCCTTCTCTTCTCCAGGCTGAACAACCCCAACTCTCCCAGCCTCACCTCACAGGAGAGGTGCTCCAGCCCTCTCATCATTTTTGTGGCCTCCTCTGGCCCCGCTCCAACAGGTTCATGTCTGTCCTGTGCTGAGGGCTCCAGAGCTGGACACAGGACTCCAGGTGGGCTCCTCCTCTACTTCCAAAACAATGTGACAAGCGGCAGAGTACTAGACAAGATGTTTCTAGAACTACTTTTTCAAGTGAATGAAGCATTCCTCAAAGGCGCCATACATACAGTGTGAAAGAAGTAATCTCTCTGCTCACAGAATAGGGAGACTGTTGAAGATTCCCATACAAAATAACTAACATGACCTGAATCAGCTATCAGCTATAAGGCAGATTTCTTTTTCTCTTTTTTTTTTTTGTTTTTCATATTTGTATCTGGAATGCTATCAAAAATTTTGCAGGAATATTCATGGATAGGAATCTGCTTCTTGCCATGTTCTGCAGTTCTGAATCTCTCTGCTTAAACTGAGATCTCTTTGAAAAAAAATGTGGGCTTGTTTTAATACCATTGACTGTACTCTGTGTTCTGCAGAGCAGCAATGTTGTTGACAACACAGTCACAGATTTGGAGAGATGCAAGGTTGATATTTTCTGTGCTTTTCAAAATGAAAATCAGTGCGTTGTTCAATGTGGAAGTTTAACTTGATCATATACCATCGTCTTACCGAAGTTGAACATTTTTCCTGAATAGAAGCTAAGGAAGGATTTCATGATTTGCCATCATGTTTGTAGTGCATTCTACTTATAATTAGTCCTCCTCTTCTTCTGGGAAAGCATTAATGAAAAATGTGATACTATTTTTAGACTGGAACTTACCTGTTTCTAGTTGTTAGTTCAGTGCACTACTCAGTGATGGGAGTTGTACTGGATTCTGTTTGCAATAGATATTAAGAACAAAGTAACTCTTTGTGTTCCGGAAACAATGTCTGCATTCAAAAAGAAGTGATTTTTTTTTTTTTTTTTTCAGTTAAAAGCTAGACAAACCCAGATCACATTCCTCATTTAAAGTTCAGCAATTTGAATGAGTTAAAATCAGGGGAGATGCTATGTGCATGAGTTCAAGGTATTTGTAGAAAACAGCCTTCACATTATGACCTAAAATGCAATCAGAAAGAAGAGTCTGCAAAGCTTTGTTCTGTTATTACAGACTTTACTACTTTCATATAGACAAAATGCAATGATAGACAGGAAAAGGTTGAGAAAAGGGAGCTGGAAATTTAATGACAGGAAAAATTCCTTAAAGATTTATTTGATGGGCAAGTAATATACCAACCCAAATAGTTGAATTGTCCAACCCAGGCTCAAAATCACAACTAAAAGAAACTATTCTTCAGTCCTTTACTAGTTACTAAGTAATCAACTTATTTGATCCAGTTGATCTTTTCTGTCCTATTTTTTCTAATTTTTAGACCAGTTTATATTTGAAATGTCAATCAGGATAAACTAGGTAATTTTCTGAGTCTGTAAGAGCATAGCACTTGCTAAACTATTTGTTTAATAATTTTGAAACATAGCTTTGGGCAGTTACACTTATTGAGTAACATATTCTTATATTCTTATATGACAGTCATTCCTTAATCTTTTCATTGTGGTTGTTTAGTAAGGTGGAATAAACTGTAGTAGATGTAAGACTCTGTAGTCAGCCTTGTATCTTTGTGCTGCCATGCAAACATTTTAATTACATGACATTTTCAATAAAAACTCCACACGGGCATGTTTGTTTGACCCAATATTGGGCAAACAAAACATTGGCATTGCTCATATAGTGCACCAGCCATCTAGAAAAGATGAATCAAAGAAAATGTACATGTAAAAAACAATGCCCTAAGCTACTGCAGGAAAATCCTTAGTGCTTTCCTGAATGGGGTGGATCTGAAAAGGAGTGATTCTGTTTCCCTTTCTCAGCCCTTTGTACTATCCTTGTGTCCATTGGATTTGGAAGACAATAGAGTTCATAGTCAGATTCTTAGGGACTATGAGGACTCTTTTAGAATACAAGTCTGGGTTACAACTTTACTAACTGAATAATAAGCACAAATCTTGGCCTGTTTTTCTCCTATCTACGGTGTTTCTGAATATCCTTACCTTCAGGACCTTCCTGTCTCTAAAATCTCAGTCAGTATTTGTTCTACTTACAACCTAAAGGTTGTATGGGAAATGCTGACATGCTTTTCTGTGAGGAGCCTGGATTGTGTGGGACTTCTACAAAAGATGGTGTTAATAGTAGAGTAATGGTAAACATAAATAAATTTGAAAGAAGATAAGAAGAGTGGTGTTATGAAAGGAGAGAGAAAGAAATAACCAGAGTTATTTCTGAGAGACTTCTGCAAGATTTTTACTGTTTGGGGTTGGATTTTGGATCTGAATTTATATCCAGACTGCCCTTGGGAACTGCAATTTGGCTATCAAATATCACTGACATTTAGCATTAGTTTGGGGAGTAGGTAGAAAAATAGCCAAAGCTGCATAGCAGTGAGAGGACAGAAGTGGAACTGAGTAAAGCAGGCAAGTGGCCAGCCATAATTTATTAAGAACGGAAACCTGATTGTACGTATTTGTGATGCTTCTTGCAATGTTCAGTGTTTTTTGTTTAGTCATGATTTTGCTGTCTTTTTCCCTCCAAGCTTTGGGATTTGCTGGAGGAATTCTTTCCCCGAACTACAGCCCAGTAGTGAATTGTGGGATACCGAAGTCCCCTGCAAGTGTTGCACCAAAACTCAGAAAGTAAGTAAACAATAGGTAACCTCACTTTTTGGAGACTGAGTGGGATTTTGTCTTGTCCATGTTAAAAGTGGGAAACTCTCTTTCCTGCTTTTACTGTTGCATACCCTTCGCATCCACAATACTTTGAGGTTAAATGTATATCTTTATAAAAAGTTTTCATCTCAGACCTCCCAGGCAAGGAAATATTTTGAAATGCTTTAGGAATCAAACAAACTACATATGCGAAAAGTCTTCCTGCATCCAGTAGCCTCTCTTCTCATGGAACAAAGTGCTAATTTAATTTATTGAACATCCAAATCAAAACAGAATTAATTATTTATTGTTCTGAAGAGCAGTGGGATACTGAGGTAGGGATCCACTTGTGTTTTTCTAGTTTCAAGATACAATGATTTCTAGGTAGATCAAATTCATTTAATAAAGGGAAAAAAGCAAATGTATATAATCAAAGCAGTTGATTTTAAAGTGAATACAGAAGTAAAACTTTATCAAGTGCACTCAAACGGGACAGGGTGAATTTACTGGCTTCTGAGAGCTGTAATTATTGAAATTGATTTGCTTCACTTCAAGAACAATTGCTTATCATTGATCTGAATTCATGCAATCTCTGACCTCACAATGCCAAAATACTGAAGATGGGTTTAATTAGATTTACTTATGCCACCAGGGGCATGTAAAGTACAGAAAAAGGAAGTATTGAATATATATTAGAAGGTTTACGTTGAAAAATTTACATGAATCTGCATTGAAACCATGGCTACTCAAGAAAGGGACTATATGGTACCCAGCTGGTATTCAGATGTACCATACTGAATTTTGTGCAGTGGACCCTCTGACACAAAAGGTGGGGATGTGTACTGTCCAGATCCCAGAATGCTGTACGGTACAAGCACACCTTCTCTCTATTTAAGGTTCAAGATTTTGTCACTCTTGTGCCTTGGATTCCTTTTTCTGTCAAATGACAGTACTTATTTTAGTTGTTATCAGATTTCTAAGCAGCTCACTGATGAGAGTAATTTTTCTCTAACTGAGAAATGTGTAGGTTTATAAGCTCTGTTTTGTGACATGACACATTGAAAAATCATTTAGATTTGAGTTTCCTAATGAATATGATATAATAAATGAAAAGATAGATTATTTAAGGTAGATCTGTCACTATTGTTCACAACATCTATTACCTTCTTTGTGCCAATGCATTTTAAAGTTTAATACTATGTGACCTTGAAACTTGCAGGCTAAAGAGGAATGCTATCTGCAGTAGAGAAGATGTGACACTAGCAAGCACTGGTTGGCACCAAAGTGAGCAAAGTGAATTGTTTGAAATTCTTTTAAAAGAATAAAAGTAAAATTATTTCTCCCCCCCTCTTGACAAGACAGATGTGAGGCTGCAGCAGCTCTCCTTTCCATGCTGCTTCTTTTAGTTTGGGGCAGTTGTCTGTCCACTGAAGTAAACACTACTTTCCAGAAATCACAACATACAGAAAAATTCCTCAGTTGAGGCACAGCCAGCTGATTTATAATGCTGTCTGTTCATGCTCATTTTAAATGACTGTTAAAACAGAGCACTGCACACACACATCTCTGCCGTATTCCTACAGCAGTGCTTAGCAAATCAGTTCCCCAGAAATCACTGTTCTCTTCACCAAAGAGCTGCTGCTCCGGTGTGCACAGAGAAAGTGAGTCCTATGCCACAGAAATGGCTGAAATACTGGCATTCACTACAGCGAAATCTGTTTATAACTGAGAGTGTTATAGTGTCCACGGCTCAGATCTAAACTAGCCATCTCTGCTTGTAAAAATTGTTATCACTTGTTTCCACAGCAGAGCGCAACACGGAGCAAGGCTCTGCGTATGGCTGTGCATATGTACATGGTATTGCACTCGTCTCCATTTAAAAATGAGTTTGAGGGTGGTGGAATATTTCCTCCCAGTGGTATTGTTGCTCTCTTAGAAACCGTATCTAAACTACTGTGCCAAAACATCTCAAGAATTTTATACAAATGAAGCCTACCTTCTTGTAATGTGTATGCCTAAAAGAAGGCTAAATGATGATGATTTCACAGTGTCAGGAGACGTAATTGTACAACTAGAAGGAAAGAAGCTCTAGAAGGATATGGTAAGAGTAACTTTAATCAATGTACTGCTTTATAAAAATGTAAATTTGAATTATGAGAAGTTTGAACTAATTCCCATGTGTGTAAATGTAGGTACACCTTGTAGCTCATAGTTGTTTTGTTTATAGTCCAGAACATGTGTTTGGATGTAGGTTCCGTATTGTGCAACAGAATAACGCCTCTCTATGAAAGCTGATGGGACTGGGGAAAGGGGAAGCAGGCTCAATATGCGACAAGAAAGATTTAGCCTCTGCAGATATGCTGGATTCTACTAGACAGTGTAATCAATGAAAGGATTTAGGAGAAAGAGCCTATGGAGCTCTTTAAAGCACAAAAGGGGGACATTTATCTGCATTATGTCCCTTGCTGCAGTTCACATTTTCAGCTGGCTCAGTGTCAATAGCAGCTTATGATTCTGTTAGCTTTACACAGGGAGAAATCATACCCAGATGACAGATGTCACTTGTGGGTTTTTCTTTTGTCTTTTTTCCCATGCACTCAGTCTGCAGTGTATTAGCAGGTTATTCTCCTGTAATATTGAAAGATGCACAGCAAATGTAACAAAAGTAGTCGGTAAATAGGTATATATTCAATTGACAAACAGTTCTGAGTAGTTTAGCATACTCATGGCCTCTGCTTATGGCATTAAATTGATGTGAATAAATGGATGGCATGAACTCAATGAAAGAAAAAAATGCCTGATTTTAATGACAGAGGTACAGTGGGATACGTAAGTCTGGTAACTCCTAGAACAGCAGATCATACTTTTCTGTCATGGAATGATGTGATTTCAAGAAAGGGCTTTAAAGGGGAGGTATTTGGTGTTCTGTGCTTTAGCAGGTTGGTCTTTCCTATAGATACCTATACTAAGTAGATATGCTTCATAAACTTTTGATACAAATGATGTTTTCTCTGTTCACCTTTCCACATCATGTCCCTCTGCCTGAGCTTTTGTTGAGTGGAGGAACCTGAAGTTAAATTATGCCAAAGCACGTGGTTGCTGTGTCAGTCACATTTCTGTAGTGTGACAGACAACTTCTGAAAGATTAGGTGGGGAAGAGTTTGTGTACTGTAGGCACTGTACCCAGCAACATACCAGCGTAGTGTTCACCTAGTCTAGGCCTGCTTGAGATAGCTGTTTATTAATTGCCCATGACTGGATTTAGTTGTATGGTGATCTTTCCAGGTACTGTCCGAAATGAACTTTATTTACTATTATGACTTAAATCAGGGAAGCGTATAGATAGATGGCAATTAAAAAGTTAACAGTGGCAATATAGCAATGTCTTTTGTGTTCGAAATGTCAAATTTGTTCAATTTCTTTAGAGAAATTAAGGAGAAGAGTTTAAGAGTGTGACATAGGACTGTGAACATACTAAATATCATTGATATTATGGTTTGTACCTGAAAAGCAAGTTTCCACTCAGTTTCTCTTTCCCTTCCCACCAACAAAAAGAAACACATTATGAGGGCGAGCAAAGACAAGATCAGACTGCAACAGTGCCATTCTCCTTTCTGTTCAGTGGAGTGGAGTTGCTGTGTCCTCTGTGCCCTACCCAGGTTTACTCCCCTTTCCATGACGAGCAGTCATCTCAATTCTACAACCTGATGCTAAGAGTCTGTTGTGGGGAAAGGGAGTAGAAGGCGAGCTTATGGATTTCCTTTCTGTCTCATGGAAATCACCGCATACTTCAAAGAAGGATTCAGTCCTTCTATCAACAGCAATTAAATTTCTTCAGACATTCAGTAATATGGGGGAAATCATTAACATAAAAATTGTCAGTAATATGTAAGAATTACCTACTCATGGGCTGATAGAAGTATGGAGTCTTTAGCTGCTGATCATCATAGCAACAAGAATGTTTGTAGAATAGTGGCATGCAGGAGGAGTGTACTGGTTTGTGAAGTGCTTGGAAAATACCCCAAGAGTTATGCCTTTAGTGCTGATTACATGTACTTTCTCAGTGTGATTTTTAACAATCTCTGTTTTCACACATTTCAGTAGCAGCATGAGAATATTCTAGTTGCAGGGGCTTCTGCAAAGGATTAAAAATAAAATCTTCAAAATGTCTTAGGGGCTTGTTTCAAAATACAAATCACTTTTTGTCCTTCTGTAGGCATGCCCATCATGTTCTTTATCTGAATTCTGGGGACTTGAACTTATTCCTATAAGCAGTAATCTGTGCTTGCTGTTTTCTACTGAATTTGTTTCTCATCAAGTGAGCTGATCAACTCAAGGAAGGCCTTTGTATAATTTTGGTTTTGTCTTTATGTACACAACCTGTAGAGAACACAGCTGGGCAACTACTGTGTACTTTTCCAGTATGAACTGAAAATGTTGGAGCCTCTTTTTGGTCTTGATGCTATTTTTCAGACTTTAGCTTCTTACAGCAATGACTGACTTCATTGCTGATTCATGCGGAGATGTAGCAGCCTGTTTTGTAATGCTGACTTGAGATTGGAACTATAATACAGACTGGACACAGTTTACTGTAAAAAAAACCTAACCAAAACATCTTTCTTCCTTTCCAGGCACTATTAAAAAAAAAAATCAATGTAACGCTCTGTAAAGTTCTGTTAAAGGCAGCAGCTTTGTTTGAAATGGCTAGAGTGCATCTCCATTAGCTCTGCTATCTGTTGTTCTCAGGCATGACTTTGTTTTCCAGTGGACAGAAGTCCTAAGCCTAAACACAAGTCAGAAAAGTATTTCAGGTGTTTATAATCATATTGCAGAACTCAAAACCAAAGGTGGCATACATCTACTGAGTTGCTGCAGAGACCTGCTCCAAGTCCAGGTGTTTCTTTAAGCTCAGTGAGCTGGAAGCTTCTTTTTCCCTATGTGTTTTCCCTTGATGCTGTTTTTGCTCCATATCCAAGCACGAAGTCTAAAGCAATACTATGAAAAACATCTAGAGAAATTTGGAAGAGCAGCTTTTCCCTCTCTGGAGCTCTGAACCCAGCTATTGCTTGTGAACTGCTGTTGTGCCCTTACTGGCCTTTTTGACTCTACCTTAAGGTAGTGCAAGCACAGTAGCACAGTAACCCTACTTTTAAAAGTACCCATAATGTTAATGCCTTCTGAAAACTGTATTGAGCAGGGGAGCTGATAAAAGAAGCAAGCAACTTTATTGATGTTGTGTCGTATTTGACTTTTCCCCGAAATGTAAGTAAGTTCTGTGTGTCTTGAGTTGTCTTACCAGGTGCTGTGAGTGACTGCAGGATGGTGGACAGCTCTTCCAAGTGAGTCTTCCAGACTTCACTGAAAATTTTGACATTGTCTTAAGTGTAGAGCAACATACAGAATCTGAGGGTAAGGGTGTATTAGTCCTCTTAAAAGTGGTTGAAACTTCATGTAGCTCAGATGACTTCCTATTTCACTTGCTTAGGCCTTGAGAATGGTAAAATTGGTCTAATTCCTGGATTCCAGGAATCAGTTAAATCAGTCTGTCAATACTCATAATAAAACCTGGTTTATTCAGGTACTGAACCTTTCCTGGGCCCTTTTGAACATGTGGTATGACAGCTGAACTGTCACCTGGTGTGCATATACTTTAAATGAACACAGAGTCACATTGTCCTCTCAGTTCAGTGTGGCGGGGCTTTAACATTTTCCAGTTATATTTTCTTACTCACTTGTTTTCCTCTCATTTTTGATGATAGTCCTTAGTTTCTAATGTACCCGCTGCACAGATTCCCAGGTAAGCTTGTGGATTTAGTTTACTTTCCATGCTGAATTAGAGGGATCTTCCTGGACTGTAGCCAGAAAACACCTGCAAAGATTTTCACCATCTGAACTTCTTAGTCCCTCTGTTGTTGTGACAGTTTGTCTCCCATGGTATTCAGATTTTTGCACTTGTGATGATAAAGAGCTTCAGTTCTAGGCTCCAGCTGGTTCCTCTTGTCAGGTTCATAACATAGGCAATGCACTTAAACCAGTTAAATTTGAAAACAGTTTTGCTGAATGAAATAGCAGCAATGCTTCAACCCTTGATTATGCTGCTATGTTGTAATGTTTCTGCTAATCAGGCTGGTTCTTAGCAGGCTCTGTTGGGCCAGCCTCACTGTGTCTTTTATCTTTTATATTAAATCTAGGACATAGCATGGCATCGAGGTTGGCTTGTTATAGTCAAGCTTTATCAGGTTTAAGATGTCTCTTGCCTTGGTGGTTACAGAGAAACGTGACCAGGGAGAAGCATGTGGAGATTGGTAGCAATCCCCATAGTTAAATAAGGCAGACAGCAGCTGCTGGCCTAGATTTCTGTGTCATGGCTGATGTGTTTTTTCAGCATCTGCTAGCAAGTCTGGTTTAATCATTGGACCAGATCATGTGTTTGAAATGGTAAACTGGAGCTTTCAGCAACTTGATCCATGTAAACTGTAAAGTTCATGACTGGGTTTTGTTGTGAAACTAGTCTCTTCATTGTCTTGCTTTCTTCTTGGATGTTGCTAGCTGGAAAAATTCTTTCTGTCAGCTATTACCTTGGCGTTAATGAGATGTAAGGATAAGGCCTCAGTGTAATGGGAGATGCTGTTTATTATTGTGCAGTCTGATATTCAGCTGAGTTCTGCTGTTCTATCTGAACAGACTAATTGTATCCGTGCTCATTTTCTCAAAGGGAAGGAGAATGATAAGTGGGATTAGAGGGATTCAGGGAACTTTTCTAAAGCCAGCCATTGGCAGTTGAGGCTGTACAGGGAGAAACTACATATCCTTGTGAAATGCTATAGTGGTGAAGTAGATGGGGCTTGTTTCATCTCCTGGACTTGGAAGTGCAAATGTTGTAGTTTTTCATGTGTTCTTGTGATTTCTGGGATTTGAGATCTGTTTTTGGATCTGTGTTGGCTGTCAACAAGAAGTCAGAGTTAAGGACTTGCCCATTCATCTTTACTGGAATTTCCACTGGAAGGTCCTAGTGGATCAATACTCTGTAGTAGGGCTTCGCTTTCTTCATTTTGCCTGAGACCTTATCTCTGCTATGAACAGGTTTAGGATCTTGTCCCTGGCAATTATATCACTGGCTTCTTTGCCTGTTACGACTGAGGAGGTTTTTTTTCACTTGTATTATAAGCATCCAAGAAATTCGTGTCACACAGGATCAGGGGAAAAACTTGTATTGGGAGGGACCTCTGAAAGTCTCTAGTCACGGGACCACTCTGCAGATAACTATCAAATATACAAGCCTGAGAAGGACATGTAGGCACAACTTAAAAAACCAGCAAATGTTAAAGGCAAAATAAAATAGCCCCTGTGTGTATGCATACACATCTGCATGTGTAATCATCTCTAAACTTCTCATCTCCAAGGTGAGAAAGTTTGATGCACAA
>Ga0065711_1031210_pt1 | contig 30264 bp, 53 predicted proteins | sample Hoacrofraction12_FD_59098 | JGI IMG/M metagenome (GOLD analysis project Ga0065711, IMG submission 59098) | Hoatzin crop microbial communities from Cojedes, Venezuela - Epithelial fraction 12 v2 (version 2) | ecosystem: Host-associated > Birds > Digestive system > Esophagus > Crop | place...
TGCGCTGGGCCCAGGCAGTAGGGCCAGCCGGCACCGGTGCGTCACGGCTGCCAGCACGGGCAGCGTCTGCCAGCCGGACCGTCTTGCGCGGGGACGAGGTACAGTGTCCCCGCGAGGACCCGTCCCTTCCTCCTGCCTCCCCAGGTGCCAGCGCCCACCATGGAGGGCTGAGACTGGGGTGCCCCATGTGGGCTCCCGGGCAGCTCCTTCTCCACGCCCGGCTGCACCGAAGCCCCTCACCGTGAGCCCCGGTACCCGCAGCCGCGTGCGGTTCGGTGGCTGCCACCAGCCCAGCGGGTGCCCCAGCCCCGGGACGGGTGCCCCAGTCCCACGCAGGCTGCATCACTCGCAGCGGCCCCGCTTGAGCAGCCCCTGCCCAGGCGTCTGTCCTGGCCGCACACACAAGATGCCAGAGCTGGGGTCACCCCGCGAGGGGGGAAAGGGCCCGGCGGGGACGAGGTGGGAGGCCAAATTGCTGCCCAGCCCTGCCACAGACTGCAAACCGCGGGCTCTGCAGGCAGGGAGGGCACAGCCTGGCCCGGGGCAGTGGCAAAGGGACGTGGGACGCTCCCGGGGGAGCAGGGCAGGGTGGGGAGCACTGGGACGCGGTGCTGGGGAGGGCGGGGGGCTGCCCTGGGTCGATGGGGTGGGCGGATGGGGCTCATAGCGGGCGGTGCCCAGGCGGGGCAGTGGGTTGCACTGGGTGGTGGTGGCAGTGGGGTAGGCCGGGGCAGGGGGTGCCGTCGGGTGGGCTATTTGGCTGAGATACGTGGGCATGGGCGACAGGGGAGGGAGAATATAAAAAATACAAAAGAGCGCAGCCCTGCGGTGCAGGAGGCAGGGCCCTGCGGGGTACCTGGCCGCGGCTGGCAGGGGCTGCGGGGGGGCCCGCACCGTGCGCACACGCTGGCTTCTAACTGGCTTTTTATTTTATATCAAGAACACTTGGTTTTAAAATCTTTACAAAGGACAAAACGCGGCGACTCCGTTAGTGTGTAAAGAACTAAAGATCTGCTTAAAAAACGTCTCTGCAAAGAGAAACGACTGACACAAAAGAGATTCTCTGCAGCGCAAAGAGGGGGCAGAGGTGCCAAGTCTCCAGCCCGGGGCCCCGGAGTCCCCGGGGTCCCCGAGCGCCAGCACCAGCCCCAGCGCCCACACCCAGCACGAGGCCGGGTCCCCAGACCCTGCCCGCTCCTTCTGCCTGTAGCACCATGGCCCGGGGCCGCTTCTCGACACAGCGAGGGAGCCTTTTCCAGGGCACTCTGGATGCCAAGCCGCCTGTGGATGCCCAGCCCTGCTCGTCGTCAGTCCCGGGGTGCTCAGCAGGCGGAGCGCTGGGGATGCGATCACCCCACGGGGAGGCACAGCCCCACTGCCAGCGGAGTCTCCCTTGCCCGCCCGCACCAGTGCACAGGCACAGGGGCTACGCTGTGTCCCCCCTGCACCTCACCAACACCCCGGGGCGACCCTCTGGCCAGGAGCCGGGAGAGTCAAAGCACTTCTCATAAGTTAGACAGGAAAAAAAGAAAGCGCCGGGGCGAGAGTGGGGCACCCGGCTGGGCCAGGATCCCCCAGGTCTCCGGGCTCGGTGCCACACCGTCCATGGGCGCTGCCCCTTCATCCGGAGGCTCCGTCAGCGCCATTGGTCCCTCTGCCAGTGTCTGTGTGCGTGTGCGTGCGTGCATGCGTGTGTGCCGGCGGCGGGCAGCTATACCCTGGTGGTGGAGTGTGAGTGCGGGAGCCCCGTGCTGTTGAAGCCGGCGGTGAAAGTGTTGTAGGGGTGCAGGGTCTGCAGCCCCACCAGCGAGTTGGGGATCATGGTGATGGTGTTGGGGGTCATGAGCGGGATGTCGTCCGGAGAGCGGCGCAAGGTGAGGGTGTAGTCGGGCAGAGCGGCCAGGCGCAGGGCATCATGAGGTGGCACAGCCTCGCACTCGTGGTGCCCCTGGCTCACCTGCAAGGAGGGCATCTCCTCGTCGGGCGCATGGGCGATGTCATTGGCAGTGCCACGCTGGGGGCTGGGCTGCCGGTGCGTGTCCTGCCGGCGCTTGTCCTTGCGGTAGTAGAGGGCAGCGAAGGCCAGCACGTTGAGGAAGAGGAGGGACGCGCCCACGGCAATGGTGACGCTTAGCTCGGTGGAGTAGTCGCGGGGGCTCTCAAGCAGGGTGCCCGCCTCCTGCTCTGGGGTCCACTTTTCCTTGCTGTTCTCACTGTTGTAGGCAGGCGAGATGGCGGGGCGCTTGGTCGTCCAGATCTTGCCGTTGGGCCGGCGGGTGATGTGGGAGTTCTGCGTGGTGTCGGGTGGTGGCACTTTGGTGGTGGTGGAGGTGTAGTGGAACATATCATGCAGGTTGTACAAATGGGGGACCAGGTGCTTCCAGAAAGCCACCTTGGTGGCCCGGTAATGGTCACGTACCCGTGGCTTTAGCCCGATGTGCAGGTACAGCTGGTCACGGGGGTTGTACTTGGACCAGGCCACCTCCTCAAACCGATTGGCCTTGGTGTGAATGAACTTGGTGTCCTGGGGAACAGGCTTGTTGGGGTCCCTGTGAAACACAGGCAAAACAGAGCTAGCACTGGGAAAAGCCAGAGAGGCAAGGAGGGGGAGCTGGATGCAGAGATGAAGGCTGGGCACACCTTTGCCAGTAGTGGCACAGAGTGGGCTGGCAAAAGTTCTGCGTGGCTGGGCAGCAACCCAACCCTGGGTCAAGTCTCACCCATGATAACCATGGTCAACCAACCTCCCCACCCCTGCACTTGGCTGGGTCCTGTCCCCGGGCCTGGCCATGCTTTCAGCTTCTTGATGTGTGGTTGATGCCCTGACCCCAGTGAAGGTGCAGCACACAGACCTCTGGCCATGGGAGGCTCCCACACCAGGCATGACACCCCTCCCCCCCCTCCCCCCCAGCATGATCCCAAGGGGTGCAGCTGCAGTGAGTGGAGACACCCCATGCACAGCACCCATCCTCACTCACCCTGTCTTGGCAAAGTTGGTCCAGTAGGTCATCACCACAGCACTGAGCATGACGTCGTTCTTGGAGAAGTTGCAGGGAAAGAGGTCTGTGGGGCCAATCATGGGGATCCCGAACACGTAAGGCACCTCGTCCCCGTGGGCCGCGTCAGACCACGCAGGCTTCATCAGGCTCTGGCAGTGGTGGTAGAAGGCATAGAAGTAGGTGGGGGAGCCATAGCGAGCGTGCAGGTCAGCCGTCACCACCGACGGCTCTACCCACTGGTGATCAGTGAAAAGAGCCACCAGAGTCTTGCGACGTGTCTCAGGGTTGTCCCTGTCGGCCCAGTCCGTGTACATGAACTTGATAGTCTCTCGCAAGGTGTCCTTGCCCTCGGGGTAGCCATACAGGTTGTCTACAAAGTTGGAGACCGAGTAGTCAAAGTCACTGCCCGAGACACCGTCCTCGGGGTCCACCACACCCTCCACAAACTTCAGCCCCTCACCCTGGTTGACCCCCAGCATGATATCATAGTTGAGGAACTCGCCCTGCTCCATCAGGATCTCTGGGTCATCCGGGATCACATCCCCATCAATGACTGGCCCAAAGGCCACATGGTAGCGAGCTGGCTGGATGTCTTGCTCCACCAGCTCCTTGGCACTCTTCTGTCGCAGGCAGTCCACCATGTCCACCGTGTCCAGCACATTGCAGCCCACTTTGTCAGCCAGCATACTGGTGTACTTCACGGGCTGGTAGTTCACCGCCCAGCTGGAGAGTGCAGAGCCGCTCTGGATGATGGCTCTCTGGAAGAGACCTGGAAGACAGGCAAGGAGCGGAGGAAGTTCACAGTGGCATGAGCAGCATTCCAACACCCCAGTGCCGCAGTGCAGGATGCAGCCTGGCGAAGGCATCGATGTCCTTGGACCCTGGCAAGGACCCAGCACTGCAGCCCCTGTCTGGCCTTGACCCGGGCTGTGATGCCTGCTGAGCCAGGCTCACATGGCGGGTCTCAGCTCAGGGCCAGCACGAGGGTGGTGAGGTGACAGCCGGGCATGCAGCGGATGCTCCTGGTGGTAACCAAGAGCTGCTGTGCTCCCCGAAGACCCCATTGCAGGGGATGGCCTGGCATCCCTCTGTCCCGGTGCGGGGAGGACAGGGGCCAGGGCTGCATCACAGCCTAGTCTCTCTGAGCAGCCCGCGCCGTCCCAGCCACCCCAAGGACGTGTTGCCTGAGCCCCTGGGGGCACACGCTGCCCCCAGCTCAGCACTGTCCTTGAACCCAGGGCAGCACTGCTTCAAGGAGCGTCCAGGCTGCAGGCTGGCAGCAGTGGGAGGGTTAATGTCTGCTTGGGGATACTTAACCCTGCATGTCCCACCCAGTCGCTTTGTCAGGGTCCCCCTCGCCCCCCTCCCTGCTGCTTCCTGCCCAGCTGGGGCTGCTCGGTGCCAATCCAGCCCCGCAGGAGCACACTGCCAGATGCACAAAGAGGGCCTTTCTGCCACTGGGAACACAGAGGGAGTGGACTTTCGCCCTGGAAAATGGGGCCACAAAGGCCCTGGCCCAGGCAGAGGAATGCGTGGCTGCGCTCCAGCCCCATGTCAATGGCGCTTGTGCTCAGAATACAAAGGGCGGCGAGGAAGCGGAGCCTCCGGGGCGGTGAAAGGCAGCCGGGCTCGGGGTGCACCCTGGGGTCCCTGCTCTCTGGCCAGCCCTCTCCTGCACCCCAAGTGCTGCCTGTGCCCTCGCTGGACTCCGGCACTCACTCGTTTCAAGGGACTGTCTCAGATGGTCCCCGAACGGTGCTGGCGCAGCAGTGTGGTGGCCACGGGCTTCCCCCACCCCCCTGAAATGCAGAGTGCCTGCGTGAGACCCCCCTGTGCAGCCAAGGCCGTTCCGCTCTGCAAAGCAGCATGCACCTTCCTGCAGCAGAAGAGTTCAGAGGCTCCTGGCTCCCAGCCACCATTTCCATAGCGCTTGTCTGCACGCACAGTCCTCGCTCTGCCAAGTACCTGACGTACAGTCCCATGCACTGGGACAAAGGGAAGTCATAAACTCTGTTTGTCATCTCCCTGTGCCCTAGAAAGCCATACCCAGCCTATGGGCTGGAGACTTGCCATGGGTTTGATTGCTCTGCGCCATCTTCCAAATGCCAAAGAGCCAGCATGGGGGTTCCCTGGCTCCCAGGAGATGCTATCCCAGCAGCAGCTACTGCTCATCACCAGCAACATTACTTCCCAGAGAGACCTACCAGGCTGGGCATTGCCCCTGCTCGCCCCTGCCTGGGGAAGCACAGGCAGCTGCTGTCACCAACAGCTGGTCACATTCCTGACAGAGCCCCTTCGCTTTGTCTCTGCACGGCCACGACCTGACCCAAGAGTCTGTAAGAGCACAGACATGTCATGCTCTCCCCCTCCATGCCAGCCCCCCGCTGAAGCCTGACAAGCACCCCAAGGAGCCGTCACCACCATGCAGCTCAGCCCGGAGCCCTCCAGCCTGCTGGGGCCCAAGCAGGAAGGTGTAGCTCTGCCTTCCCTGGCTGTTCCCCTCCGAGGTGAGGGTCCTGACTGCTCCTGCCCTGGCATGGCCAGCTGGGGAGAGAAGCAGCACTTTGGTCCTTGGTGAGGAATCCACCCGTCTACAAGAGCTGAGGCTGGCAGGGGAGCCGTGGGTCTCCCCGGCAGCCAGACACAGTGTGCGCTGTGCCAGCCTCCAGTGTCTGCCTCTCGCAGCACCTGGCAGAGCAGGCACAAATTAGCAGCTTCATTAATAGCTCTTGATCACTATGAGTTTTATTTTGATGGATAAAAACAAACCCGCCTGGTCTGCAGGCTGCATCTTAGCGCAGTTTCCCTGCCATGCTCCAGAGCTGCCTGCCCTGTCCCTGGCGAGATGGGTGCTCCAGCGCAGGGGTTTTTTTGAGGTCATTTTATGGCCATTTGCTTTGATGCAACACTGGCTGCAGCACCGATGCTCCTCTCCTGCCTCATGGCATTTTGGCTGGCAGCAGCTCCCCTGCCACAGCAGCGAGGGTGCTGGGCACGCAGCACCACTGTGATACAGGGGGGTCCACATTGGGGCTGGGTGGCGCAGCAAAGGATGGGGCATGCTAGTGCAGGATTTAGTGGCAGAAAGCCTAGTGTCACCTGAGAAGTGCTATACTGGCACAACAGTTAGTTTTCATGGCTGGGAATCCACCCCCAGCCTGCTCCCTCCATCCCAGGCCCATAAAAGCAGTTTTGGGCCACCTGGGCAGCCAAGCACATGGTCCTGCTTCCAAAGAGGTGTCACCATCTGGCCGTGAAAACCAATCTGCAGCCTTGGGACTGCCCTGCCAGAAGCACCCAATCCCAGAGAAGAGACTCCTGAAGAGAGAGCACCTTCCCGCGATCCCCAATTGTGTCCCAGGCACTCCCATGATGGAGAGGAGCACCCTAAGAAGCATCGCAAATGCATTACACCCAGTGTCTCCTCCCCAGCCTTTCACTGTCAGTATGGGCAGAGAAAACCCTTTTTCTTTCTGTAGGAGCGTTCATCCTGTAACAGACTTCCCACCCCTGTGCCCACACTGCCCAGCATGCCTGCACAGGGGCAGGAGGGCACGCAGAGCCCCAGCTATCCACACAGGGATGGCACGGCCTCACACAGGCCCCCGCAGCTGCAGAGCACCCCTGCCCTGCCCCCTGCTCAGGAATGAGTCTGCAAAGATCTGCCCTTGCTCCTTTCCTACACACTGTTCAATTTACCATCTAACACAAGTGAAGCATCTTCTGGCTTTAGCCATCAATAGCATCTCCTCCTGCGGGCTAGAGAGCTGTTGCCTGCCCCGCACAGCTCTGGGTAGCTGAGAATCTTACCCCAGGAGCCCCAGAAGTGGTGAGGGCAGCCTTGATCCTGCCCCACTCTGGCATGGCAACATCGGCAGCAGCTCTGTAGGTATAACTCACATTTACCATGTTCTTGAGCTTATTGTAGTCTAATACCTGTTAATATTTGTCCAGGTTACCTGAAGAGGATGGGGCAACAGCCCCAGGAGCATCCTGCTCAGGACGTGGCATGGAGGGAGCAGGATGACAGAGGGGCTGACTTCAGGCAGAAGAAAGGCACCTGGGATGGCAGGGAAAGGGGCTTACCAAGAACAGATGTGTCTTGAGTGGGCAACAGCAGCTCCATACACGCTGCCAGCACTGGATCACTTTGCCTCTATCTGCCTTTTTGCTTCTCCCTGCTTTGCTCAAACATGGCAGGACACTGGTGGCGGTGACAGCAGAGCCAGCAGGCTGCGGGGCAGTCATGGAAGACCAAGGACCACCATGGATTTAATGTGGGAGTGCCCAAGCTGCCAACTTTGGGGAAGCAGCTGCCCACCAGGTCCAGACATGCGGCTGTTGTCGGGTCTGTGGGGCAGAGTATTCCCCAGAGCTCTGGTCCTTGGGGCACCAAGGGGAGCCCAGCAGTGGGAGCAGCTGCCTTGAGAGCAGGAGCACTCTGCACAGGGTGGGTTGGTGCTGGCTGGGCCACAGGCTCCAGCACAGGAGGAGCATAGGGCACTGGTGGGCTTCAGAGACCATCGGGCATATGCCACCACTCAGGAGGCTCTGGAGCTCCTCTGCATGTTCTGATCCCATGAGCCACAGCAGCATGTCTCAGCCCCTCTGCTTCAGTTCGCCGGCACATCTGAGGATAGGCTGGCAGCCAGCTGTGACCGCTGGGCACCCTGATGGGCAGCAGGGATTGGTGCAGAGGCACGGGCATCCTGTCAGCACCACTCTTGTCCCTGGGGAAGTGCCATCAGTGGGAAGCAGAGCCCAGCATGGCGACGGGTCTCTGCATGGGGGTGGGCTCACCACAGGGCAAGTGGTTTGCCAGAATCAGCCAAGTTTAACCAAAAGGGTAGATGGAGAAATCCGGAAGAGAGCTGTTCTGGGCTTGCCTTTGACTCCGTGGTGAACTGCCAGCATCCTACGAGCCCTGTGCCAGGTCTGGGCTCAGCAGGGCTCTGCCCTTCACTCCCCACCACGAGCACAGGCTCTGCCACCTCGCCCCGCAGTCAACACCAGCCTTGTACTGCCCGCAGCACCTGCAGACCTCCACACTGAACACTACCAAGCAGACTGTGATGCTGATGCTGATGCAGCCACCTCCGCAGCAGCCTGGGCTGAGATCATTCCTGCTTTCCGTATCAGGGCAATCAGTCCATCGACAGCTCCCAGGGCCAGAGGAAGGCTGCACAACTTTGCTAGCAGCCTGGTCAGTGCCAGCCTGCTCACATACACCCCTCACCATGCCATCAGCCCTGCTGAGGTTCTGAAGGTCTTCTTAATTCCTGTGTGGTTCCCAGGCTGTTGAGCATGGCTGCAGCTCTTCACAACAGCTTCAAGTGCAATTTTGTGTATGGCTCTGAGGTGCAGACTCATGCCCATGTCCACTGTCTGCATGCATCCACTTCTCCCCTGCACCATGCTTGGGGATACAGCACTGCAAAAGGGCTGCACCCTCATATAAAGCCTCTGTGGCCAAGGCCCTGGGCAGGCTGGTTCTCTGTGGACCACCTCCATTTCAGGCTTTACTCCTGTGATTTGCTTTAGGAAGTTTATCAAGAGTACCTCTACTACCATGGTTAATTATTTTTTCCCCAATGCTTCATGTAAATGTCTTTGCAGGTGGTTTACATGCATTTGGTCTTATGCCAACACAATCTTTTAGTGTAAATAATTCCTTTCTTTATCTAGAGTAAACACTCTGCTATATTTACAGTTATCAATCATATCACTTCCACCTACGCTTTGCTAGTCGCAGCACTTCCAGCTCTCGCAGTCTCGCAAGATGGGGCCCTCCATCCCTCCCCAGGCTCAGGTCTGGCTTCCCCTCCGTTCCAGTATGAATGCCTTTCCTAGCACTGAGATCCGTGCTCTTGGTGCCCTGCATGATGCCCAAAACTCCCCCCAACGCCTGCATGTGGATGAGCCCAGGCACCTGGGCAGGGTGCTGCAGCAGGGGTCCCCACCTCTCCCCATGCCCAGGTGCTGGTCACGGGCTACAGCCCCGCGTGCTGGGAGTACCAGCTCCTGTCTCCCATGTGCTCTGCTGCTGGCCTTGCCCTGCCCACAGTGAGGAGGCTTTGCTTCCCAGCCCTGGGTCAGCCTTTCACCAGTGACTAATTAAAAAGCAGCCTTAACTTTGCTACAGAGGCCAGTGGCACCCGGGCGGGCTCCCTTCCCCAGGTTAGCATCAGCAGGGCGCTCACTCACAGCCGCAGCATCCTCGGGCACAGCTGGCACCTACCTTCAGAGTGGTGGGAGAGGGTGAGCAGGCTGACGCAGGAGGCACCGATGCCAGAGCCGAAGACAGTGATCCGCAAGGGATCTCCCCCAAAGAAGGCAATGTTCTCGCTGACCCAGCGCAGCGCCTGTATCTGGTCCAGCAGCCCGTAATTGCCCTTGGCAGCCTGGTCCCCCGTGCTCAGGAATCCTGTGGGCCAAGGGGACCCCAGTTAGGGATGAGGAACGAGGGGATGTCCTGACCTCCCACCCGCATTTCCCAGGGCTAGGGGAGCTCCTATGGGACACTGTCTCACCACAACATGAGACCCCACTGCCAAGAGAGTCCTGTGAGCTCTAATCTGGAGCAAAGACAGCACCGAGCTCCAGCTACCCTCTGCATGGCAGAGGGGCGAAAGGCTGCGAGTGCAGCTGCAAGACCCAGGGAGCCTCTCCAGTCAACTGCAAGCAGTACAGAGTGATGGGCACAAAGCCCTGTCCTACCTGTACCACCACCTGTGCTAATAATGGGTCAAGACATCTCATGCCTGCTCATCCAAGAAAGCACAGGTGGCTTCGGGCAGGCTGAGTGCCTGCACAGCCAATGCTTTCCATGGACTGGCATGGCCGGAGGAGGCTCTATAAATGTAAGGAGGTGGGCTGGGCAGAGAGGAACGACTGCAGCTTAAAACACAAAGGCTCTTGGTGAGGAAGATGCTGAGAAATGCTTTCAATAGCAAAGGGAACACCCAATATAAGCTATCAGTGTTTCTTATGCTTTGATTCAAAGCGGGAACCCAAAACCATGGTCCTGAGGTAAAATCCAGGCAGGTAACCCCGGCAGGCAGGCAGCGGCGCCTGTGCTGCTCCAGCACTCGAGGTGCTCTGGCCAGACATACCGCGGCACTTCGATGGAGATGACAATGGCACCATTCTTTCGTATTGCGACTTATGTCTCTTACATTTGCACCTATCCATCTTCAAGGTCTGACTTTGAATATTGAAAGGTCTTGAATAGGCTGGGTTTTACTGAAAAGCCTGATTTCTACCAGGCAAATGCCATCTTCTCCAAGAGACTATGGAGTCCAGAGGCTGTTAGGGGGATATGCTGCCCCAGGTACCAGCACCCAGGGAAAGCACTGTGCCAGGCTGGATGGCTAGGGAGAGAGCCAGCCCTGCCAGCAGCATGGCTGGGAAGGAGCTCTCCCCAAGTCTCTGCACCCCTTGTTCTCCCTGCTGTGAAGTGAGGCAGCAGTGATGCTGCAGGCAAATCTCCTGTGTCCAGCCCCCAGGGTTTCTGCTGAACAGGAAGGGGACTGCACTGCCTTTTGACCCTGTGTCCCCATTTCACCTCTCTTGGTCACCAGTGCTCGGGACAAGACTACCACCCTCCTCTATAAGGCACGCAACACCCTTCAGTGACCCCCTCTGCAGACAGCCAGGCCGCAGTGGGTGGCTGCGGGGGTCCCGGCAGCTCAACGGGCTTGGAGGCAGCCATGCCCAGGGAGGGAGAGCTGCTGGGTCCCCCAGGGCAGCCAGGCAGTGTCCGCTGGCAGCTCACCACTCTGCGTCCTCTCAGGAGGAGATGCTGGGTAAACACGTTCATTATTTATTTAACCACAGACCAATATTTGATTTCAGCTGAGCCAGGCTGTGTAAATGAGCCTGAGGGGGGATAGTGCCAGGAGCCAGACCACACTGTGACCACCGGCTGGGGCACTGCCACGTGGCACCCGGCTCAGTGGCCAGGGCAGAAGGCAGTGGCAGCACCCACAGTGCAGCTCCCATTCCGTTGGGCCCCATGCCCCCCACTGCCCTCTTCCCAGCTGCTTCAAGACTGGTTGGCTGTGCGGGGCTCATCCCACTGCCTGGTCGTGCTGTCGGCACAGCCCACGCCGGCCAGCCCATACCGAGCACTCCAACGCGGTAGTTCAGGGTGATGACAATCACATTCCCGTAGCTGGCCAGGACGCTGCCGTCTATCATGTTCCCCGTGCCCTCCATGTACGAGCCACCATGGATATACACCATCACCGGCTTGGCCCCGCTGTCTCGGATGTCTGGAAGGAGAGGCAGTTAAACACAAGACCCCAGTGATGACCGCAGCACCCTGCCCGACAGGCAGACCAAGGACAAGGGCAATGCCAGCTGCCAGGACCGGGGAAGGGGTCTTAGGAGCCAAACCCAGACCTCTCCTGGGGGCCACAGCATAGCCCTCCAAAGCTGACCACCACTGAACCAACCCTGCCAGCCCTTCTCCGGGTGGCAGCAGTCGCTGTGCCATCCCCACACTGCTGTCCCCTTGGGGGTCTCAGCACATGTGGGAGAGATGCTGGCTGGACGCAGCTGCTCTTCCCTGGAACCGGGCTCTGGCCGCTTGCAGAAGCCAGACCAGCGGCACCTCCGTTGTGGGTGGGAGTTGCAGAGTCCAGCCCCAGGATGCAGCCCCATGTCCCATCTTTGGCTGGACCCAAGCCCTTGGCTCCAGGAGTCCTGGAAGCTGGCATTGCGGGGGGCAGGGATGGGGGTGTGCAGGACCTGGAAGGCAGGGGGGCATTGGTGGGTGCTACAACATCTGACTCTCCCACCCCCCCATTTCCCATCCCTCTGGGAAGGCAGAAACCTGCTGGCTGCCTGGATGTGAACCCATGGCACCCCAGTGCCCAGACACAGACATGGTGATGAGGCAGACAGTGTGTGCACATGTGCATGTCAGGGAGGTGAGCACGGCATCTGGATGAGGACCAGGCATGAGGCATGGAGTGAGGATGGGGAATGGGATCCCGAGGGCTGGGGAAGAAGGACTGTGGGAGCCTAGGGGACAGGGAGCAGCCATGCTCCCTCTCTCAACTGGCCCTGTCCAGGAGACATCCTGCCCCTTCTGCTCCATTGGTCTGGAAACCCTCATGGAGCTGAGCCCAGGCACGAGGGGAGAACACCCATGTTCGGCTCCTGGTATATCTCACCCATGCCACACGGAAGAGGTGGTTGTGCCTGTTGTGGAGATAGTGCCAGGTCCCACATGCCTGTGGTGTCCAGCCCTTTCCTGGGCCAGTGAGCCAGCACCGACGGACTTTGTCCTCCTTTGTGCTCACCCGCACCCAGAGCCTTGCTCTGTTGTGCTGGCATCGGGGGCTGCTCGTCCTCAGCTGCCCCGGCCAGCTGTGGCACCCTTCCTGCCTCCCTCGCCAGTGCACCACGCCGTCCCGGCAGCCAGCCCTTGCCATGGTCCCCACAGGGCTGAGACTCCCGGGGCACAGCCACACCACCTCAGCAGGGATGCCCAGTCGGGGTGGACATGCTCCCTCGCACCCAACTAACCCCTGCCCATGTCCACTCCTCCATGCGGCTTCCCCATAGCAGGGGGCTGCAGGGCAGGCTGATGGGTACTTCTGGCCATCCCCACCTCCAGCTGTGGCCCGTGGCATGGCTAAGGGTGGCCTCTCCTCCCTATAGAAAAACTCTTCCCTCCAGGAGAATGAGGATATAGCAAAACCTGTGCCGGCTCTTTTCCTGTCGCCAGACTGCAGCCAGGCAAATGTACAGACCTGGGAAGCAAAAAGCGCTCACGGCTCCTCTGCATCAGACATCGCCTGTGCAGCAGAGCTACAGCAGGACAACTGTTCCCAGGGCCACCTGCTTCAAATGCAAAAGGCAGCCACATCAGTGCCTATGCCTGTGTCCTCTCCTCCCTGACACGCGCTCCCACCGACACACAAAGGGACATCCTCGCAGCAGAATGGCAGCAATGTGCGGAGACGTACCTGGGAATAAATGGCTCCTAATGGCTGCAGCACATTTTAGTGTGCGGGGATTTAGCACAGTGAAGTCACTTAGGCTGAAGGCCAGTTTAGGCCCTGGTACAAGAGATCCTGCGGCACAGGTTAGCAGGAGAAAACAATGGGGTTTTGCTACTGCCAAGGAAAAAGCTTTTCATCTGTTTCCCAGAGCCTAAACACCATCTGCCAGGCCGTGCTCAAGCTGCCCTGAGATTCCCGCACACCATGAGGTTTTACTGTCCTCGCCATGTTAGGGCTGCACCCTGGCCGGCCCTTCCTCCTGCCTCCTCTTCACATCCCTGCAGCCAAACACACCGACTCCACGCCCTGCAGATGAACAACCCTGTTTTACTAAAAATAGCTTATTCTGCAGCTTGCTTAGCCCTGGCATACATCTAGAATCACATCTGCTTGAAAGTCCACTCGCTCTGCCTCGGCTGGTGCTCATGTTCTTGTTGCAAGCAAGACCTTGCTCGCATTGGGTGGAGAAGGAGAGAAGTTAACAGAAGCCATGTCTGAGCAGACCTTGGGTCTCCTGGGCATGGCCAGGTACCTTGCGGGTGCCAAGGGTGCCAAGCTGCTGGCATGGCCATGCTGCAGTGCTACCTGCAGTGAGGCCGGGCAAGGGTGGAGGGGGAAGGTGCTGGCTCCCAGCTGCATGTCACCGACTCTGGAGGGATGAGGCTGGAGGTGGGATGTGACCGGGCTCGGGGTGAAATGGGCCCAGGTGCCCGAAGGCTGCTCTCCTCCCAAGCTGCCATGCTTCCTCCCTGCCCTCGCTCAAGCGGAGCAGGAGCAAACTTCTCTTAAAGCAAAAAAATCCCCAAGAGCTTCTCTCCCCCCATCCTGAGGAGGTGAAGGGCCTGGGTGCCCTGCACAGCCGGCCAGCCTGCCCCCCGCCCCGCGCCGCTGCCCGGCACGGCAGACAGACACACACAGGGCTCCCTGGGGATGGCAGCGGATGGCGGGCAAACAGAGTTGCTTTGCATGTCATGCAGTGGCAGCCTCGAGCACAGAAATACCTTCGTCTTCATCCCCGTCATTATCCGCTAAGTCCTCGCCCTGTTTCTTAGCGCTGGCTCCTAGGGACCAAACACGAGGAGACAGAACAAAAAGGAAAACAAAAGGAAAACAAAACAAAACAAAAACAAAAACAAAAAAACACGAAAGAGAATTCAAAAATAGCATGACAGCAGAGATGGTGGGGCCAGGCCTGTGCCCCACAGCACTGCTGGCTACTCACACTGCACCTCTCCCAGAGCCAGTGCGGCGCAGGGCACGGGCCGGACAGCCCCGGGAGCTGCGCCAGGATGCTGCTTCGCCTGGACCCCTTCCCAGATCCTCCCTGGGGAGAGCCGGGGTGGCGGGGAGGAGGAGAGCGGGCCTGGGGCAGCACTGGCGCCGGCAGCGGGTCAGCCTCTCAAAGCACTCATCAGCCCTCCTGCATCCCAGCCTGGCCCCCACCGGCTCACACATCCTTGGCTCCCTGCACCGGGCAAGGCTCCCTCTCCTACTGCCCGGTGTGAGCAGGAGCCCTGCTCCCAGCTCTGCGGCCACCAGGGACAGCTGTCCTCTGCCACCCGCAGAGCCCGCGTGAAGGGCTGCCTGGGGTGGCCACTGACCACCAGCCAGGGTCCTGCCCGTCACCCCCACACAGTGCGTGGCCACACTGCAAACCACCGAGGCCACGGCACGAGACCACCACGGCACGCTGCAGGGAGTCGTCATGTCGGGTGCTTCCCTGCGCTGCTCGGCTCCGAGATGTACCAACTCCTTTCTTAAAAGACTAGTTGCATGGTTCACCAAGGATTGCAAAGGCTCTGACCAGCTTGCCCTAACCAAGGCAGAACCCTAAAAATATCAGTTTCTGTAATGCCCTGGATGCCTTCCAGTCATTGCATGGCCCTTGGGCAAACCCCCAGTGCCAGGGCACAGGCCAGGCCAGCAGCCCCAGCCCAGCACTGCGGGATGCTGCTGCAGACAGCGTGCACCGAGTGCGGTGCTTCCCAGGCTGCGTGCACCTGGCGTGAGCCAGGAGAGGTGGCCTGTGGCCTGGTGGGGAGCAGACATGGCGCAGACCTGTACCTAGACCCCATTGCTGCAAAGGGCTGCGTGCCCTGGTGGGCACAAAGCCGAGTGGTGCCATCTCTTCACCCTGTAGCCCCAGATTTCAGGAGGAGGTGTGCTCTCCTTATCCCCTTAAAGCTGCAGACCAGTGCCTGTGGTCCCCTGCTCCCTAATGCCTGCACCAAAAAAGTTCGCTGGGTGACAGTGACCTCAGGGGTGACAGCAGGGCTTCCCCCGGGCAGGACCATCTGTGCTGTGACTGCGCTGCCCAGTGACCGCGCCCAGACACGCAGGGCTCCGAGGTCCCGCCAGGCACCCGGCTGATCCCGGGACCCTGCTGCAATCGCCAACCGGCCCCATCACCACCGCAGCAAGAGTCTTGCATGGCCTCCAGCAAGGCTCCTGTGAGTGAGGGGCAGCCCTGCGGCTGAACGCAGCTATGATGAGGTGAGCACAAAACTGGTCGGGAAGAAGAAAACGGGATGTAGTCCTCATCGCCACTCTGGGAGTGGGATTCTGCAGGTGACATGGGTGGTGGATAACAGAGACGGCAGCATGGAGTGGGGCGGGATTTGAATTTAAAAGGAATTTGTGATGAGGGAGCGAGAGGTCTGAAATCACTGTGGGACAGCTCCGTTGTGGCAAGAGGCTGGCACCACGCATTAAACAGCCATGACCTGCTGGAGAAATTCCAGAGGAGCAACAACCGGAAGTCTAGAAAAAATCCAGCAAGCAAGAAAAGTTTGCAGGAGGCTGGGTCACGCGAATCCCGGGAGCAGAGGAGTGATGGGAGCTACAGCAGCATGCCGACACATGAAAGGCCACTGCGAGGTGATGAGGTGGAAAAACAACTCCCTCTCTGCTGCGCAGAGCACAGGCAGCCCCGGAGCTACACGAGGCAGGCTGAAGCTGGACGAGAAGAAAACCTTCTTGGCAGAAAGGGCAGGGAAGCGCTGGGAGAGGTGGCCTGGGGAGGCATTTAAGACCAGGCGAGACACACTGCCAGGAAGAGGTGAGGTAGAGCTGCTCCTGCCCAGGGCATGGATGGATCAGCTGTCTCCGGAGCTGTCCTGATTTTCTCCAGCTCGGAGTTCACCTCCCAGCCTACCCCCTCCTTGCCCCAACCCTGCCTCCTCACTTCCTGCTTCGCCACCCAGCCATCTCCTGGGCTCCTCACGTCATGCTCCTGTTTTCACTCAGCACCACCCCTGTCCCTGCCACCTCTCACCCCAGCCCCCCAGCCCCAGCATCCCCCCTTCCTGCTGCTCCCTCCCCAGTCCACGCAGCAGCCACACACTCGGCCGCGAGCATGCGGCTGCCCAGCCTGTTTGCAGGAGGCTGCAAGCTTGACCTACTGCATCTTCATTAGGAAGAGCTGCACGCCCAGAAAGCGCTTGAATGATGAAGTATTCATGCAATATTTGCTAACTGGTGCTATGCGCCAACCTCCTTGGTACTGCTCAGGGATAGGGATTTTTCTCTAATGAAGACCACAGGCAGCAAGCCTTCATCCGCACCACGCTTCAGAGCTGGGAAGCTGATCACAGGCAGCTGGAGATCTTTCACTGCCAAGGACCCTAGTGCTGTTGAAGCCCCAGGGTTGGCCAGGCTGCAGCCCTCCAGCCTGGTCTCCTCAGGGGACAAAGATCTCCATGCGGACAGGGATGAGGAGCTGTCAGGCTGTAAGAGAGGGCAGTGGAGAGCATCCCTGTGATCTGAGCAACCATCCTGGCTGAGCAGGGAGAGATCCGGCTGGAGACCACCACTCCAGAGCTTAGGGGTGGCTGGGACAAGCCTAAAGCAACCTGAGCTTCGCGCACCGCAGAAGGGTTGGTAGAAGGCAGCGCTAGGAAGCTAAGCAAAGCAGAAGCATAGGAATGCAGACCAGGGGGAAGGGGAACAGCAGTGGCATGTGTGTGGCAGATGCAAAGCACGAGCCTCCCCATCACCAGGAAGGTACAGTCAACACAGGCTGCTGTGACAAAGCAGGCTTTTTGCCTCTTGCTAAGTTGCTCACCTCCATGACGACCCACCGATGCCCCACAGGTAATGAAAGCAATTACAGCTTCATTTCCCTCACCCATCTCTTGCACTTTGCTCCATTACCTCCCTCCACTGGTTACTGCCATGTTCAAGGACACCCATTCCAGAAGATCTTCCTCCGCACTGGCAAAGGCCACCACGCAGATTCCCATAGCACCTACTCTCATGAGGATGGGTTTAAGCTTGTGGATTCACAGCTGGAAAAACCAAAAGGACTCATGGCTCTCACTCTCCTTACCCATCAAAAACTCCCTCCACTAACCCAGTGTGAATGCCTGCTGTGCCGCTTCACTTTAAGCTGACTGCAAAGTGACATTGTTCAGGCCGATAGGAAGGATGCATATGCTCTTATCTGAAGACTCTAGGAAGATTTAAGCTCAAGTTCCGTAAAAAATAAAATCACTTTCCCTGAAACAGGGGCATCCACGCTGGATTTATGCTATCTTAAGTAAACTATATCAACAGCACTGACACCAGCGCAAAGAGAGATAAAGGCGTGTGAGGAGCCTCAGTTCTTGGAGCCCTTGTGCTCAGCATGGTGTGGATAAGAGACGAGCAGGAGCCTGAGCTGACACCTTTCCAGATCCAAATGTCTGCTCACAGCAGCCATGGGCAGCCCCAGCACCCGCTCCTCAGTGCAAGCTCGCTGGGGCCCCTGCTCCCACGCAGCAGCTATGATGCTGCAGGGAGCAGGAGCCCACAGCCGCATGGCCACCAGGTCTGATGGCCATGTGCACCCAAAGGCACACATGCTGGTGGTCACACTGGCTCAGGTGCCTCTCCAGGAGCAACAAGGAACGGACCAGGGACTGACGACAGCCATTGAGCCTGCTGCTGCACAACTCCACGGGCAGGGGCAGATCCCCTGGGAGCTGTGTCAGGTGGCCTCTCCCTCCAGCCATCGGCCCTTGCTCCAGGACTGCAGTGCACCTTCATGCAGCGCTGCCCCTCCCTGTCCCTGGGTGATGCAGAGGAGTTATCTCCATCCTTGAGCGGACTCCATAAAAGCACTCCGTCTGCTCACGCTCTGCTGCCTCCACCAGCACAAACACCTACCCTCACCTTTGCAGATTGCTCCGCGGAGCAGAAGTAGAGCATCAGGGCAGTGGTCTGCTCCCAGCCAGTTCTGCAAAGCAGCAGGCTTCACAGGAGGCTGGTGAGAAGCCTTCCAGCAAGGGAGCACTGCAAAAGTCATGCAGCTGTAGGGAAGCCTCAGCCAGTACTCAGACAAGTTCGCTTCTTGGAAAGCAGTGGAGAAGCCACAATGCTTTTCCCACAGAGCAGCCGAAGTGCATACCAAGCCCAGTAGCTGCTGGGAGCTCCAGCCACCCTCACACAGCAGGGCAAGATGCTGGACTGGCACATTTGTCTCTGCAGCATCACAGACTCTGCACAGCCCCAGCCGGAGAGAAGGGAAGTTGCTAGTAAGAACCGGGGAGGGCTGCTATGTGCAGGGCAGCCACACTTTCCCCCTCCAAAAATGACATCCACCTCCTCATGCCCTGCAGCAAGGCCTTCCCAGCCTGGTGGTGAAGGGAAGGGGAAAGCATCCCAGCACCTGCTACAGCCAAGCACCGGCTGCAAGTATTAGCAGCACACAGCAAAGGGTAGAGCTGCATTTTGCACACAGGTAACTGCACTGCGTGTGTGTACATGCTTTTCGGGTGGGCAGCATTATTTTCACAGCAAAGCTTGAGCCTCAGCTGAGTCTCAGCGTTGTCAGCTCCCCTGGCACTGTGCATGACTAATTATTCTCAAAGCACTGCTGCCCTGCCTTGCTCCCAGAGAAGGGACCAGCGTGAATGGAGGAGACTGGCATGTAGGAAATTTCCATACAGGAAATTATTGTGGGCAACTGGGCAGGGAAAGAGGGACGTTTTTCTGTCCAAGCGATAAATTCGCAGTCCTTCGCCGGCTATGAGATACACTGAGCTTAGGGGTGGCATAAATCATCAAAACTCTAGTAAGGTAGGAGCTGAGGCATTCTGAACCACCGGAATACTGCACAACTGCCTGCTTTGCAAGAGGAGACCTTATTCACCGCTCATATATGGCCTTAGAGATAATAATCAAGAATATTCTAGAATGAGCCAATGTTCAAATGACACACAGCCCAAAGAAATCAGCACTGCAGGTACATTATCCCTACCCCAAGCATTATTAACCCAGGATACACAACGAGGTGTGCAGGAGCCTCCGTATCTCATGACAAGTGACTCAATTAATTCAAGCCAACGGCTACCAGAGCCATGGCTGGAGCCAAAGGGCAGCGCCAGTGCATGGGTAATCTAATTCTGGGCACGTCATGCCTGGATGCCCAAATGGCCAGCACTGGGGATCTGCTGGTCCATGAGTCAGCAGAGCCCCGGGGAGCCAGAGGGCACGTCCCCCACCAGCTCCCCGGGAGGTGACCAGAGACAGACGGGCTGCAAAGAAACCCTGTCTGTGAGCAGAGCCAGCAGGGAGGGAAAACCAGGGGACGAGTGCACACAAGGCGTTTGACCGTGCCTTATGGTGTCCTCCTTTTCCAGCCGTAACCCAGAGCCTGCTTCTCTGGCCGCGGGGCTGGGGGCGACAGGGGTCCACCAGCGCCAGCAGCCAGTGGGAGGGCCGGGAGAGGAAGCGCTTTGAAGTGGCTGGCGATCACTGGCACAGCCGGCTCCGGAGGCAGCGTGCGGAGACTCCCTAATGCGCCAGTCCTTTCAGGGGCAGCCTTGGCACTCAGAGAGATGGCGTGTGAATAGCCAGGACAGCAACAGGAAAAGCAAAGCAAAGAAACCCAGCAACAGAACTGGGGGAAATGGCTGGAAGGAAAGCAGTCCCCAAAACTCCAAGCCTAGATCTGCCGGCCCTGACAACCCCAGCGGCGCAGGGAGGCAAAGGCTGGGATGCAGGGACCCTGCTGCTGCAGGATGCCCAGGAAGGCAGCCCCTGCCTGCCAGACACCCCCTCCCTGCACTAAGCCTTTCAGAAGAGCTTGGCTGCCCAACCCCCACACAACCTTGGGATACACAGAGCAGCCTGGGCTCTCCCTGCCTGCAAGGGGGCCATGCGGTGGGACGGGTGAAGCATCGTGTCCAACAAGGGGCTGAGTCGGCTCCCACTTGCAGGTCTCCACTCCCTGGCCCGCAGTACTGGGGCTGGCCAGAAGCCTCTCTCTGGGGCAAGGGGGGCTGAGCTGCCCTCCTTGTGCAGCAGGATGAGCCCCAGGAGGCCCTGGGGATGGAAGCAAGACAAAGTAGACATGTGTCTGAATTGGAGGTGCTCGGCCGCCTGCGGGGTGGCTGGGGCTCAGGGAGGGTGCTGGGCCAGGGGGTGCAGAGCAGATCCTCCCTGGCAGGGCTGGCAGAGGCATGGGAGTGTAAGCAGTGGGGAGCAGCCTTGGCAGGATCACAGGCCGGAGCAAAACATTGCAGCGTTTACACAGGCAGGAGAGGTTTTATGCTTTTAACCAAGGAGCTTCGGATGTAAAAGGACCAGGTATGTAATGGGGGAAGAGTTCAGCCCGGGATGGGCTGCAGTCCTCCATCACAGAGGTGCTTCCCTGAGCAGGTCTCTACACTCCCAATAGGGGATGCACCCCTAAAGAATGGGTGTATTTAAGTGCTACCCACCATCAGAGGCTCACCCTCATACCCAGGGACTGGAAGGCTGCTGGTGCCAATGGGATGAAGGTGGGAGTGTGGGCTCAGCATGGAAAAAGCTGTTCTGAAAGGCCTGGAGCAATGTGAGCATCCTCCTCTGACCTGACCCCAGACCTGCGCTTCCAGCCAGCACCAGTCCTGGGGAGCGGAGGTGGCCGTAGCATCCGCAGGGCTCCTCCGAGCGGGAATTGGGGAGCGGTGGGGCTGGCTGCACGGAAGACCCGTGGTCTGAGTGGTGGCACAGAGAGGTGCTGGAGGAGCATGCCATCGGCCGGGGGCCGGCCAGGCACCCTCTCACTCTCTCACTCTCTCTCTCTTTCCTCTCTGTGCCTCTCTGCCGGTCGGCTTGCTACATACCTCCTTTTCTACATATTTTCTTGTTGGGCTTTCGGGTGCATTCCTTGGAAATCCGTTTTACTGTAAAATGAATAAAAGACTACAAAATAACAGGAGGCTCCACTGGCCGGAGTGGGCATGCAATCACAACCACGCTGCCGCCCTCCCACCGCCCCCGGGACCGCGGGAGGTGGGGAGGGAGCGGCGCTGTGGGAGGAAAACTCTGGGCCAGCTGTGCTGGGCAGGAAGGAAGGCACGATGCGTCCCATGGCCAAGGGCCCCAGTGACAGAGGAGTGGAGCCAGCCGGCCTGGGAGAAGCCACCGGCCCAACAGGCTGCTCCGCCGTGCACAGCAGACCTGCTGCAGGTTCATTAGAGCCCGCTGAAAAATCCCCGGGGGCTCCCGTTGCAGTGAGGCTGGGGTGGGCACACGGGCAGGCGCTGCCTCCTCTGCCCTCTACTTACAGTTCAGGTGGGGTCCCCTACAAAGGAAAAGGTTAGACAAGGAGGCACCCAGCGCCGCTCAGCCTCACCCCAACGGGACCATGCCCTGCAGGTCCCCAGCACCCCAGGCTCATTGCTCTGCCGCCGTCCCGCCGGCGGACGGGGGAGAAGCCAAGCGATGTGCCTGCTGGTGCCCCCAACCTCCCGTCCATACCAGGGCCCAGAAAATGGCTCCACAATCCCTTCCTTGCCGGAGCATCTCCCTAGGGAGAGGCAGAGAGTGTTCCTCCCAGCTGCAGCCCACACCCACAACTAGCGCATGGACCTGGGGAGGGTAGGAACGGGGAAGGAAGGACGAACCCGAACCAACTCAAGACAGAACCTGGCACTCGGCGCCTGGGTAGCACAAACCAGCTTGTCGCTCTGTGGATCTGCAGTCAGAGAGTCGGATTCAGATTTAGCAACACAAGAGAGGAACCCGTGACAATGCCATGGAGGTGGAGGGGGGGGACTGGGAGGTGTGGAGGAGCACGCGAGACAGAGATGGCAGCTGAGGGCAAGAGGGCGAGCTGCGTGGCCAGAGAAAGCTTTCCACAAACAGACAGCATGCTGCAGGATCCACAACCACATGCTTCAAACACAACACCCAGGTGAGACCAACCACTGCTGAGGAGCGGCAGAGCGGCCCCCCCTGCCCTCCTGCGGGCACCCCGGCGGGGACTCACCATCCTCCGTGGGGATGTAGATGTTGAGGTACAGACAGTCTTCATTGGGGTCCTGGATGTACGTGGCCACAATATCCAAATTGGAGGTAAACCAGATGGGCAGCATGATCTCAGGAACAGCATTGTGGATGTTCTGCGGGCAGACCGGCGAGAAGTGGGTAGCATTCCTGATGCCTGACCAGGATGGTGGTGGCTCAGGGGGCATGAACCTCTTCTCCCCGATGGGGGGGGCGGCGTAAGGCACCCCCAGGTACTGGTCCACAGGCCCCAGGATCTCACTGGGCAGTGGCACACGCACCCCCCGTAACTTCCCATAGTGCGTGTTGACAGTCGGCGAGTAGACCTGGCCCTCCATCTGCACAACCGCCGAGGCGAAGCTCAGGACCCAGAGGGCGAGACGCGGGTCCCAGCCAGCCACCAGCTCAGGCACTTGGAGAACAGGGGGCAAGAGAGGGCTTCTCCAGAATATCAGCCACATCGTCCGGGAGGAGCAGCACCAACATCCAGGCCTGAAGCTCCTGGGGCGAGTGCTCAGGGCATCCCCATCATGCCAAGCCTCCAATTTGCCCACCAGGAACAGACAGAGCAGGAGAGCTGGAAGTCAGGAGTGCGCAGCCCAGCCACACCTTCTGCTGGGTGAGTTAGGAGCACGGATGCAGGGAGATGTGCCACCGCTCCTCACAGCCTGCCAGCTGCCCACTGCTGCCCGCCTGCCAACGGCCTGGCCCAGAGGGGACTGTTGATGCTGTGGAGAGATGGAGGGAATTAACAGCAGACTTGCTCTGGGAAGAGTCAAAGAGCTGCAGCACAGAAGGAGTCAGGATCCCCGGCTGGACCCTCCCACCCACGGGTGCTCCTTGCCTCTGCTACCGCCCAGGCAGGCAGCTATGGGAGTAAGCAAGCATGGGCAGTACAAGCAGAGCACGTGCAGACACATGGACGGTGTCTGTCCATACTGGCAGAGCCTGTCCCCGGTGCTCAGGGGCCAGCCCGGCCCCTGCCCTGCCTGGGTGAGCCCCACAGCCGCCCTGCATGGTGTCATGGAGCCCTTGCCCCACGCTGCCGGAGGGAATCAGCGGCAGATTGTGGGTGTCAAGATGAGCAGGACAGTGCCACTTCCCTGGCACTGTCCCTCCCCACAACAAACCTGTCGGGCACCACCGCTGCCTGGCATGGCCCCTGCACCAGAGCCCACTGCACTCCCACGCCATGCAGTCTGTGCTCCTCGCCTCGTCTCCATCCCAGCACCACTCCCCTGTTCGGGTGCCACCAACCCACCAGCAAATTAGACCTGTGTGTCCTACCCAGACACCCATCTCACCCGCCCACACGCTCTCCAGCCAGCTTTGTCCCTCCACCTGCCGCCAGCCAAAGCGGCAAGCCCCAATGCACAACCCGGGTGCTGGGTGGGCAGGATGGGACCAGTCAGGGTCCCTCCAGGCAGCCTCCCCGCCACCCCCTCCCTGCCCGGGCTGCTGCCTGAGCAACCCCGGGGAGGCAGAGCCCCACTCCCACATCCCCGTGCCGGGAGGGGGGGAAGGGGGGGAGCTGCCCTTCCCCGCACCGCCTGCCACATTCGGGGCTCGTCAGAGTGCCCCTCGCCGCTCCCGGGGTGCCCGGGCGGGGGGAGCCGCCGGCCTTACCCGGGGGAGGTGGCAGTGGCGGCAGGGCACCTGCGTTTCGCCCCAGAGCATCCTTACATGCCCACCCGGTAAATCTCTCCCGAGCTCAGAGGAGAGCAGAGCTGCCTTGGAATTATTGGAGCACAAAATAAGGGCTGCATGCAGATGGGAGGACGCGGTGCTGGTGAAGGCTCAGCTGGGCAGGGACTCCACAAATGGAGAACACCTCGTCCAACAAGGAAAATCCGCAGGAAAAAAAAACACTAACCAAACCCGTGGAGGGCGTCTCAAACCTGCACTGCACATGTGCAGGCAATTCACTGCTGGTCATTAAAGAAATGGGCCCGTGCTGTGTCTGCCCTCCCGATAAGCCCAGGGAGCACAGCAGGCTCAGAAATCAGGGTATGACAGGCGTAATGAGAAATACTCAGCCCAGAAAATCATGTCACTCTGTCCAGCCCGCCAGAGCAGCAAGGCCTCACAAGGCTGGGCATGCAGGCACCTTTCTAGAGACCGCAGAGGGACTGCAGGCAACGCCAGACAAGGACGGTGGTATAAAAGATGGGGAGAAGCTGTAGCAGCTTCTGCCCCATCCACAGCATGGCCACGACATGAGGGCTGAGCGATCATGACCGGGCTGATCCTTGGTCCATCCCTGACCCCCATCACCTCTGCGCATCATTCTCCTCCACCTCCTCCTGCCCCACCAGGCAGTGACAGAAACCAACCCAAAGCGAGCATGACACTGCTGCCACTGCATCCCCCCAAACAGCTGCTGAAGGCTAAGAAACAAACAGTGAATTGAGGCACAAAAATACAGCTGAGGCACCCAGAGGCCCCAAACTCTGCTCTGCCCCACCACCACTGGAGCTGCCTCACAGCGCACGCAGTGCCTCAGCTGCCCTGCTCTGCCTCCAGCTCCAACAGAAAACCATAACTTGTCTAATATTTCTTGCAGCAATGCTCCTCCTTCATCAGAGAATGGACCTTGGACTAACAGTGACATCCCAGGGGTGTAATGACAGCCTGGGACCCCTGAAAGCTGCATTCCCAAGTGGGATCTCAAAGGTGCTTCAGCCTCATCACTCTGCCTGGCATTGCTGGAAGGCAAACCTCTTCGGTCAGGCTCCTTCGGGTACCACAGGTTAGGATAAAGCCAAATCATTAATGACTGTCGTATCTAATTTGTATGACTGGAAGCTATGGGCAGCTTCCAGTCTTTATGATAGTGCCCACAACTCCCTGCAGAGTCATTTCAACTGACCCATCATCATTTTCCCTCTGCAGGAACACCACAGCCCTGCCAGCGGTGGCTTACCCACTGATTTCCCGACTTGAGAGCTTCCTCGGGGCTGCGGCCACACACTGCCATGGGCATTGCTCCTCAAGCAGCTCCTCCAGCCAAGCAATTTCGTGGCACCAGCCAGCGCTGCTCCACAGCCCACAGCTGCCCAGCTGGGCTGAGCACACCAGTCGCTGCAAAATTGGGGCCGAATTCACCACCCACCTGGTGCCCTTGGAGCAGCCGCACACCCTGTCGTGGCACAATGAGGAATCTCTTTTTACAAAATACAGCCAAAAAGCAGCTTCTTGCTGCAGCTCCTCAGAATTATGTTCTGATGATAGTCCTTAGGGTTTTTGTTTAATCCTCATCATGGTTCTTTTAATAGCTTTTAAAAAAGATGGAAATCTGAAGACAAAAAACATAAGCTAAGGTAGAATTGAAGTTCCAAGTACACGTCCTTAACTTAAACAAAATGATGCTAGTGGGCTTGCAACTGTTTTCAGTTATAAGTTTTAGGAAGCATCATGCACAGTGGTGAGTTACATCAGCGACAGCCAAATATGTCCAGATATAGAGATGCACAGTCCAGATCCAGCAGCCCTACCATTGCCTGGGACAGCCACAATGTCTCAACACTCAAATCCAGATCACGGTATTTTAACACTTGTAATTCCACATTTGGTTCTATCATTTTTCAAAGACTTTTTCCTTCCATCTGCCCATGTCCCCGCAGCACAGAATAAAGGCACCCAAACAATCTCAGCAACATGCCCCTAAGCCTTCCTATGTTTGGATTGTTTTTCAATTACAAACTCAAAAAATGATGCAAACCCCAAATCTCGAATTCCCTGGGTTTCAAATGCCTCATTCGAGATGGTTACAATACCCTCATAACACATCTTATACCCTCATATTGCTGTTCTGTGCTCTGTGCTTTCTGCTGTAACTTCATGTTAACATAACATTTAGGATGGGAACTTAGCCTTTATTTAATATTGACAGACTGCCGTGAAAACCCAAGCTCAGTCCCCTTCACCAGGGGCTGTTGCATTCACCTTGCATTGCCGTCTGCTGCCTCGACAGCTCTTAAGCTTCCCCTTGGTCTTTCAAAAGCATGCAAAATAACCAGGAGATCCAAGGAAGCACATTTTGTTCACGGAAGCGATTCCACTCACATCCCACGGGAGGTGGGAGCAAAACTTCCCCAGTTTTGCCGCCTACAACGCTCCGTTCTTCCCTCCAGCAGTGAAGTCAAACGCGTCCCCCAGCGAAGATGGCTGCTGCCTCCCTGCAGCCCTGTGCCAGGAGGAGCCATGCCTGCCAACTGGAAGGGAAACCGGGCGGGCTGGGCAGATAGAGCCAAACTGGGGATGCTCAGACGAGCGCACAGCGAGGAGCTGGGAGGATAAAGACACCGCAGGCATCCCAGGTCGCTCTGCCAGACCGCTGGTGGGGCAAGCGGAGGAAGTGAGGCTGCTAGCTGTTAGGGATGTTATTCATGTGCTTTGGAAAACAAATGCTCTATCGGTATTTCCACGGCTGTACTGTCTGCCAGACGGCTCCCTCCTCAACAAGGAGACGCTCTCCATGGAAACCTGGGCGGGCAGGATCCTCTAGAAGCCTCCCTCGCAGATGCACAGTCAGGCATCTCAACAGCAGCCAGACGAGCTGGATCCACACCTTCCCTGGCAGGCAGCCGAGGAGATGGAAGCAGGCAGCCTGCCCTCCTACCCAACCCTTCGTCAGGGTGCAGCCTCCTGCTCCTGAGCACTCGGGCTGACCCAACCGCAAGCTCATCACATTGATGCTGCAGCTCTGTGTTCCGTGTAGTCCAGAGACAGGACGGACTGGGACCTCAAACCGGCCGACTGGCACTGACGGATGATCTCCTCCTGATGGCAAGAGGATGGGATGTCCCATTGCACCCTCATTGCACTCTGCCTTGTGCAGTTCTGCTCACCATCTGACCCCGTTATGGCACGGTCAGAGGTAGCTTGGGGACAGCCCATGCAACCCCAGCACAGACATGCACCTGGCAGGCAGCATGAGGAACCTCTGCCTCCTCTCCCCCAGGGTGAGTGATCACCAAACACTTCCCCAGCCTGTGCTCCAGGACCTCAGGCTGATGCTCAGCTCTCAGGCAGCAGCACCTGCCAGATGCGCTCCCCACCCTGCCAGCTGCTCTCCTCCACTGGGCAGTGACCCTGGCTCTCTCTCACCAACGCCCGGTCCCATCCCACCTGGCCTGCGACATTGCAGAAACCCCATAGAAGCCCTGGGGAGCACAGAAGGTGCAGCACAACTGGACAGACATGCTGGTGTCCATGTGTCCCAACAGCTCCTAAAGAGCATCCCTTTGCCAGCAGGTCTCAGCTCTCACACTCTGATGCGTGTGGTCTGGGTCATTGCTGGAGGATAACTCTACAGAGAAAAGTTGGTGGTTACGTGCTATGGATTGTGTCCAGTGGATTTTTCTCACCCAATCCAGGTTTCCATACATGCCATATGCAGATGTTTTCCAGTCCCACAGCACTGTGGGAGCAATTCCCAGGACTTCAGGTCCATCACAGAGCACATGGTTACCAGTGGTTTGCAGTTACACTGAAAGGGGACAAGTAGGGTTTCAGAAAGGTCTGCCACGCTGCTGCTACTGCTCTGCTTTTCCATGAACAATCTAAGTGACAGAACAGAGTATGTTTTAAAATCTGCACATGACAGCCAGCACTTTGGAGGCCAGGACAGGAATTTGACACGCTCCTGACAGACTGGGGAAAGGGCTGAGAAATGATGGGCAGGGCGGTAAGTCATTGGGAGGTAAAAAACTGCACAAACAGACTACAGAAGAAAAGACAGCAGCGTTTCTGCCAGAGGGGTCATAAGGGCTACAGGGGAGTACAAACCGAACATGAGCCAGCATGTCATTGCCACAAAAAAAAGCAAATACAGCAGGATGTGTAAAAGGCCAGCTTATAAAGACACGTGAAGTAATCACTCTGCTCTCCTTTCAGATCATAAAGGCACATCAAGTAATTATACTGTTCTCCTCCAGAGAACCAGTTCATTCCCCAGAAGATTTGGGCCAGCTGAGAGAGGCCACAGGAGACCAGCAAGATCACCAAAAAGCCTTTGACAAAAGCCTGGAAGAGAGGGGCTAGTCTAGACAAGTCAGAGGATGCAGTTTTATAACATGTAAAGGCCACTGCAAAAAAGGTCAAAAGAGTCTGACACTGAATTTCATGCTAGGTAGGAGACACATTCATATTGAGAAAGCAGAGTCAAGTGTATACCAGGAAAAGTTAAAACGTCCCATGCATATCTGCAAAGGGTGCTACATGGCAGATGGATGGACCAAGTGACCTCTCAGCATCCCCTCCAGCCAAGTATCCTGTACTTCTCATCACCCTGGCTGACAGCTCTGCAGCTGCCCTCATTCGTTCAGCATTTGTCACCATCTGGGCGAACTACGGCCACCTTAGCCATGCAACTTTCAGCATTTAGGATGCTCTGACAGAGTAGAACACATAGGAGGCTTCCCAGTACGGTGGAGCCCATCACATCTGTTCTTCACTCTGCAGAGGTCTCCCCCAGAGTCCAGTGTGCCCTATCCCGCTCTCCTCCTAAAGGCAAATCTGCAGCACCTCTGATGTCTAGGCACCACAGTCACTTTGATGGGACAGAAGGAAAAACTGTCACAAACTTCACCCTTGTTTGCTTCAAGTGCGAGATACATCCCTGTGACTTGCCTTTCCTAACTTCTGCTCACAGCACCACTAATTTTTAAAGCAAGCTGAGTGTCAGAAGCCTATGAGACACTCCACTGCACATCCTTTAACCTGGGGAGAGGATGAGAGATCACGTGAGAAGTGTCAGTTAAGTTCCTCAATGCTGCAAGAACATATGTGGGACAGAAGCTCTTTGACAACTCCCAGACGTGTGCCAAGATCCTCGAGAGCTCCCATTCAGAATAGAAGAATGTTACCAAAATCCCTAGAAACAGACAATTTCAAGTGCCACTTCTGCTGCGGTGCCAATGGCCTCCTGCTGCTGCAATGTGGCCTGTCCTCAGCTGCTCCACGGTCTTTAACGAGTCCTTCAGGAAGGAGCCAAGCTTGCCTTGAGAAGGACACCAGGGGCAAAGCAGACCTTTCCCTTGCCCACACATTAGCCTTTCCACACCTTTTTGGTGTTGAACAACAGCACACTGTTCGATGCTGGACTCCAGAAGGCACAGTACCCAGCAGGTGAGGTCGCCTGGCTCATTTCCAACTCCTCTTTAGCATCAAAAGCTCAAAAACTTCAGGAGGTTTCTCAGTGTCACTGAGCTGAGACTGGCGATGCTGCTGAAGGACAGCCAGTGAGCACTGCAGCAGGGACCGTGTTGGGGTCAGCACCCAATACTGCCGATGCAAGCAGAGGGTGGCCTCTATAGAGGACCCAAGGACAACTGTGCTTGAAAGCTTGGGCTCTTCTGGAGTGGGCTACATGCTCACCTTGAGCTGGTCTAGATTTTGACTGAGCTTCCCACTTGCTGCTTCCCAGGAGTCTGGTGGAAAGCTGAGGCAGGGCCAGGTGACACAGCCAGTGGCTGCTGTGCGAGCAAGAAGCTCTGCCGGGACAGATCCCTGGCCGTGAAGAGGGCAGCGGCAGCAGCCTCTTGGTGGGCTGCCGGGTTTCCCCGTGGCTCAGGGATAGCTGCTGGGAGCAGGCTGTTCAGCGCCAATTTCTGGATAGAAATAATCTGGATTATCTCACATTACGGCTTCTCTGACCCCAGTGTGAAGAACCAGTGGCAGCTTTTCTCTCCCTCACCTTGCTGCTTGCACAGTTCCAGTTTACAGCTGGTTCCCCGCAGGGGCAGGGGTTAACGAGAACCGCTGTCGAAACAGCACACGCGGCGCCCTGGCCTTGGCACGGCCGCACACACGCTTGCTCCCAGCCAGCACAACCGGCAGCACAGGAGGCGAGCCTGGCCTGGCCCGGGAGGAGGGCACACCAGCGGCCCCGGGCTGGGGTCGCGCACACGCTGCCGTAGCCGGGGGCGGCCCCGCTCTGCTCCGGCCTGGACGGCCCGGCGGGGCCGAGCGCTGCTCCCCGGAGCGGAGCGGGA
>Ga0065711_1003015_pt1 | contig 30258 bp, 17 predicted proteins | sample Hoacrofraction12_FD_59098 | JGI IMG/M metagenome (GOLD analysis project Ga0065711, IMG submission 59098) | Hoatzin crop microbial communities from Cojedes, Venezuela - Epithelial fraction 12 v2 (version 2) | ecosystem: Host-associated > Birds > Digestive system > Esophagus > Crop | place...
TTTTAAAAAAAAAAAAACCCCCCCCCCCCCAAACCCCAACCCACCAACCTTACTGAGGACAAATTAATTATCCTAGCTCTGCTTACTCTCACTTTCAATCCTAGATGCCAAGTGCAGGTGTCGGTATTTTGGAGAAGATACAAAATACCCGAGGAAAACAGCTCGTATGATGAGACAAGGGGAAACATTTGAAATGAGTTGTTTTACACTAAATAACTACACTTCAAAGTGTTGGAACTTTCTTCTGTCACCAAATTCTCTCCCAAAGGAAATCTCCTCCTTCATACTATGTGTATTACTTGGACAGAAAACAAACAAAAAGCCCGTGCTGTGCAGTAGTACGCCATGGACCCTGACAACCAGCTCAGGTTCTGCTTCCTCTTTGTCCTGGAACCCAGGCCTGAAGAGCCATTGAGGGGGGCAAAAGGATGTACCCTTCATCAAAGGTACAGTTAATTGTTCTGATGAACCTGCAGTTTTAATGTGGCATTTGCATATGAAAACAAGGCTGTGTCTACTTTTCCCCTCTGATTTCCCAGAAGAAATGTTAGCAAATATGTGATGGAAATGGTTGTGTGCACATTGGACACAAGTAGAAAATCAATTTAGAAAAGAAACCCTTAGCACTGAATACCGAGCTTGTCATGTAACCAGTTTTAGGAAAGATATTGAAAAAAGTACGAGAAAAAGTTTAAAAATTCAGCTCCAGCATGCACTGTCACTTCAGGCAGATGGTCTCTAAGATGATTATATTTTTAGTAGTTTCTAAATGAAATACGGTAGCTATATAAAACAAACAAAAACTTCTGTCAACAGTTAAGGCTGATTGAATAACTGTGATAATTTTAGCAGCCTTCAGGGCAAGCAGGACTAGTTTCCAGGGGTTTAAATTTTTCATCTGTTTTATACAAGCCTCTTATAGGTGGAAAAAAAAAGTGAGCTAGAAAACCAGTATTTTTTTAACAAGTTTGCAGCTCTATTAACATTTGCTTGAATTTTTTTTTTTTTTTTTTTTAAATTTGGCTTGATTATGAAAAGTTGGGAAGGCTACTTAACGAAGTCAACTGGTAGAGGTGCTGAGAAAGGAGGAGGACTGGAATTTCTTGAAGGCAAAGGTACAAAACTATCCGGAACATTTTACTTAGATGTGGGGGAACTTTCAGGCCATGGCTCCAAGCACACCTATATGACAAAAAATACAGGGAGACAAACAAAAATAAAGAGAAAAAAAATAGTGGGGAAGGTAGGTATGAAGTAGAAGTCAAGAGCTGAAATAAACTGTGTTGCACCCTGGAAAAGTAACTGAAATTAAGATAGCAAAGTATCTTTTACTGCATACCAACAAAAAGCAGTACTAGGGTCAGTATTTGATGAAGTTATGGGTCAGATTAAAGCAAGTGTGAAGGATAACGAAAATCAAATCTACCTCCATTTCTGTGAAACATCTGATATTGTGCCACACAGAAATTAGTTAAACTGGCAACACACAAGGATCCAATCCCTAGTAAAATTATAAAGTAGAATTAAGCAAAATTTGAAACTATAGTGAATATACTAAACAAACACCAGCTAAGTCTACGTTCTTTATTAACATCCCCATGCTTACAAAATCTGAGTGAGGCAATCCACACAGATGGTGAAACAAGCCAAGGCTGGAGTAAATCCGAGGTGGAGCATGACCTGCAATTTTTGAGAATACCATCAAACCCTATCGTGTAGTGAATCCAAAAATGAAGAGTAAGCTAGCATCTGCACATTCAAGGTCTTCCACTAATACCTATCTTTCCCTTTGAATACCAACACCAAGCTATTCAGGTCAGCTAAAGGCTTCTGGTAGTGGTGGGTTTTTCCACAAGAGAATCACAGCTATGCAAGAACTTCACAGCTTTGGCTAGAAAGCAGCATTTGCTGTGCACTCCAAATATTTCGGTAGGTTGTAAAAAGTACATTATTTCTAGCAAGTGTCCTCATCTGAGGAAACTGACCAAAGCACGCCACGGTGCTCCACCTTCTTTCTTTGATGGGAACTGCTCTAGGAATGTAGGATTGATCTCATTTTGAATCCTGCAGCATGTTTTAGCTTAAAGTGGTGACTATGGCAGATGTTCCAGGGATTACAGCAGGTTACTGTTCTAGGGGTGGAAGAGGACCTAAATGGGAATGCTGAGTTATATGTACGCAGGCAATACGTATGCCTAGACTATCACAATAGGCTACATCTTGTCCATGAAGAACTGAAGAGAATCAACAAGGAGCTGGACATGAGACACAACTCTGAAATGGAGCAGCAGAAGCAGCAGTACCAAGAAATCCAGGCTGATTTGGAGATAGCAAGTATTGCGTCGAAACCAATTCCTGCTCTTGCCGTCGCATCACATATATGTCAGAAAGTAAAGGAGATGCAGGCTTAAGAGAGATTGTCAGTAACTCAGCTGAGTGCACTGGCTATGTGGGATCACTTAACGGTGCTGCTGAACGCAGAGTACGTACTGCTTCTGACTATTTGCTGGAACTACGCTAGAATTTTCTCCTTTGCTACTGCAAATGCTGATGGCACACAGAAAAGCAAACCCAAAATTCACGTTACATTTGTATCTGCACTGATTTTAAAAAGGCTACAAAATAAGTCTTAAATGTATAGGTCTCCAGCTGGTAACTACGGATACAGATCACTTCTACGTAGCATTGGAGAAGCAGGTGTGATGGCTCTGTCTATTCTCCATCCATTGGTCACAGTGAATCTCACGAGAGCTTTGGTTCTTATTTCTGATTTACATTATTAGAGCAGAACATTCACATCTGATCAAGCAGCTGGCACAGGCAAGCACTGACACCCAGAGCTATTCCCGGCTCAGCAGCATTCCCCAAAGGCAGCGCTGCGAAGACGCCTGCTATAAAGAACCATATGTTTGACAAAGACCAAACTATCACCGAGCATTTATCAAAGAAAGAGAATGCACAATTTTTAGATATATTTATTACAAAAGCGTATGTTTCAACCAGACTGGTCCGTATGCGCCTGCCTGCCTTAACGCATCCGTGTATGTGAGACAGCCTTAGACTGGTGAGGGAGAGGTTTTCAGATATTAAGTGGTGCTCAGAGGTGAAGAGAATACAATCTGAGCTAAGAACAACCTTTCCTAGATTTCTAACTCATACATATTGTGGCATTGCTAATGCCAGTCTACAACAACACTTCCTGCTGAACTTGTGCCTACAGAGATATATCCTTCTATTTGCTTCCCCCCTCCCTTCCCAGAAATTCCATAAATACAGCCCGAAAATCTCTTTTGTTTCGTTTCTGAAAGGAGAGCTGTGAGAACGGCTTTCTGGTAGTACTAGTGAAAAACAAACTCTGTGTAGCTCAGGATCAAACACAAGCAGAACTAAGAGCCAAGAAGATCAAACAAAGAACTACCTCCCATGTTTAAAGGGAGAAATTTACTTCTATTAAAAATATTTGGAAGGGAATATACTACAGGAATCTCTCTCTAAGGACTTTACCTCAGTACATTTAAAAAGAGCAAAGACAAGATGTTAAACTTTACTGGTAAAAAAAAAAAGTGACAAATATCTAAACGTAATCCACAGACAATGACTGTGATATAAAGAGAAAGAAGCCACCTAACAGCTCGTTCCCTCATTTCCTGTGATTCTATGGCAGTTGGTCAAACAAAAGTGAACACATACTTACCACACTTAATTTATTTGGAGTTAAATTTGAAGTATTTCCCTTTTTCAAACATACTCCACCATATGCACGCACATACATATACATAGATTGTCAGCCTGGTCTGAATGATCTGCTGCTGTTTAAGAGGAGGGAGAACTACTATATCTGCTTTGAAAATACAGGGTACCTTCAGCAAACAATTTCAGGAAATAAAATACAGAGATGTCAATCTCTGTTCCACTCACCTGGGAAAACCCTCAAAACCTTTCAGTACATTTGCCTTCTTTTGTCAAACTTGGCCAAATATTTGTACAAAACCAAGCAAGATTACCTTCATCTTCAGCCCCACGTTGATACGGACAACATACACTCACAAGAAGTAGTAACAGCAGGTTTTGGCCTAATACAAACCCCTTAGGGCAGCAATGAACCTGTATCAGCAGAGCTCCCTGTATTTCTGTTTTGTCCTTTCAAGACAGATAAACCAAACCTAGACTACTGGAAAAGTTAGGAAGAAAATAATCTGACATAGTTTAGGCTAAATTCGAAAGCACCAAAAGTAAGGGCAGAGAAAAGGCACCCACAGATGTATCTTCTATGAATAAAAATGTAAGTTCTAATGAAACAAAGAAATCCCTCTATGTTATTGTTTATTCCAACCTGAAAACTGCAGCTTAAAATAAGAAAGCCGTAAGAAGTAAGCTTGTAAAAGCAAGATAAGAACTACTTCAACATAACAAAAATTGTCTGGAGCTCAAACGTCTGTAGATTCCTGTAACAACTTCATCTTGAGAGGAAAAGATTTTAAAGATGATACAGTTGAGTAAAGATCATCTAATGACACTGGCCACGTGGTACCTTTTACAGCTCTAGGTTACTGCCTCCGATACAACACAATTACATTCAGAGGTATAAGTAATGTCTGGTCAAGGTTACCCTGATTTCATTTACAAATATCTTTTTAATTGAATTATATTTATGAATCTTTATGAAATAATCTCCAACGCTATCGGTACTGATCTATAAGTATTTAATTCCCTCACTCCCAGTAAGGAAGCGTTTAAGAAAAACGTTGCCTGTGTCCTGAGGCAGCCATACCCTGCTGTAGCTGGTATAATGTTATCTCTCCTCTAAACCGTGAGGTTGGAAGCAGAGAAAAATTAGCGACTTTGGTGCTTTAGGATATCTTTAATTCTGCCATTATACTATTTGGTTTGTTTAGTGTTTTGGGGTTTTTTGGCTTTGTTTTGTTAGAAAGTGGCATTTGTCTTTTGGGGCTGTTGAGCTCAGACAGACTTCAAAGCCTTGTTTTCTCTCTTCCTCTGCAGGCGTTTGCATATACGAGGACTACTTCTGCAAAGCCAAGGAAGAGGCAAATTAGGTAAGCTATCAAGATGTCTGTAACCTGCCTAATTTACCTCCTTTCTCCCTGCAGTGCATAACATTTTTCTGACCCCCTACTACAGAAGTGCCTTACAGTAGCTTAATAGCAGCTGTGAAAATACGCCCCTGTGAAAAGTTAACCCCTCCCTGAGAGAGCAGCTTACGCTGGGTTCTCTCCGTCTACAGGAGTTCACACTTCACGGGGAAGATTTTAGAATATTGTGAAATACTGTTCACCAGCCGAACAGCTGTTACAGATGTGGATATGCTTTCCTCCTAGACCAGAAAGGTGGAAAAGGACAGGAGATGAGAACAGTGGAGAGACCTAAGGAATTCCAGCCTTGACTCTGCCATTGACTTACTTTGTCAGACATAGTCCTTTACTTTTATGCCTTTCTCTGAGGTTTGACTGATTTGCTGTCTCTGGAGACCTGTAAATCAAAATTGTCTTCTTTCTTAGAACGAGGGTTCCCATTCAGAGGCTCTTAAACCTTCCTGTATTTCAACAACAGGAGAAAAAAGCTTTTGAGGTCCTGCTCCCGCCTGCCCATGTAGATATGTTTGCTTTCCAAAGCACAAACGTTACTCCACAAACCCCTGATTTTCCTCTGAAAATGGGAGGAGCACTTTAGAGAGGGAGACATTCATTTTATTCCCCCACATGCATGAAGACACCTAACTATTGCAGCTATTAAAAAAAAAAAGAACAAAAAAGCAGCAGGAACAATTTCGCATTAGCCTAAGAGCACTGCTGTTGGCAATTCAAACCACGCTCATCTGCAGGAGAGGAAGCTGGCACACACAACACTCCCTCAACGTCTCAGAGCATCCACTTCGCTTTTTGAAATCACCACCACCACGAAAACTCCCAAAAGGTTTCGGGGCACTCCACCTCTCTCCAGCCAAAGCTCTTCATGTCATGTTATTCAGCACATCGAGTTTCATGACAACCAACGTGACAACACATGGATCGTCCCTCCCTGTTGCTCTCTTTGCTTCATCAACCTTCCTGCCCCAGCAGATCTCCCGAGTCGTAGGGTGGTGAGAGGAGAACTGCGTCGACCCTTCTCCAGCTGGGATGACTGAGACTCAAGCCTTTTCAGGTTTGGGGAAATACAAAAGGAATGAGACTGGATGTTTCCCTCCTGTCGGCAAACAGAAAGCACGGGCCGATCGCCGCCTGGGAAACCTGCAGACTGCCGGGGAAAGGAGGGAGCACTACACACAGCCAGAAACCGGGGATTTGCTGTGCGTGCAAACAGCAGACGAGTAAACTCCAACAGCGCATACCGTGTACCACAAGCTGCAGCAGTACTTTTTACAGCTGGGGTGGGGGCAAGGAAAGGGTGTCCATCTGAAGTATGCAAACGTATTAATCCTAAGTGTCTACTGCTATCGCATTCCTTGGCGATTGCTCCGTGGCGGGCATTACTGGCTTGCTTTGTCACTGCCTGGCAGCAGCTCTCACCTTATCTGCAGACATACATGCCCAGGCATTGTTCTTATCTATCCAACACTTCGCAGCACCCCCCGTCTTTCTGAGCACAGTGAACTCTTCAAAGTAGACAATCTTTTGATGCTTAAATAATGAATATTGAACAATAAAACTTACAGGTGACTCAAAATATCATACAAATTGATAAGCCCCAGAAATATGCCCTGAAACACTCAAACACCGAGTCTGGAAAGCCAAGAGAAAAACCCACATAGATTTCTAAGACTGAATTAAAAAAGATCAAACAACAAACTGTTCTCATTTTCTTTCTTACAACTAGACTCCTATTCAATCTTTTAGAGAAGCATGGGAACTAATTCTGTTCATTAAACCTGCAAGCTGTACAATTCTACAAATGCACTTGAATTTGATCTTGTCAAAGGAAAATACAGACTAATGGCTTTTCTTTGATGCCTTTATTTCAGTTTTCATTAAGCATGAAAAAACTAGTCTCCTGCATGCTAGCTTGATGTATCTTGATGTACAACCACCAAAACAATGTAATAATGCAAGACATACTTGACAGGAGATGGAAAGTTCGTGGGATCAATAACAAAAAAGAGTCAAATTGTTAAAAAATTGCTCAGATTGAAAGGTGTTGGATGGAAGGAAAGAATGTCCACCAGTAATGAGTAGTGACACTCAAATACTACGGCTGCTTCCCATCATATGCCTTTCATCTACTCCAAAGCACCACAGAAATTCTAGGGAACTCTCCTAATGCAGCACACAGATGACGTCATCTTCACGTCAGGCGCAGGTAAAGAGAGACAGCGCGCACACGCCTCTCTCACAGTGGCAAAATAAAATTGGCCAAAGTTGGAAGAGCCACTATTAAATCCTCAGCCCTAGTTTCCAACTCTTTGAACTCAATACACTGATCCAGTGCTAGCTGACTGCAAAAGGTTTTCAAGAACTTACAAATGCGGAGGATCTGGACGGTATTTCAGGGGAGGGCAGAACAAGACCTTCTGGGCCATCAAAGCCAATTTCTGACTGCAAGTCTCCTGCCATTTGGCACCTATGCTGCAGCATACACTGCTCAAGCTAAAGATGGCCTCGGTAAGGGAAATTTTAATCAACGTCAGATTTTGTTGACCGTAATAACAGTTTCAATTTATAAATAAACAAAAAAAAGATTTGTCAGACTTACCCATTCAGAAGGAGTGCTGCTTTGCTGTTGCTGTTTCTAACAAGGTGTTTCAATCCTGTCCTCTTCTATTCAAAGCACCAACAAACCTAATACGTATTCGCCCTTTCAGAGTACTAAATCAGAAAACAAGGCTATACTTTGGCACTCGCAGGGAGGAGAAAAAGGAGAAAGGATAGTTTCTAGCTGGGTATCTCACAGGAGAACATTTCTGTTTTCTGTTTGGGCCAAGGGATGACCCAGATTCTCCACAGTGACACAAAAGCCAGCAGAAGAAGGACGAGCTCGTCAATGGACAGGTAAGACTAACAGCAAGTACTACCACTGCTACTGGTACATCAGGGGAGTTCACAACCCTCTACCGCTGTCAGCAACAAAACCAGATAAATAAGGCAAAAGCCAAATCAGAGGAGAAATATTTCACATGGATGATACTCAGAGTTTATGGCAGAAGTAGGCTGTGGATTTTAAACAGATGTAAAACAGACCTCTCATATGTATATTTGACAGTTTTACCTCAGTAAAATGCAACTCACAGATAAACATCCTTCGAATGGGGAAAACCAGCTCCTCTCTTAGTTGCCATCCTATCAGGTCGTACCTGGGACACGACTTTTCTATCCTTTACGAAAAGAATGAGGCTGCAGGCTATTCCGCACAGCACTTCTGCAGAAATGTTTCCAGCTGAACTGTGAGACACAGTATATGTCTAATAAATTCACTGCAGAAAATAATCACGCCACTGATTCCGGGCAATTGCCCTTATTAACGAATGAGAGAAATACCGCCAGGGATCTGTCATTTAGAGATCAGACTCAGCATCTTGAAGAGGTCTTTGAAACTGGGACATATTAAGGGAAAATAGGTGCCTCAATGTATCAAAAATCTTTCCTTGGCCTGTGGAAGTACAGCTACCTACCAAACAAGGATGAGTTACTCGTATGGTACTCAGCTGTACAGTACTTGGTTCCACGCAACATGGTCTGGGTGGGATCTTTCATCTGACAGACTGAATTCCAGTGCCCGTTACCTTCACTGATCCCAGAATTTCGCTGGTGTGTGATACCCTGCAATATATTCTACCACCTGCAAGAAGTGCAGACTGTGAATTGCACTCTTCCCTTTTTCACTTCAGAGCTACTTCCTTTTCAGCCTTCGGGTAACCTGTTCCCTCCAAATTTCCCTGTTCAAGCCGAAAGGACAATGCCAATCCCTCCGACTTTGAAACTTTCCTCTCTGTGCTCAGCTGACAGCATCGACTCCAGCCGTAAAAACCTCTCATATTTACATCCTATTTGCTTTTGAGTAGATTATCATGTAAGAAATTACATTTTCCTCCAAAACGCTTCCAAAAATGAATAGTGGGTTCATTTGTTAGGCTGATGAAAATTGTAATGACAGGTGGTTCCAGTCACCTCTATCAACCCTCATTCACAGACACTGAACCCATTCTAATAACCGTTTATTGCTTTCCCTCTCCTCCCCTGAGAGACACTGGGATCAAGGCCGGACTGCATAACCTGCTTTACGGAACAGACACAAGAGCTCTCTCTGTAGGCTGGCAATCAACCGCCTGTCACAGAAGCAACCTTTGATTTTTTTCCCTTTCCATTTTTAATAGCCACTGATGCTTGAAATCAGAAAAAGTACCTTTCTTACACACCTTTAATTTTACATTTTTGGTCATTTTAGGACAAATCTGTATGATTTTGAAATTCATATTTCAAAGTGCTGTTGCAAATTTCGAAGTAAAGTTCAAACACAACCAAGTCCACAGATTTTCAGCTGTGTTGTTTGCACAAGCAAGGGCTGGGAGTGGGAAAAGTCTTGAGATTTTTTTAGGTCCACATCAATACAGGCTGTCGGTAAGTTTTCTTCTAATGGCAAATATGAATTCACATAGGAGCCAGTGTTCTTGATACAACTTGATAAAAATGAAACTGATATCCATTTTCATTAAAACTTAGTGTGAAAAAGCCGTGGAACTGTTCTGCAACAGAGGATATTATACCTGGTGATATTTATTTATTAGTGGATAAATCATTATATAGGCTATTGAAATGATTTTTCTCTGTTTCATAAAAATATCTCCTTCTTCTACATTTTTTCATTTGAGCATAAAGAAAGGTGATCATACACCAAAGCTCCGTAGGCAATGTTGCAGATGAAGTTCACAGCAACCACGCTTCGGTTTGAGATTGTACTTTTTAACCACTACTTTAATTTATACCGCATTCTCTATCACTCCAAAGTCAATGGAAAAAGTATGTTCAGAGGTGGCTTATAAAGAATTTCTACATATGAATTTACAAGCACAAATCAAATTACTATATTGAACTTTCCCAGAAGCTGATACTAATTTACATTAAGGAGAATGTGCTGCTGCCTTCTTTTCACACTCGTGCATGTCTGAGACGTACAGCAAACACGGGTATTTCTGGAACACACAAAATTAGGTGTTTGTTGGCAAACTCCTCAAGGCTTTCAGTCTTTCAGATGGGGGTCAAGTAATTCTGTATTCTTTGGTTTTTGGTACTTTATCGTGACTATGCACCTGCAATATCATAAGTGGTATTTAGTGTATATGCATCCAGCATGTAAGTACTTAGTTCTTTCCTCCCTTAAAATATACTAAACACAAATTTCAGCTTGCTGACGAACATAAAAAATAAAGGTAGATATGCACAGCAAATGAAGTCTCTACCTTCGTTTGCTACATAATGAGATCCAAAATATTTTACCTTTTGTGGAGCGCACAAGACACGCTGATGTTGTAATCACTTTAGCATGAATTACAGATATCTAACTGTCAAACTGGCAACCGTACATTTTACTTGTATGATACATATTTCAAGTAGAAATAAAAGGTTAAGTATGTTAATTTGCTACTTGTGGCCATTGTAATTTCAGAATAGGAAAACCGAGAAAAATTCCAGCAAAACAATAATTAAAGAGAGATTCAGAGTATGCTTCCCATTAGCTTTGCAATATATTCATTTCTCAAGCTTTTGTATAACTGATTACATCTTTTTTTTTTTAACTTCTACAAGTAAATAGCAAAACTAATTAGCTGCACACTATTAAGTTAATGCACTTTTATCTACAACAATTCAATTCTGACTGTGAAATAATCTTTCTAGCCCGTAATTACACTCCAGCTTAATTAGCATAATTTCCACAGCACATTCTTTAATAAAGAAGCTGCCATAAGTGTTGGTCTTAAATATCCAGGATATTCTAGACAAGTAGAAAAACGGAGACAGGCAGAGCTGCAGTAAACACCTATTATATTATCAAGATGGTACATGCAAAATAGAGTATGAATTCAATACTACCTGAACTATCACAAGCATCCGACGATGCTTTTGCAGCAGATAAGCAAAACACTTAAAGGGCTTCCAATGTCCCTCAGTCATCTCACTAGAAGCAGCCTCACATCCTTTGCAGCTCCTTCATCCCCTGTCACTGGATCTGATTCCCCTCAGCAAGGGCAGCCAGCAGATTACTCATTATCCTGTTCAGTCCATTAGTTTCCTTCAAAAAGAAGGTGGCCTTGCATCTCTTACACTAATTTAAGTGGGGGCAGTCAGTTCCCACTGAAGAGAGTCACTGTAGGTGAAAAGACAGATCAGTCTCCAGGTTAGTTTAGCATTTGGTTTGCTGGTGAGGATATAGCAACGAGAATCTCTGTTAGTAGCACCCAGGCCTGTTATGGAGTCTGTATTCCCTGGTACTCGGACTGACATCACCAAACTAGTCTTCTATGGGTCGATGTGGACAACGTGTATGTGGAGGTACAAGGACAACGGCGTCTGAGTAGTGCTGTGCTTGATGTGAACAAGTAGTTCTGGGGGAAAGGCTCTGCCTCCCCTCAGCAACCCTCTGACTCGTCTGGGTCTTCTCCTGCCAAAGCCCACCATGCACTGGGTCTCAGCGTGTATCAGATTTCTGCGGCTGGGCTATGAAATGTAACCTTGACCGTAACACAGCCGTGACAGAGTCTCTCCTGACAGTGAAGAACTCCAATGGAAAAATACTTTGCTTGTGTCTTCACCTAACTGTTTCTAAACAATAGCAGCTTAAAATGAATTGTTATCTGAAGTGCTCTTGGGTTCTGTGAAGGATTTTGACTAAATAGACGCTGTTGGTGATGACGTCCTTGCACTCTTCCATAGTTACAAATGGTATAAAGATAATTTCACCTGTGAAGGATTACCATTTATTGTGTGAGACAATGAAAGACACTGAGCAAGATTTTCCTAATCACCAAGGTGATTTAAAGCCAAAGTCCTATTTTCATGTAACCTCATAAAGAATTTCAAATTAATCGGGTTTCCAAGATGCCTAAGACTCTCCTGAAAATGTAGACTTCAGCTTTTAAATCACACAGGCACTTTTAATAACTTTACTCACTCTAATTAACTTTTTATTTTGAGGTTCATGCTATTAAGCAAGTCCAGGACCAAAATGATCTCTGCATACTAATCAGTCACTGACTCCTGATGCCGAAATGTAACGTACAAGGAGAAGTCCTAAGAATTCAACAAAGCAACAGAAACTGATAAATCAGTTCTTGGGGAAAAACAAATCTGCAATGCCTATTTCAACTTCTTGCTTTCTTAGGAATACGGACAACTAGGCAAACTCTGTTGGACTAGAATTTAAGATAAGGAAACACATCATAAACGAGGCTATGAAATCCCTTTTGAAACCAGAGGTTTCAAAAGCACAGGGAAAACTGGAGAAGATGCCCCAGGAAGGCGCTCCTGCTGCCTCCCCCCTGGGAGCAAGGCAATCTGACTCGGAGGCAGCCACCGCTTTGGCAGACGCGGGGAGAGAGGCAGCAAGGCCATGCCAAACTAGTCCTGCACCTGCAAAACCTACCTGGCCCTCCTGATCCGGAGGATGCTCCTGGGACAGGCATCTTGCTGCCTGCTCTGAACCAGCACCAGCCAGGCCTGCTTACAGCTGCAGCCCTGCGGCTCCCATCAGGACGCAACGCAAAGCCGAGAGCAGCTGAGCCTTTTGTTTAAAGCCATCCCTTCGAATTAGAGTTAATCAGAAATCAGAAGCGAGCTTGTCAGCAGCCAAGGAATAACCTTCTCTAGAAGGGTAACTTTTCTTGTCATAGTTAAGACCAGAATACACAAGCAATAAAAAGTCATAATTTCCAACAGACTTTAATCACCTTTGCTAATAAAATCTCACTGTAGCTATCTGTTTAAAGTCAGGTTATCTAAAAAGATACTAAGGTAGCCGAGATTATCAAAAGATGGTAATGGTTTTGGCTGCCAGACTACAGGGGCCTGGCTGGGACTGAGTCTTTGTTTGTCAAGCTGTACATCCAAAATTAGTGCACCTAAAATTACTAGCTGATTTTGAAAATCCTGGTCTGCTATGTTTGTCATGTTCTTTCTCCTTGACGGTTATTTAGCTCTGCCCATTTTTCCTTCCAGAGCATCAGAGCACTGAGAAGTGAAGAAAGAAATTCAGCTTCAGCCTTCAGTCCTGCAGCGTCAAGTCAGGAGATAAAGAGTTATGGCTTGAAGACATGAGATAAAAGCAAAGCAATATACTCACAGCCACAAACTCAATGAATTAAACTAAGAAAAAAACCCTGTAGGTCAGGCAGAGATCATGGAGAGCAAGCACAGCAAGAGACAAGGAAATGGGAGGCATAAATGCATTGTTATCTTTTCCACGTCATTTCATCTCTCTATACATCTGTTCTCCTACCTATAAAAAGAGGCCCTTCTGAAAGGCTCTTCCGAAAGATTTTTGAGAGCTTGCTGCAAAAACCACTAACTCGAGGGCAAGATATTATTACAAGTGCTGCCATAGAGGTGCAGAGAAGTCACCGAGAGTGGGAAGATTTTAAAGAGGGTGAAGATCTAAGACAAAAAGAACCATCAGGAGGCAGATTATTGACTACAATTTGTTAAGCAAGCACTGTGCAAAATGAAAATGAGAGAAGCTTAGTAAAAGGCAATTTGTTTCACATGCCTGAGGAGGTTCTGTTTTTCATTTGCATCGTCAGGTGTTTTCCTCTTGTCTTAAAAACTGAATTTCCTTGGAATAGGTCCCTCGTATCCCAGTACTGAGAACAGATGCTGATCGGACAATATATACACAATACATATCTAAGAGAGAAAGAGACGCTTAAAAAAAATTCCTCCAACTATTAAAAATAATCCCAGTGTATGCAGCTGCAAGAACGGTCAATGACACACACTCACCGAGGATGGTGTTTAATAAAATGACACCTTAGGTCAGCATTTTACCTGTTCTGCTACCGAGCTGTCAATAACGTACGCGAACGCACCTCACAGCTGAATACCTGGGGACGTGTCACGACTGTTTCAGCCAGTTAGAGTTACTACTTTTGGTTTTTAATGTGATAATGGAATGACTCATTGATACTGAGATGTCAAAAGGAAGACTCAGCTGCCTGAAAAGTTGGGTTTTACTTTACATACTCACAACAGCAATTTTATGTCAAATGCTGAACAAGTCTGGGAGGTGCAAACAGTATAGCCGAGTATTTACTGACATCACTCACCAGGCTCACCAGTACCTATCAGCACGTATCACTGTCTATTCAGGTGCCCCAACTGTTTATCAGCTGTTACGTATCTAAACACTACTCCCACCACCTTCCACAAAAACACTTTCACCATCCACTGTAACCAGGCAAGAAGCTTACATTTCTGTTGGCATTGATTTCTTTCTGGGTCAACAAGGGATAACATTTTGAACTGTCAAAATTTTTGTTAACAACGTGACTGCTCAGCACTAGATTTACTTTTCAGACATTTTAATTTTTATATTGAAGCCACATCTTTATTCTATTTATTCTTTATTCTATTCTAAGTGATAACAAAATTAAATTATCAGTTTCTTTTTTAATTGAAACTACTTGCCGTGTATTTTATTAATTGCAATTTATTGGTTAAGAGTTTGACACTGTTATTTTGTCCAATGTACTTTTTTGCAAAACTGCTATCTAAAACCTTACAAGGCACAGCCTTAGACTCTCGGGCCCTGCTTCATAAGGAAAGCACGACGTAAATGAGGGAGACCCAGGAACATGATAGAGGCTTTTCCGTTATCCTGGAGAAGACTTTTGAGAGTTGGAGATCAAATACGCTGCGTGGTTATTTCATGAGTGATTGATTAACTGATCCTGGAAGGAGGACACAGGTTTGGTAGAAGTCCTCTGGGGTATCGATCAAGAAGTAGAAGTAACACTGAACCAGGAAACAGGTAATTGAACTAATCAAGCTATTTTTGATCTTTTATTCACAGTTCTGGTAAGTAATCATTACGAACGCATTTATCCTCCCATGTCTTTCCAAGACTATCTTCAGCTGATCTTAAAACTGATGAGCCAAATGACATTTCCCTAACTTTACGAGTTTATTGACACACTGCAGGCCTATCTTCTTCCTGCTTTCTACACATCTGAGAGTAAGGATTTTAAGGAAAAACTGCTCGAAAAGGCATGCTGTGAGGCAAAGTTATGAGCCCTGCACATTTAAAACATACCTACCACCTTTTTCTTTGGTGGGTAGCCAAAGGCCCACGAGCTCCAGCGATGACTGGACTAACGGACAGGCAGTTCCTTACACCTCAAAGTGTTAAATCAAAGAACTACACCACAGTTTACTGGGACTTAAACAGCCCAATGCCCCATTTGAACTCAGGAGCAGGCAACACTCACATAAGTTACCCTCCGTGACTACCTCAGGCCATTTGAAGCCCAGAGAAGTCAGCCAGGAGCCTGCCCAGGCTGCTGAACATTCCTCTGGAAAGAAACCTGCATCTGCCCACCCAGAGCGCGACTGGATCAGGGGTGTTCAGCCACGAGACACGCACTGACTGATGTAGCTGCTGAAATAAATAATCAGAACAGTGTTAGCAAACCCCACTCTGTAGAGATAACAGCTCAGGAAATTTCAAAGCGCAATGAAAACGTTCTTATTAAAAAAAAAAAAAAAAAGGCATGGCACACACCACTATGTAACACCAAAGCTGCAGAATGTCACATTTCTCCCTATATTCTAAGGCTTTCAGAGGTTTTCTAGAGCCATATAAAAATCTTGAGACATTTTAAATGAAATTCCAGAAATTTAAAATTTAAAATCCATAAGAATTCAAACACTTCCTAGAGCTGTAATGGAGACAGAGTACTAAGCAATAATTATGAATATTTTCATGTGATCTGTTTTGAACCATACTGCATGACGATGTTTTAAGGCTCGTTATTGCTGAAACTCATATGGGACATCAGAAGTGAGTAAGACCATTCAGCACACAACTGAGTGACAACAAGTGATGCAGCTTAAAAATCTTTGCCTTTCTCTGTGAGAACATGAGATTCACTTGGCAGTGCTGAAAGCTAAGGACTAGTCACAGAACTACACAGAAAAATCAAATCATGACTTGCTTTCTGTAAAGACTTGGCGTAAGGTATATTCTGAGCAAGCTGGCCTCCAAGTATCTGTTGATACCCACATTCCCGTTTCAAAGGTGGGCATACAGACGGTAAGCAGACAAAACAAAACACCGGCTATTCTCCCTTCCTCAAACTAAAACAAAACCCAACTATATAACTACCACTCAAAGAATGCTGTCCTACCACTGGTAGAGGAAAGGATGTGGAAGAGACAACAACATACTTGTGCAGAGCAGGGAGTTACCAGATTTCAACTCCGCAAGCTCCAGTGAGAGAAGGAGCAATTAGCTGCAGAACACTGCAGCCCTGGGACAGCGTTCTGAACCACGCAGGCAGAGGATGCCAAGGCAGTACCAGCAGCTCCTAAGACACAAGCCAGTTGTACCACACAATGTCCCTAAGGAGCACTCAAATGTGCAATCAGCCTGGAAAATGTGTGCTGCATGAAGTTTTCTTCAGTTAATCACTTGGATTTCTCTGTTTATGTGTACGTATACACACACCTACAACCTTCTACTCAAGCTTTTTGTCTTTAAACAGCATATTCACTTTCTGTATAGAAGTTCTGCTACTGTTTTTATTTCAGTAAAAAAGGTGAAAGCAGCAGAAATGAGTTTTCTTCTCCTTTAAATAGCCACCAATCTTAGGTACAGATACAGAAAACATTACCAGTTATAGGCACTTTATTATTTTCTTTCTAAAATCTTCCCACACACCTTGAAACTGACAATTAATAGTGCTAAATTTTGTGGAAATATCAGTATACTAGAAGACAATGAGGTCCAATTGTCTAGCCAGGCACAGAAATAGGGGAAAAAAAATTACAGCATCACCAACTTCACCATCATTTAGATTTAAAAAAGCACTCACCTGTACACAGGAGGTTAAACAAAAATGGACCAAAAGCAAAAGATATCTTTCTGCACCAGCCAACTGGACTCTGGAGGTCTAAAGTTTTTCTAACACATTTAACATGCCTTTTCTATTTTATGGGAAAAAATGATCGCAAAAACATTTCAGTTTCTATATGAAACTGATGTTCAAATACTTCTCATATTCTTCATCTAATTCAAGAACGGACTTACCTGAAGTGGATGAAAAACTAGCATCTAACAAATACAATGATCCTTACGTTGCTAAACACAGTAGTTTAATCAGTATCTTTGCAACAGAAAGGAGATCAAATTGATGCCACCGCGGGACAGAGGAGCCACATCCACGCAAAGCATTCTGACGTGCACCGCTGACACTCGGGACCAAGTGAGCTGTGTCCTGCTTCACACAACAACTGAGGACAGCCAGTGTTTAGAAGGACAACATGGCTTTGCTTTTGCAGTATTTATTAAAGAATATTTTGAATTTGGAATTATATCAACTGTCTGTTGTTGATACAGCACATGCTTACATTAGTTTTCTTTTTTCACTAATAAAACAAGAGGAACAGCATATGCTGTTAACATATCTATATCCAAATTTTTCTTTCAGGCTGTACATATGTGGCTGTGACCATGAATTCAAACCAGGTTTAAGACACTTGCACAGGGAGCTATCTAGCTCTTAAATGTTTCTTAGCCATGGCTATATATGAAGAAAAAATGCAAGCATTTACATTTCTTGGTAATAAAAGTCTACCCACTGCATTTTTTGGTTTCTTTCTTACTGTAAGAGAAATAATACACAAAACTGATATAATACTTCAGTTCTTAAGGAAAAAACTTATCTAGATTTTTAAAAACAATGTCTTTAAGTATAGCTCAGGATACATTAACATGTTTTTATTTGTATCTGTGCAATATAGATAGCATCAGTCAGTCACAGCATGGTAACCACTGAGCTCCACAGATTTAGAGGTTTTGACAAGTTCCCAGGTATTTTTCTTAATGGAACTTCAGTTCAGTTCAATCGTTTGGCCACACAGCTTTTTCACCACCCCGTGGCCAAGGAAAATTTGGGATCAGCGCATCACACTCAAACCCGCAGCGGGGCAGCTGCCGGCATTTCGGCTCAACGGGGAAACGCATGCATTTGAACTGCGAGAGCTACCCAGCTCCGAACACACGCCATTTGTGTGCAATGACATTCTGTTAGCAAACTGCACTACTGAGCAATCCCAACTTTATTAGATGCTTAAATCCTAATTTGTTTCAGGCTGACATGACATACTACGTTTCGGCTCCTGCTGTTAGTGATATTGTTACAATGAAGAAAAAAACCCATCTGTATCTTCCCACACAGTCAGTGACTGTGGGAATCTGTGTGCTAATGGATTTTTTTTGCTGCTCTGGAGTGTGAAGACATTAAAATTTATCTCTACCACAAACAGCATGAATAAGTATTTAGATTTTCTAGCAGGGTTTTTTTTCTTTTCTTTGGTAGCATTTTCACTGTACAAATGCACATTTTATCGGACAATTATGTTTTCCTAAAATCTCCAGTCTTCTCCTACATTTCTAAATGTCGGAATGCTGCTGTGGATCATGTAGCTGCGTTGTTCTACTTGTTTATAAATCAAATGTGCTAAGTTGGACTGGCACTGTTGGGGCAGTATGGAAAATGGTGGTTGACTGTGGAGAATCATAGACAGGAGCTGAAAGGCTATTTGGAGCACACTTGTTAACATCATTTAGGACTCACAAAGCAAAAGCTCAGATGACAGACAGTTAAGGACTAACACACTTCCACAGAGGAAAGGACAGGATGAGGTTAACCTCAATAAGTCTATTTAATTAATAAAAAAGGTCCTACTTTATGAGTGGGCAGATTCTCCAGTAAGAAAACATGGCATACTGCTGGATTACATTTTAAGAAGACTTTGTGAAGTATTGCATACAGACTAAAACCTTTCACTGCATCACAGATTAAGGTCTACAGTTTTGAAAACAGCACTAGCAGAACAGGCACTTCCTGATTCTCCTGATATATGGCATAGAGCCACGTTTTCTCACTTGTATCTAAAAAGAATACAAAATATAAAACTTAATCCACTACTTATTTTTCTCACTAATGGCAATGTTAACCCACATTACGTTCAGCATGAGTAAACGGTTGTCATTAAGGGTTTTGGCCTGAAGATCCTTGTTACTTCAATAAAACTCTGACTTCCGAAGCATTTGCAGTTTGCAGTATGACATGGGAAGGTCTGATGAAGATAAACACACCCGCAACAGGCAGGACGTGATACTGGCTAATTTGGGAGGTATTTCAGGACTTGCCCTTTGAAATGCTAAGGAACTTGTTAAGCTAAATCAAAGTTGTCAAAAATGCCATGTGAAGTTGCATGTTAGAAAGTAGGAAAAGCCATTCGGGGTTGAGCTGGCGGTTGGTTCACCTCAGCCATTCCTTGCAAGTATCGCCTCCTTTTTATTGTTGCTGTTGACCAAAGAACAGCCATTTTAACAGAATGACCTGTTATCACTACAGGACCCTTGTTCTTGCCTCATACCAGCTAAAAACGCATCATTGTGTATGTGAAGTCAGGATTTTTTCTACATACATCAATTTATATTTACCCAAAATGAATCTCCTCTGGTTTTGATGTTGCATGACAATTTTTTTTCATTGCCATTTCTATAAGCTTGATGCAAACGTGATATAGACCTGAGCTGCTCAGACCTGCTTTGAAGCCCTTTCAGAAAACAGGCACCACATCAGACAGTTTCTAGGAGATAAAAGGGGGAAAGATGATCACACCAGAGCCTACAGTTTGGCTATTTTTTTCCGAGTGTTCTTATTAGTCTTGGATGAACATTATCTAGTCCTGGCAATCTGTTGTTCCCAATATAGTATTTGTTCCTCAAGTTTTGCCACAGATATCATAAGATCCATCTCAAAATTTCCCGCTCCCTAAAAAAGGAGCAGGAGAGTAAGTAAAAACTTTTCACTTGTTCTTCAGATGTTTTGATGGAAATTGCTGCACTGGTAGGGAAATTCAGGAAGAAATAAATGTTCTTCTAGTGTAATGAACACTGTGATTCACAGGTTGAACTGACTGTTGGCAAAGTCCACATGAGCAATTCCACACCAAGGGCATTCTCACTGAACTGCTTTGTTACATTCTTCTCTGTCCCACGTTAGCTTCTGGCACTGCTAAACTTTGCCTACCTTCACTGCAGGATGTCAGACTCCAGAAACCTGAACCATTCTAACTGGTCACAAGTGATATTTTCCCAGTTATGGATTAAGAACTGGCATATGTAATTGATGGCCTTGCTAGACTTGTCAAATGCAAGACAAAAGACAAACTCACAAACTTGGACTGAGGTGTCTCTCAACTGAGGTGTCAAGAGCTAACAAAGGAAGCAATTAACTGGTGCTTATCTTATCAGACAAAAGTAAGGGGGAGCAGCCCATCACTGTAAACCCAGTGATCTGTGGGGCGCCGCGGAGGCTGGGCAGCCAGAGATTGCTTTGGATAAAGCACAGATGGCCCCCGAATACACATACAGAGATGCCCGCTCCGAAGGTTGTCATACTGCTGAGTCCCGCTTCTGACGACACGACATTCCATGCCAAGAGCCACTCGATACACAATAATTGACTTAGTCCCACCTTGCAAAAAGATTTCCAAACATATAAGAATTGGCACTTGAAAACTCTCTTTGGGAGGAGGAGCCGAGCGAGAACTTCACCTGACGGATGGGTCGACAGGTCTGAACTCTCTTCCCCCCCCAAGAAGGGATGCCTTTTTGGTAACAGTCTCGCCTCTGACTTTGTCAGACGTATCCTCGGGAACACATTGCTAACTAAAGCGCTAAACTATTACTTTGAGCTCAACTTTTGTAGACAGTGAATTTATCAATGGCAACCCCGAATCTGTGATACCTGTCGCTTGGATAAATCAACTATTGTTTCAACTTTGCGAAACTGTTTCAGTGAAAGCCCTTGGAAGGGCTCTGGCAGGCAAGCTGAATCTGAGAAGTGGCTACACACTTAACCCTTTAGACATAAACCATTGACCAAGTCTGGGACTAGGAGTAGACCCAGCTGCACCTAGACTCTCCTCAGAGAGAGTTTAGAATGCAAGGGGGTCTGCTCTGAACCTCGTGACTCAACAGGAGGGCTCTCCTTTTGCCGCTCATCAGACTCCCCTTACCCCCCCTTTAACGCGACAGCATATACGTTTATGCCATGAAGAACTGGGAGAATCGGACTCCAGGCAGCGTGGGCTAAGGGAGCAACTGAGCCTACAGTGCGTACTGCTTCTCACAGCCACGTGACCAAATGGCAGGTCACCTCTCCAGCAGCGAAGGAAAACTGGGAATTTTCTTTGTAAATCCAAGCATACGAGAGAACAGGAGACCTGGAAGCCTTACAGACTAAGATTACCTTCTCAGTCTTTGTCACTAGGAAAGGAGTAAACCAAAAGTTTGAGCTGACTGCTATAGAAATGTTTATCCTGTATTACGGATGAGACAATGTAAAACCCTACACTAGATTCACTGAATCTAGAAAATGTTGTGTATTACATTGTGGGCAATCCTTAAAATCTGCTTGTTTTTAAAAAAGTTTTTTAATAAAGGTTAGGACTTGCTATCATGTCAGAATTTCAAGTTAACTTTCATAAAAATACATTTATTATGAATTTTAAAATTTTACAAATAAAAATTTTCATTTCTTATTATGTTCTATTTCCTCCATGAATGACAAACCACTTTGACATATGAATCAGTCTCACATCTATTCACTAGACAGATTCATTTTGTGATTAACAACGTTCAAATGTTGCATTCACATTCTTCCTACTTCTAAAAACTGTCTAATTATTAGAGTTGTAGAAAATCTTTTTAAAAAAATAGAATCAGAGAAGACATCTCTGGTTTGTAATTTCATTGATAATTTGAGAAATACTTTGTATCCTCTGGACAACGGGCTGGGTTTAGGGAACTGATCTGCAGATTTGAGAAGACTGATTTCATTTATGGCTCAGCGCATATCAAGGGAAAAAAAGATCAAATTTAATGTGGTGTCTCAAAAATAAAGTTTATGAAAATTTCTAAAAGCAAAATTTGAAATAAAATGCAAAGTTAATGGTTGGACAGTAAAGAACTTCTCATTCTAAACACCGTGAATGAGAACTTCTTACCAATCCTATCTTGTGCTTCTTCACATAAAATTTGTAAATATTATAGGGAAGAGAAAAAAAAAGTATAGGTCGGATAGAGGTACTCTCAGCACTCCAAGTACTTCTGTTTCCTCAAGGAATTACGCAGATCATGTTCAACAGGTAAGTCTTCACAAACCGTGTTTTCTTAGTAAGAAGCAGATTCTTTCCTGACAGCAGGTATAATTCGGATTAACAACGTGATGAAAAAAGAGCCAGTTAATAGAACACAAGCACAAGACTAAACATTATGGTAGTTTCTGGAACAATGTATTAAAAGAAAGAAGAATAGTATCTGATTTTTAGAGGAGCTACGCTCTCAGTATTGAGCTGTGTAAGCACGGCACTTCTGGAACGTAATTCTCTTCTAATGTATTGCTCATCTCTGTTCACTAATAGTTCACTTCTAACACACTGAACTTTCGCTTTGTTTTTCCTGCTTTAGGTCTTTTCATTGAAGAAAAGGTCATAAACCGAATTAAGATAAGTCAAATTATAACAGTAATTCCAATTATATGTTTTAATATTCATTTTAAGTTAGTAGAGAAACTTCATAAATTTCTTTTTAACAGCAACAATGGTTCATGTGATCTGCTTCTCCATTACTTTCAGATTTTGCAATTTGCTTTCTCAACGAAGAGTAAAAATTTGATTTAGATAAACACAATTATTTACATTCTTTCAGCAAATGTTTGTCAGACGAACTGGAAAACAATTACACTCTGAATACCCAGAGGAATAACAAAATTCTTGCAAACAGCAATCCATTCAGAAAATTTTGATTAGCTTTTGCTTTCCTGTGTCAAGTTTAATGCACAGAGGGTGTCTGTCCATCTTCTGACTAATTCTGAAGAATATTTTCTTGCATGTTATCCTGTTTAGCTTTCGAGTAATACAATTTTTTGCACTTGACCAGAGGAAAAAAGTATTGCAAACTACTGTAGCTGAAATATCATACCTTTTAATTTACTGTCCTTATTTCTTCGCATTCTTTTTCATACACATTATCAATTTATATGTAAATATGGGTATTTTAGTTACCGACTCTTGTAGTTCTTTTATATTTCTCTATCCTTCTCCTGAGGCTTTCAACCAGAATTGTGCATGGCTTTCACTGCTATGCTTCCTCACTCCCGCTTCACTTTGTTGATAAGGATATATCATTTAGAACGATCAAAGAGATTCTTTTCAAAAAAAGTATTTGTCCACAACTAAACCACAAGCTTTAATAATCATGCTTAATTTAAAGCCTTTCAAGAAACTCTTGAAATAGATGACAACACTCAAACTGAAAATATGTGAATTAATTTGAGTCACATTTCATGATGCACAGCATGAAATGCAAAATTGAATCCTAACAGATTTCATGTAAATATATTAAACCCCCAACATACTACCAAAATATTAAAATTGTCAGACAGAGGATTCGGAGGCTATGAAACACCAAAATTATAGATCTGTTTTCAGTTTTCTCTAGCACAAAACACATCAAGACAATCATAATGAAAAAATGGTCACAGAAGCTTTGTGATTGCTGGAAATTTATAATTGAAGTCTGAAACAGTCCCTTAGGAAGCCATCCAAGGCTACAAGCGAATAAATATAGCAAGATAAAACAGAGATAAGTAAATGAATCAATGTTTTAAGTCTTGTGTATTGGAAAAACTCGTGTCATCTACACATCTATATGTCAAAGTCTGTTCTGTTGGAACACTGCTGAATCATTCAGTGTTCAGCAGCTACGAATCCTTCCTTCTGCAAAACTCACTCCGACACAAAATATCTTTGAAAACACAAGCCATCTACTCCGAGCAAAAGAAAACAGAATAATGTACTATTACACTGCAACCAAACACAGACACGTAGCCACAGTAATGGAAAACAAAATACGTGGGTGAAAGCTCAGGAGGAATTTCTGTGATATACCTGAAGGACTGCAATTGCTCTTCATAGGATGCTCCAGGCCAACTGTGGAATTAACTCACAGAACTGCCTTTAGTTCAAGTGGGAATTTCTTGGCATAACAGGGTAAGTGTCTGCACGCACTTTGCTTATTTGTGTTGCAGATGATGGACTTTTGCTTCAGTGGTCCTAAGTGCTTATGGCTACTCAGTCCAGCAAGGCCAAGGCCACAGTTTCTGGGAGCAATAATCCCCACACCACGAGAGGGATGGATGCATGGTCCAGTCAGCAACTTGGTGCTCTTGATAATACCTTATTTATGAATCCTGGTCTCAGAGTCCAGTGAAATCACGGGAAATGCCTAGGGAGCAAATTCAGTGATGTCCCAAAGACAACGGACCCACTCAAGCCTTGCCAGCTCCAAGAATGCCCTCAGAAATGGGGTGACTGCAGGTCAACCCTCATGTGACACATAAGGGCGGCAAGACAATTGCAGGTTGTGACCTGACTCCTGCTTAAGTGCGACCGATTTGTGATCAGGGGTCATAGCTGGTTTTGGTCTGATTTCCTAACACTAGGGAAGTGATGATCTATTTGTTTTTTTCTTATTTTTTGTGTTTTATAATTGATGCTTAAAGACAAGAAAGTCCCTAATACAATTCCCCCAGTGAACTGCTTGTTTATATCGAAATCAAAACCGTCATAAATTCTGTTTTGTCTGTGGCACACTGTTTAATGCCTCTTCCTATTTTCAAAAAACAGAATCTGGTTGTTTTTCAGTAATTTAAAATACATCATGTGAATATATTGCTTTTTGCAACATAAAATATTTACATGTTTTTCTTTCGTCCCTCTTGCATCAACAAAAATTCAGTCTTATCTCTGAATTCTGTGAGTAAGATCAAGGACAGAAACTCACTTGGGAAAGCACTGGGGGTGGCAAGAAGGAGGGAAGGAAGGAAGGAAGATGCAGCCGAAAATCCGAAAGCAGATGCAGGGCAAGAAGCCCTTGCTGAAGCAGAGTGAGGGATCAGAGCTGTTGGAAACATAAATGGAAGTGAGCTGAGCAGATAAATGGAAGTTTGGATCCAGAGGGAATTTGGCAACATCTGGAAATTTGCCAGGCAGGTGAATCACTGTGATACAGAAACCACTGTTACGCATCCAAATAGAAAAATAAAGGCAGAGCTCCAGTGCGAAGGTGTCTGTTGCACATCTCGTGTACCAACACCTGCTGCAAAAGCGGCTCGGATGCACCACGGTGCAGACAGTGCCTTTGGGAGCCTTTTTGAGGGGGCTGGCCTGAAAGAACTCAGAGAAACATAGTCCATGGGTCACAGGTAGCACTTTGGGGGACACTGCTGAGCAGTCTGGTCTCCAAACACAGACACCAAGTCCTGTGAGGAGACTTTCAGCAACATCATAAACCAAGATCAAGTCCAGACTGACACCCACAACACTATGCAGCAGGAGGTCATGGCATTAGACCGCCGATGACTGCAGTGTTGAGGCCTTTCTATCTGTCCTGGTTTCGGCTGGGAGAGAGTTAATTTTTCTCCTAGTAGCTACTGTGTTTTGGATTTAGTATGAGAAGAATGTTGATAATACACTGATGTTTTCAGTCATAGGATTTTTTCAGCTTTCCATGTTTGGCTAATGAGCCAGTGTGCAGGAGCGGGGAGGGAGCACAGCCAGACCCACAGCCAAGCTGGCCGATGGAAATACTCCATACCGTAGACATCATGCTCAGCTTATGAATGGGGGTTGGCCACGGGGCAGGGACTCCTTTTTTCTGCAAGTTCAGTCTTTTCTGCGGGTTCAGACAAATCTGCGATCACTTCTCAGAGACAGGCTGTGCAATTGGTCATCGGGTGTTGAGACAAAGTGTACTGTGTATTGCTTGTTTCACATCATTATTGTTATTTTCTTTGTTGTCTTATTAAACTGTCTTTATCTCAACCCAGGAGTTTTACCTTTTTCCATTCTCCTCCCCACCCCACTGGGTGTGAGGAGGAGTGAGTGAGCAGCTGCGTGGCCCTAGCTGCTGTCTGCCGAGTTAAACCATGACACTACCCAAAGATGGCCACGCACCCTCCTGTTCTGGAACCATGGACAGATGATGAAGGGAAGAGGCAGGTTGTTACACGGGGACTGGCACCTAGGAATGAAGGGTCAGGTGAGTTTGCAAGACCAGAGGGCACCAGGCATTTGCTTGCTGGATGCAAAGGTCGTATGAAGGGCACAAAGGTTCTGGATCACCAGGTAAGCAGCACTGCGTTCAAGAAGCCTGCACTTCTGCTCTCCATTGGTACCAGTACCACAGAGAAAATGCAAGAGAAAGGATTTAGAGATAAAATCTAGGACTCTGCAAGGGAAGCTGAAGACAAGGTCTTTGACGTAGTAACGTACTTGCATATGACACAGGGCTGTAAACAGACAGAAATGCAAAGATGTTTCCCTAAAAAGTGAGGTTTCCTATTCATTATGAAGCAGAGAAACACCTGTATGAGATATCAGATGCTGGAAACAAGAAGCCTGTACAGGAGGGATGGAGTTCATTTGAACCTTAAGGGAATCAACCTGTTAGCACTTCAAATACAGAAGGTCAGGAGTGAGCTTCTCACCGATAAGTGAGGGCAGGAGGGGAGGAAAGGCAGATGGTGGTGGCTGCAGAACAGCACACTGTGTAGGACGAGGCTTCTACTATTAACAGAGACGAAGAAATAGTAAAACTCCTGCTTAAGAAGTCCATTACAGAAGGTGCTACTGTTGATTCTGCTGGCATGCAAGCTCTTGTTTGAACTCTTTTAACTCAAGAGCCACTCCGTAAGTGACCAGAATGTACTTCTGTTTAACATCCTTACGTAAAATATGAAAGCCAGAATATCCCCTATAGTCTCTCACTCAACTTCAGAGAAAAGAACTACAGAAGAACAAAAAGATTGTCTTAATAGAAAGAGTAGCTAAGATACCTAATGCAGTATGAATGCTTCTTTAGGACACCATAAGGAAAGCACTACACTAGTGCAAATCACCTACCAAAAGAAGCTTAGGGAAAGGTAAAAAGGAACTAAAAAGATGAGCGAATTTAATTTTCAAGAAATGTTTCTGAGGTCTTTGAAATCTATTCATCTACAAAGCACATAAGCTAGTGAAGCTGAAGAATGAAGGAGAATTCAGCAGCGGGCTTAGATCATCAGCTCAGGATAGGCTTAGCAAAATGATGTGCCTACCTACAGGCAGATAAAATAGTACAATCTGTCCCAAGTGTGGTGTAGTGAAGGGGAATTCAGAAGGCATCTAAAGCACTCATTGCATCACATACATGAGATGACTCAATAATGGAAGAACCGTCTGCACAGAGGTGAAGGATAACAGCACTGTAATACTTTGTTTTGCAATGTGCAAAGTCAATATGAATCTATGAATGGCGAGCTTTAGGAATTTTTGTGCACTTCTCCTTTCATTCCAAGAGCTAAAAATACTTTATAAACATCAATTTACTGAGATGGATAAAATGGTATGGTTTGAGAATGAAGCCACACCTGAACTGGGACTCAACAGTTATCTAAGAGAGTTTCCAAATGCTCAGAAAGAGCCTGTAACTGTTTCAAGGTATGGTTAGAACAGACTTTGGAGCTAGCTAATAATATCACAGAAAGAACAAAGCCAGAGACTGTTAATGACCAAAAACAGTCAGGGCTTTGGATTTTTCTCTCTCTGCAGGCACTCCCCTACCACCACTCTGTGCTCCGCACCAGAAGCTGACTCAAAAGGCAAAGCTCCCCTCACCTGTTACATTCCCAGCACCATTCTTAGGAAGGCTGTATCTGAACATGCACCTGGCACATCCCTCCAAAAATGACAAAATCTGAAGAGATGGAAGCACAAACCGGCAGGAGGAGAAAGCAATACAAGTTAAAGCATTAAGAACGCTTTTGCTGAACCATATACAGAGAACAGTAATGAACTCCAGAGCAATTAATGAATACTTGCTGATTTCCTACCGAAGCAGCAATTGTCTAATCTTTACAAACAAATGATCTGCAAAATCTAAAGATTATGAAACCTGCAGGAAAAATGTACTGCTGCAAAAAAACAAGAAGAAAGGGACAAATGGGAGAAAAGAACAGCAAGGAACTCTAAAGTAATAAGCCAGCTAAGGAGTTCAGCTTCTTGGTGCTTTCCCTTCAGAGATCTTGTATGACTTGCATGATCCCTGAACAGTTCAACAGTCAAAATGTCTCTGTTACTTCAGAGTCTTATGGCCAAAAATCAATGTCTAAGTCCATCTGAAACTATTTAAAAGAAGAACTTGAGACACTTCTTAAAAACTTTAATAGATTATTCTAACTAGTGACTGCACACAGTAAAGTGCGATCACTGGCACACATTAATCAGCGAATACAATTTAGAAAAAAGCAGGCCGAAATACATGTCTACTGACCATCAAGAACGACTATTAACAGTTACAGTACCTTAGCTACTTTTTCCAACCCTCTAGTAACTACTCTTTGAATTGACTGAAAATCATTCATTGATTGAAATCATAACCACGTACTTTGTCAAACTCAAATGTATGATTCCAGAATACACTTGGATTATACATTAATCCCAGCCAAACACCCTTTCCATACCTTGTATTCAAAAAATGCACCAAATCCTCTTGACTACTGGACAAGTCATTAAACTTGTATGATCACAACTGCGCAAACAGTTGAAATGCCAAACTACTGAGATCTTTTTGTGGATTTCCAGCACTGACACCACCTCTATCAAGCTGATGTTCACCAACCTCAATCCATTCAGAGCTAGAGAAAAGAGATCAAGATCATTAAGTACCATCCTGAAACATGAAACCTCATGTACCGCAGCTGAGTTAATTTGGATAATATCTAGAGCCCTCAGTACTGAGCTGGCACTTCTGCAGTACAAAAGTCTCTCTGATTTAAATGATTTTGACCTGTTTGATAAGGCAGCACTTGATCGTCTGTCTAAGTCTTCTCTAGTGAAGTATGTGGAAACAAACTACACATATGCAAACAACTACATCTAAGTGCTACGCTGTTTTCAAGACCTCCTATACATATTGCACGTCAATATTTTTATAATTTTAATCACAGCAGGTAGAAATCTGAGAAGCAATTCTAACTTGGATGGTCATTGCTTGAACTCTCATTATTTCTTTCCTGTTCAATCAGGCTGATGTGATCTGATGTGCAGCCACTGCAAATGTGGAGAGGCGACTTGATTACTCCAGGGAAAATTTCAAGACACAAAAAATCACCCATAACAATACTAGACAACCCACTGGTTCCCTGATATTCCTTGGACTGTCTGGAATTTTTTATCCTGAAAGGCAAAAATCTTAGTGTTAGTTTAACATTTTCATAGTGACCGAGCAGTTTTGGCTTGAGGAATCACTGCATTTTGAGAGACAACCAAAGAGACTATAGAAAAAGTCAAAATATGAAACTGAAAACTAGCACGTACCAGGTAAGTTTCTTAATCTGGCTGGAGAAAAGGAATTTTTCTTAAACTAACCTCAAAAACTGTAAAACGAACTAAGAGAAATACTAAGATTATCTGGATTATATTTTAAAATAAAGAGGATTACCCTTATTGAAAATGGCCATGAGGCTTGCCTTTTCAATAATTATTTGCCTAGTGTTATACCAGCTGACGATTTTCATTCATTTAATTACTGTGCCAGATTTTTTACATATTTTCCAATTTGTTCATGTATTACTCACACTTAGACATAATCACAGCAAGATTTTCTAAGATGTCAAGCAACAGTTCCTCAAACAGCAGCTCCATGATTTCAAGTAATACACAGGTAATGTGCAGTGGAAATGAAATCACATCAGAAATTTATTATTAAATCTGTAATCTGAAGGTGTTCCCGTAGACAGACACTCCTGAATCTGTAATTGTATACACTGTAAATTAAAATAATTTCTCAAATGCACAACTATTATTCTAGAGCAATCCCTACAGGAAGTATCTCATAGAAACGCTACATTACATATGCTAGGTAAAAAGCTCTCCAGCTTACTCTGTAGTGACTGTTTCTTTCTAAAAAAAAAAAAAAAAAAAA